>Ga0075418_10001717_pt1 | contig 24948 bp, 19 predicted proteins | sample SoiMetdeltSBSDD2_FD_81776 | JGI IMG/M metagenome (GOLD analysis project Ga0075418, IMG submission 81776) | Bulk soil microbial communities from a Populus tree surrounding site in Tennessee, USA - Soil MetaG P. deltoides SBSDD2 | ecosystem: Environmental > Terrestrial > Soil > Tree plantation...
ACCAGTCACGTGTCACGCCTTCTTCATGGCAGCAAACGCCGCCTCCAGATCCGCGATGATGTCATCGGGATCCTCGAGCCCTATGTGCACCCGTATTGTCGGGCCGCCGGGGTCCCAGGTCGTCGCCGACCGGATCCTCTCGGGGCGTGCGACCTGGATCAGGCTTTCGAAACCGCCCCAGCTGGAGCCGATGCCGAACAGCTCCAGTGTGTCCACGAACGCCGCGATCGCCTTGTCGCTCACCGGGATCAGCACGAACGAGAAGAGCGAGGCGGCGCCGTCGAAATCGCGCTTCCAGATCTGGTGGCCTGGATCGTTCTCGAGAGCGGGGTAGAGGACGCGCTTCACGTCCGCGCGTAACTCGAGCCACCGCGCGACCTTGAGAGCGTTCGCCATCTGCTGCCTCATGCGCACGCCTATCGTGCGGAATCCACGCAGCGCGAGATAGCAGTCGTCGGGGCTCACACCGTAGCCGTAGTTGGCGACGGTCTTGCGCACCTGGAGCCAGTAGCGCTCGTTGGTGACGATCAAGCCCATCATCACGTCCGAATGGCCGGAGATGTATTTCGTCCCCGCGTGTATCGACACGTCCACGCCGCGCTCGAACGACCGGAAGTAGTACGGCGTGCCCCAGGTGGTGTCCGCCAGGACGGGGATGCCGCGCGCGTGCGCGACTTGCGCGATCGCCGGGATGTCCTGCATCTCGAAGGTGAGCGAACCGGGCGCCTCGCAGAACACCGCCCTGGTGTTGGGCCGGATAAGGCGCTCTATGCCTGCGCCGATCAGCGGATCGTAGTACTCGGTCTCCACGCCAAACGATTTCAGGCGGTCGTTGCAGAAGGTGCGCGTCGGCGCGTACGTGGAGTCCGTCACCAGCACGTGATCGCCGGCCTTGAGAAAAGCGCACAGCGCGGCGGCGATGGCTGCGAGCCCGGAGGAGAGCGCAACGGCGGCGTACCCTCCCTCCATTTTCGCCACTGCCTCCTCGAAGGCGAAGGTCGTGGGCGTGCCGGTGAGTCCGTAGCGCACCTTCTTGTAGTCGTCGCCGCCGCGTTTTTCGTAAGTCGCAAGATCCGGATAGATGACCGTGGAGGTCCGGAACACCGGTGTATTGACCATGCCCTGATAACGGGCGGGATCGCGGCCGGTATGGATGAGGAGGGTGTCTTTCTTCATGGGAGGCAGGGAGGGGTGGTAACTGGAGGTCGCGCTATTGTGCGCGGCGTCCCGTGCCGGCGTAAAGTCCATCATGTGTACACGGGTGCACTGACGCCGCGCCACAGAGAGAGTGGACCGGGCAAACCCGCGGTATATAATCCACGGCTCCCCGGCGCCCAAACCTGACAGGTTGCACCTTCGCACCTTGGACACTCACGCCCCACATCCGCAAGGCAGGGTAGAAGATTTTCGCCTCGTGACCGGCGCCGGCAAGTACGCCGCCGACTGGAGCCTGCCCGGCCAGCTCCATGCGCATTTTCTGCGCGCGGACCGGGCGCACGCCGATATCGTGTCCGTCGACGTCGCGAAAGCGCAGAAGCATCCCGGAGTGAAGCTCGTTTATACCGGCAAGGACGCCTTGCGCGCCGGCTACGACAAATTCCTGGTGATGTTGAATACGCCCGGGAAGAACGGCGAGCACATCAGGAAGCCGCCGCGCCCGGCGCTCGCCACGGATAAGGTGCGCCACGTCGGCGATGCCGTCGCGATGGTCGTCGCCGACAATCCCATGGCCGCGCAGGACGCGGCCGAGCTGATCGAAGTCGTGTACCGGGACCTGCCTGCCGTGATCTCGCCGGAGGGCGCGCTGGCGCCCGGCGCGGCGCAGCTGCACAAAGAGGCGCCCGGCAATCTCGCTTACGACTACGAAACCGGCAGCGAGCAGGCGGTCGAGGAAGCGTTCAAGAAGGCGGCTCATGTCACGCGGCTGAAGGTGGAGGTGACCCGCGTCGCGCCCAACCCGATGGAGTTGCGCGGTTGCACGGTGACCCACGATCCCGGCGAGGATGCATACCACCTCTACGTGTGCATGCAGGGCATGAACATGACGCGCAAACAGGCGTCGTTTGCCACGGGGGTTCCGGAAGACAAGCTCTACGCCCACGCGCAGGACGTCGGCGGCAGCTTCGGACAGAGGAGCGCGGTCTATCCCGAATACGTCATGCAGATGCTGGCGGCGAAAGAGCTGGGCAAGCCCGTGCGGTGGATATCGAGTCGCTCGGAAGGGTTCATGACCGACACCCACGGCCGCGGCAACGTCGTCAAGGGCGAGCTTGCGCTCGCCAAAGACGGGAAGATCCTGGCGGTACGGCTCGACTGGATAGCCGACATGGGGGCGTACCTGTCCGCGACCGGCTCGGCCAGCCATACCCGCAACGCCACGACCTGCCTGACCGGCGTCTACCGGATTCCGGCGCTCTACAATCACATGCGGCTGGTGTTCACCAATACGGTGCCCATTGCCGCCTTTCGCGGCGCCGGGCGTCCTGACATCGCCTACGTGATCGAGCGGCTGGTCACGCAGGCGGCGGTGGACCTGAAGATGGATTCGGCAGAGTTGCGGCGTTTGAACCTCATACCCAGCAACGAGCCGTACAAGACGGCGAACGGCGCGACCTACGAGAATGCGGACCTCGCGGGCTGCCTCGACAAGGCGCTAAAGGCCGCCGACTGGGCGGGATTCGAGAAGCGGCGCGCCGAGGCGAAGAAGCGGGGTCAGCTTCGCGGGATAGGCATTTCCACCGTGATCGAGCCGACCGGAGGCGGGCAGTTTCCGAAGGACCAGGTCCTGATCGAATGCACCGCGGACAAGGTCACCGCGTTTTCCCTGTCGCATTCCCAGGGCCAGAGCCACGAGACAACGTTCGCAATGGTGGTCGCCGATGCGCTCGACCTGCCCCTGGAAAAGGTGCAGATCCGGCAAAGCGTGCGGGAGAAAAACCTGATCGGGAACCACACCGGCGGCTCGCGCTCGCTGGTGGGGCAGGGTAGCGTGTGCCGGCTCGCCGCGCTGAAGCTCGTCGAGCAGTCGAAATCCGAAGCAGCGCACGAGCTCGGCGTAGAACCGTCGCAGGTCGAGTACTCCCACGGCGAGTTCCACTCGAAGGAGTCGAAAAAGAAAGTGACGCTCTTCGACCTGGCGAAGAAAAAGCCGCTCTCCGCACTGGCGGAAGCAACCGTAGGCTCGACTTTTCCCAACGGCTGCCACATTGCGGAGGTAGAGGTCGACCCTGACACCGGCACGACGCGCATTGCCGACTACCATGCGGTCGACGATGTCGGCAACGTGGTGAGTCACATGGTCGTCGAGGGGCAGGTCCACGGCGCCGTGATGATGGGCGCCAGCCAGGTCTTCGCCGAAAAAGTGACCTACGACGAGCAAACCGGGCAGCTCCTCACCGGGAGCTTCATGGACTACTGCATGCCGCGCGCCGGCCTGCTGCGCGGCATCCGGATGGAGGACCATCCCGTGCCCAGCAAGATCAACTCTCTCGGCGCGAAGGGCGTGGGTGAATCGGGATGCACGGCGTCCATGCCCGCGCTCACGAACGCGGTGCTCGATGCGCTGCGCCCGCTGGGCGTCGAGCACCTCGACATGCCGCTCACGCCGAGCAAGGTGTGGCATGCGATCCAAAGCGCGAAGAAGACCAATTAGTTTCCGGGTCTGAACATGGCATCGAAAGCAAAGGCAAAACACAAGGATCACGGGCATCACGATCCGGTCGGTCGCGTGGAGGACGCGCGGCTCGTCACGGGCTCCGGCAAGTACGCGTCCGACTGGAAGCTGCCGGGGCAGCTCTATGCTCACTTCGTTCGTTCCGATCGCGCGAACGCGGAGATCGTCTCCATCGATGCCGCGGCGGCGCTCAGGCACCCGGGCGTCAAGTCCGTCCTGACCGGGGAGGACGCGGTGCGCGCCGGTTACGTGAAGGCGCCGAACGCGCTTTCCTTCCCCGGAAAGAACGGCATGAAGGCGCTGGCCCCGAATCGTCCGGTGCTGGCGCACGGCAGCGTGCATTTTGTCGGCGAGGCCGTGGCGATGGTCGTGGCGGAATCCGCCGCGGCGGCGCAGGATGCAGCGGACCTCGTGGCGGTGGAATACCGTGACCGGCCGTCGGTTACCAATCCCGAGGACGCGCTCGCGCCGGGGGCGCCGCAAATTTACGAAAACGTCCCCGGCAACTGCGCGTTCGAGCTGGAAACGGGCAACGCGCAGGCGGTCGAGGAGGCCTTCATGAAGGCCGCGCACATTACGCGCCTCAAGATGGAATCGAACCGCGTCTCGCCCAGTCCGATGGAGCCGCGCGCCTGCATGGTGGCCTACGAAGCGGCAAAGGATCATTACACGCTGTACGTCTGCACCCAGGGCATCACGACCCAGCGCGGGCAGCTGGCGTCCTATGCCGCCATGCCGACCAGCAAGTTCACGATAGAGGCGCGCGACGTCGGCGGCGGCTTCGGCCAGCGCGGCGTAGCCTATCCCGAGTACCTGGCGCTGATGATGGCGGCGAAGCAGCTCGGCAGGCCGGTGCAATGGGTTTCCACGCGCACCGAGGGCTTCATGACCGATACCCACGGGCGCGGCAACGTCATCGACGGTGAGCTCGCGCTCGACAAGGATGGCAAGTTCCTCGCCATGCGCCTCGCGTGGATCAACGACATGGGATCGTACCTGTCGCCGGGCGCCATGGGCCACATCCGCAACACCACCAGCTGCATGACCGGGGTGTACCGCATTCCGGCGCTCTATGGGTCGTACCGCGTCGCCCTCACCAATACCACCCCGGTCGCGGCCTATCGCGGAGCGGGACGTCCGGACATCGCCTACGTGGTGGAGCGGCTCGTGAGCCAGGCCGCGGCAGACCTGAAGATGGATCCGGCGGAGCTGCGCAACCGTAATTTCATACCCCCCGACGCGTTTCCGTACACCTCGCCGACCGGCGGCGCGTACGAATACGCTGACATGCCGGGCCTGCTGGACAAGGCCCTCAAGCTTGCGGACTGGAAAGGCTACGGCAAACGCCGTGCGCAGACGGAAAAAAAGGGCAAGCTGCGCGGCATAGGGATCTCCACGGTCATCGAGAACAGCGGCGCCGGCAACGCCCCGAAGGACGACGTTCATGTGGAAGTAGGCGCCGATGGGCAAATCACCGTCCACACGGTATCCAAGGCGCAGGGCCACAGCCACGAGACGACCTTTGCCCAGATCGTGGCCAACGCGCTCGATGTTCCGCTGGCGCGGGTGCGGATCGTGCAGTGCGCGACGGAAAAACAGCAGATCATGCTGGGCAATCATACCGGCGGATCGCGCAGCACCGTCGGCGCGGGCAGCGTGTGCCATCTCGCCGCGTTGAAGCTGATCGACGAAGGGAAGGCGGCGGCGGCGCTCGACCTGGGCGTCGAGCCGTCGCAGGTCACGTACTCGAAGGGCGTGTTCGAATCGAAGGACGTGAAGCGCTCGGTGAAGCTCGCCGACCTGGCGCGCGCGAAGCCGTTTGCCATCGCGGCGGAGGGGAAATTCGGCTCGACCCAGCCCAACGGCTGCCACATCGTCGAAGTGGAGGTCGATCCCGCGACGGGGGAGGCCGAGATCGTCTCGTACAGCGCCGTGGACGACTACGGCGTGGTGATCAACCACACCGTCGTCGAAGGCCAGGTCCACGGCGGCGTCGTGCAGGGCATAGGCCAGGTGCTCGGCGAGCATATCCAGTACGACCGCGAGACGGGCCAGCTGCTGACCGGGAGCTTCATGGACTACTGCATGCCGCGCGCGGGCCTGCTGCGCGGCATCAAGGGGCAGGAACACGCGACGCCGAGCAAGCTGAACCCGCTCGGGGTGAAAGGCGTGGGCGAATCGGGCTGCACGGGCTCCATTCCCGCCGTGGCCAACGCCGTAATGGACGCGCTCCAGACGGCGGGAATAGGGCATGTCGACATGCCGCTGACGCCGTCGCGGGTGTGGACCGCTCTGCAGTCACGCAGGTAAACGCGGTTGAGATCAAGGAGACGCGGAAGATGTATGCGCTGAGCTACGTGAAAGCGAAATCGGTCAAGGAGGCGGCGGAATTCCTCGCTTCCAACCCGGAGGCGAAGCTCCTGTCCGGCGGGATGACGATCATTCCGACCCTGAAGCAGCGGCTCGCGAAGCCGTCGCACCTGGTGGACATCGGGCACCTGCAAGAGCTGCGCGGCATCGAGGCGAAGGGCGGGAAGCTCGTCGTCGGCGCGGGCGCGAAGCATTTCGACGTCGCCACCTCGGCGACCGTCGCAAAGGCGATACCGGCGCTCGCCGAGCTGGCCGGCATCATCGGCGACCCCCAGGTGCGCAACATGGGCACGATGGGCGGATCGATCGCGAACAACGATCCCGCCGCGGACTACCCGGCCGCGGTGCTGGGCCTGAATGCAACCGTCGTCACCACGAAGCGTGAGATCGCGGCCGACCAGTACTTCAAGGGCATGTTCGCGACCGCGCTCGCCGACGGCGAGATCATCGTGCGCATCGAGTACCCGGTGCCGAAAGCCGCGGCGTATTCCAAGTTCCATCACCCGGCTTCGGGCTACGCGATGGCGGGCGTGATGATCGCGGACACCGCGGGCGGCGTGCGTGTGGCGGTGACCGGTGCGGGTCCCGGCGTCTTCCGGTGGAAGGAAGCGGAAGCGGCGCTTGCGAAATCGATGAAGCCCGAGGCGCTCGAAGGCCTCGCGCTCAAGTCGGACGATTTCAACGAAGACATACACGCCACGCGCGCGTACCGGGAAAACCTGGTGCGGGTGATGGCGAAGCGGGCAGTTGCGAAGCTCGCCAAAAGCAAATAACGATTACAGGGTTTGAACATGGCCAAGGTCGAAATCAAGGTAAACGGCACGAAGCACTCGCGCGAAGTGGAAGACCGCACGCTGCTCGTCGATCTGCTGCGCGACGGGCTGGGGCTGACGGGCACGCACATCGGCTGCGACACGACGCAGTGCGGCTGCTGCACGGTGCACATCAACGGTCGCGCCGTGAAATCCTGCACCGTCCTCGCGGCGCAGGCGAACGGCGCCGACGTGCTGACGATCGAGGGGATGGCGAAGGACGGCAAGCTGCATCCCATACAGCAGGCGTTCTCGGAATGCCACGGCCTGCAGTGCGGTTTCTGCACGCCGGGCATGATCATGGCCACGGCGGGGCTCCTGAAGGACAACCCGGACCCGACCGAGGACGAGATCATCCACGGGCTGGAAGGCAATCTCTGCCGCTGCACCGGCTACATCAACATCATCAAGGCGGTGAAGCAGAGCGCGAAGGTGCTGGGTTCGAAGAAGAAATAGCGTGTTTCGTAGTGCAATCGCCGGAGCCTGCCTTGCCGCGTTTGCGCTGGGCGCGTTTGCCCAGCAGCCCTACCCCAACCGTCCCATCCGTCTCATCATCCCACTCGCGCCCGGCGGGACCACCGACATACTGGCGCGCACCATAGGTCCCCAGCTTTCGTCAGGGCTGGGCCAGCCGGTGGTGGCGGAAAATCGCGCAGGAGCGGGGGGCGTCGTCGGAGCCGAGGTCGCCGCGAAGGCGCCGCCCGACGGCTATACGATCCTGCTGATTTCGGGCGATACCTACAACGTCAACGCGCTCCTCTACGCCAAGCTGCCGTTCGACGCGCGCAAGGACCTGAAGCCGGTGTCGGTGCTCGCGGCCTCGCCCAACATGCTCTCCGTGCATCCCTCGCTGCCCGCGAAGACCGTGGGCGAGCTGGTGGCGCTCTCGAAGAAGCGTCCGGGAGAGCTCAACTATGGCGTGGGCGGCACGGCCGGGATGCTGCGCATGGAGCTGATCAAGTTGAACACGGGCCTCAACATCACCAACATTCCGTACAAGGGATCGGGGCCCGCGCTGATCGATCTCGTGGCGGGGCAAATCCACGCGGGATTCTTCAATTTCGTCGCGTCGGCGCCCTTCGTGGAGTCGGGGCGGCTGCGCGGGATCATCGTGTCGGGAACGAAGCGTACCGAAAAACTGCCTGCCATTCCCACGGCGAAGGAAGCCGGCATCGCGGGATTCGAGGAGAACGCCGGCTACATGATCATGGTGCCTGGCGCCACCCCCACGGACGTCGTCGCCCGCCTGCACAAGGAAATCTTGAGGGCGATCAATACGCCCGAGGTAAAGAGCCGGCTGGCGGCCGAAGGCTCGGAGGTGATCGGCAGCACCACCGAGCAGGCGACGGCCTCGCTCAACCGGCATCTGGACCAGATGGCGGATCTGATACGCCGCACCGGCATCAAGCTGTAACAACCGCTCAACGCAGAGGACGCGGAGCGAATAGAGGAACCACTCGTCCCGGCGAACCTCTGCGTCCTCAGCGTCCGCCGCGATGAGAGCTTAACAGGAGAAAGTTCATGCAACCTTCCAGAACGCCCGGGAAAACCGCCCCTTCCCTCGTATTTACCGGCTGCAGCGCGACGAGCGCGGCGGCCGGCGCGCCGCAGGCGGGCGGTCAGCGCCGGCAGGTCACCGTCGGCGGCCGCCGCGTGAAGACGATAGACGTGCACGCGCACTGCATAGTCCCGAAGACGTACGAGCTCATGGGCAGGAAGATCGAGGATCACCAGTTTCCGAACCTGGACGAGGTGGGCCCGATACGAATGGCCGCGATGGACAAGCAGGGTGTGGATATCGAGGCGCTCAGCATCAATCCGTTCTGGTACCGCACCGAGCGCGACATGGCCGCCGAGATCGTGCGTATCCAGAACGACGCGCTGGCGGAAATGTGCGGCAAGTACCCGGACCGGCTCGTCGCGTTCGCGTCGCTCGCGCTGCAGTTTCCGGACCTTGCCGTGCAGCAGCTCGAGCACGGGGTGAAAAAGCTCGGGCTGCGCGGGGCTGCCGTCGGCGCGAGCTGCGCGGGGGACGAGTTCTCCGATCCGAAGTTTCACCCGGTGTGGGCGAAGGCGGAGGAGCTGGGGGTGCTGATCTTCATCCATCCCCAGAGCACGCCGGACCTCGCGAAGCGGTTGAAAGGCAACGGCTGGCTCGCCAACACCATAGGCAACCCGCTCGACACCACGATCTGCCTCTCGCACCTGATTTTCGAAGGCACGCTCGACCGCTTCCCCGGGCTGAAGATCTGCTCGGCTCATGGCGGAGGCTTCCTGCCTTCGTACGCGCCGCGCTCCGACCATGCGTGCCGCGTCGCGCCGTGGCATTGCGATTCCAGCGTCAAGCTCAAGAAGAAGCCGACGGAGTACCTGAGGACGATGTACTTCGACACCCTCGTGTTTACCTCCGAGATGCTGCGGCATCTCGCGGCCGAGGTCGGCGCGAGCCAGCTCGTCATCGGCACCGATCACCCGATACCGTGGCACGAAGACCCGGTCACCCATATCATGAACGCGCCGGGTTTCAGCGACGAGGAGCGCATCGCGATGCTGGGAGGCACCGCGGCAAAGCTGCTCGGCATCAAGCCCTGATGGTACGCGCGACGATCCCATTCCTCGTCGCGCTGATGCTGGCGGTGCCTGCTACGGCGGCAACGAGCGCGGACAAGAAGAAATCGGGCAGCCACGGCGCCATCGCCCTCAATCGCGACAGCAAGGCCGTCGGATACGCGTACGATTTCAAGGCGGCGCGGGATGCGAAACGCGAGGCGCTCGCCCAGTGCGGCGAGAAGAAATGCGAAGTCGTGGTGAGCTTCCGGGGCGGCTGCGCGGCGATCGCCGGCAGCGGGAAGCGGCTCGCGTCCTCCACGGGCGCCACGCGCGACGAAGCGGAAACGAAGGCCACGCGAAAGTGCGGCAAGGATTGCGCCGTCGTCGCGTGGGCGTGCACCAAGGACAAGCAATAAAAAAGCCAATCTTTGCCGCAGAGCAAACAGAGTTCACAGAGAAAGCGTCGGAACAAGTGACCATCCTCTGTGATCTCTGTGGCTGATTCTTGTATCTGAGATAACGGGAGGAGCACATGCATCGGATTGCCGTTCTCATTCTGGCCGCCGCGACCCTTGCCGGATGCGCCACGACGCCGGGCGATGGCGTGCGCCAGGGATATTTCTTCGTGGGCGGGCGCTACGTCGATGGCAAGGGCGGCCCGCTCATGGAGCGGCAGATGTACGTCGAGTACCGCATTCCCGGGCGGCAGACCCGGCCCTATCCGATCGTGATGATTCATGGCGCTGCCCAGACCGGCACGAACTTCACGGGTACGCCCGACGGGCGCAAGGGCTGGGCGGAATGGTTCGTCGAGCAGGGCTACGCGGTCTACGTGGTCGATCAGCCGACGCGGGGACGCTCGCCCTGGAACGACGCGGTGGCGCCGGTGATACGGTTCTCGGCGAGCCAGCTCGAGCAGCGCTTCACCGCGGCGGCCAATTTCAAGCTCTGGCCGCAGGCGAGCCTGCACACCCAGTGGCCGGGCGAAGGCCCGAAGAAGGGCCTGCGCGGCGATCCGGTCTTCGACCAGTTCTATGCCTCGCAAGTCCAGTACATCGGGTCGGCGACCGTCAACGAGCCGATGCTGCGGGAAGCCACCGCTGCGCTGCTCGACAAGATCGGCCCGGCGATCATACTCACCCATTCCCAGTCGGGATCCTTCGGCTGGGTCATAGCCGACGAGCGGCCCGCGCTGGTCAAGGCGATCGTCGCCGCCGAGCCGAGCGGTCCGCCCTTCCGCAACGCGGTGTTCAACACCGATCCGGCGCGGCCGTGGGGCGTTACCTCGACGCCCATGAAATACGACCCGCCGGTCACCGATCCGAAGGAGATCAAGCGGGTCGAGCAGGCCGCTCCGGACGGGCCGAACCTGGTCCAGTGCATGCTGCAGGCCGAGCCCGCCCGCAAGCTCGTGGCGCTGCAGGGCATCCCGGTCATGATCTTCGCGGCCGAGTCGTCCTATCACGCGATGTACGATCACTGCACCGCGAAGTATCTCAACCAGGCCGGGGTCAGGACCGACTACATCCGGCTGGTGGACGCGGGCATCAGAGGCAACGGGCACATGGTGATGATCGAGAAGAACAACCTCGAGATCGCCGCGCTGATCGCGCGCTGGCTCGAGAAGAACGTGCGGTAGCGCCGGGGATCGCTAAGACCGAAGGGCTGCGATCAAAGGCGACACATCCGCGGCGGAATCGAGCCTGAAGCACTGGTCGATGATCGTGTCCTGCGCTCGGGCCGACAGAGCGCGCGAGCTTACCTTTCTGAATTTCGCCACGACCTCGTCGCGCGAGACCGGATCGTCGACTCCGCCGCGCGCCTTGCCCCACGCGGACAGCACTGTCCCGTCGTTCAGCTCGATTTCGACGGGATTGCCCGCCGTGTAGCCCTTGCCGTCGAGCGCCGGATCGTGCGTAACGGCGATGCGCTCGATCAGTTCCAGCACCTGCGGAGCGCGGATCTTCTCCTCGGTGAACTGGTCCAGCAGGACGTCGTTTTCGAGCAGCATGATCGCGACAACGTAGTAGAGATTGAGCTGCGCCGAGGTGATCGTGCTCGGCGTGTAGGCCCACGCCACGTTCTGGATGTAGCCCTTGCCGAGCCGGATGCGCACCGCTTTCACGTCGGCGGCAGGTATGGGGTGCTTGCGGCGCATCTCCTTGATCGCTTCGAGCGAGCCGTGGTTGGGCACGCGGCTCGCCCACATTTTCGGGCGCACCTGGCCGGTGTGGTAGAACTTTCCGAGATCCTTCGTGAGCTCCGGCAGCTTGTAGGCGACCGGGGTGCGGTTCCCGGTATGGGCGGCGCAGAACCCCCCGTACTCGGCTTCGAAAACGTTGTCGGCATTGGTAAAGCCGTTTGCCGCGAGCAACGCGCCGAACGTTCCGGCGCGCGCCGCCTGGCCCGCCAGCAGCCGCTTGCCCATGCCGCCGTGGTGGGTGAACATCAGGCTCGCCGCCTGCTGGCCGGCGTGGCCCAGCGCATGCACGGTGTCATCTGCGCTCAAGCCCAGCGCCCGTGCGGCGCTCGCGACCGCCGCGAACGTTCCAAAGAGGCCGGGCCCGTGGAACCCCAGTCCTTCGTGCGGCACTCTGCCGACGCTCTCGCTCACTCTGGCCGCCGTTTCGATTCCGACGACGATCGCATTGATCAGCTCGGCGCCGGAGAGACCGCCGCGGTGTTCCGCCATGGCGAGCGCAGAGGTCAATGTGACCGAGCCGTTGTGGCCGCCGGGTCCGATGTCGTCCAGCTCGAACGCGTGCACGGCGGTCCCGTTGATCATCGCCGCGGTGGGCGGTGAGAACGCGAGCGGCGTGCACCAGACGGAAACGCGCCCCGGCGCCTCCATTGCCTGCGCGGTGGCGCGCAGCCGATCGGACCAGGGCAGCGACGCGCCGAAGACGCCCACGCCTATCGTGTCGAGCACGAAGAGCTTGACGTGCTCGACTATGGGCCCGGGCAGATCCTCGAACCTGCTGCCGGCGATGTATTCAGCGAGTGCCCTGGTGTATGGCGCGTCCAATGTTGTCTCACTCTCAAAGTGTTGGAATGTTGACCTCGCCGCCCAGGGCGGCGAAGCCCCAGGCCGACGCCTGGGTGTCGAAGCTGAAGCTGATGTGCCCGGCGAGCGAATGCGCGTCGCGCAGGATGCGCTCGAGCGGATAGGACGCGTAGATTCCGTTCGCGCCCGCCATGGCGTGCAGCAGGTCTACGGCCTCGGTGGCGAGATTCACGGCGAGCGCGAGGTTGCGCTTGAAGCGCAGTTTCGTCTCCGTGTCCGCGATGACGTTGCGGTTGGCGATTTCCTGGGCCTCGAGGCAGTCGTTGCGCAGGATCAAGGCCGCCGTGTCGATCTTCGCGCCGGCGGCGCCTATGCGCAGCTGCACGGTCTGGAAGTCGCGCATCTTCGCCCCGGTATAACTGGTACTGCGTTCCTTGACCGATGCGATGGAGTGCTCCAGCGCCGCCTGCGCGTTGCCGATGGCACACGCGCCGATGCCGTGGCCGCCCAGCGCGGACAGCGGCACACGATAGACGGGATGCGGGTTCATCCGCGCGCCGGGGAAGCGGTCGCCGCCGCGCGCCTCGTACATGCAGAGCGCCTTGTATTCCGGAACGAACACGTCCTTCGCGACGATGGTCATGCTGCCGGTCGCGCGCATGCCCAACACGTGCCAGTCGTCCACCACCTCGTACTGCGACTTGTGCAGCAGGCACATACGGTGGTCGACGACACGCTCGCCGTCGCGCACCGTCACCGCGAGCATGCTCCAGTCGCTCACGTTGACGCAGCTGGAAAAATTCCAGCGCCCGCTCACCGAAAAACCCCCTTCCACCCTGCGGCCATGGCCCTGCGGGTAGGCGATGCCGGAGGCGATCAGCACCTCGGGGTTTTCGCCCCAGACCTCCTCCTGCGCGCGCTCGTCGTACATGGCGAGCATCCAGTGGTGGACCTGCAGGTTGGCGAGATTCCAGGCGGTGGAGGGGCAGCCGCGCGCGAGCTCCAGGGGGAAATCCACATACGCGATGAAATCGAACTCCATCCCGCCCCAGCGCCTGGGCTGCAGCGTGCGCAGGAGCCCGCTCGCGTGGAGATCGCGCAGCGTTTCCGGGGGCATGATGCGCGCGGCCTCCGCCGCCGCCGCACGCTCGCGCAGCCGCGGCACCATCTCCCGCGCACGCCGCACCGCCTCGTCGTAGGCGACGCCCGCAAAGCCCGGCGCGGTGCTCCGGCGCGGCGCGTTCATGTTTGCGTGGCTTTGGCCTTCTTCGCCTTCGCCTGCGTCTTCGCCGGTGCGTCCGCCCGCGGCATCTTGGAGTAGTCCTCGCCGCCCCAGTCGGGGTCGGCCTTGACGACGCCGAAGAAATTGAGCTCTATCGTGAGTCCGTCCGGGTCCTTGATGAAGATCTGGAACAGCTCCGATTCCGGCAGGCTGCGAGGCCGGGCTGCGACGCCCATCTGCTTCAGGTGCTTTACGAATTTGCCCGGGTCGGTGGCCAGGAAGGCGATGTGGTCGATCACGCCGGAGTTGTTCTTTGCGGCGTTCTTCGGGCTGCCGAGGTAGTAGAGATCGGAGTTGGGAACGCCGGCCTGCGCCATGTGGACCTGAATCCTGCCGTTCACCCCGAGCCAGTAGCCGGGAAACGGGAAGTCCGGGCGCGGCATCACCTCGAAACCCAGCACGTTGACGTAGAAATCCTTCGTGCGCTCCAGGTCGTTGGCGCGGATGAGGTAATGATTGAGTTCGGTTACGGGCATAATGACTCCTGGGAGGGGATCGGGTTGCAGGTCCGACTCGTGCGTATTGTAATTCAACGATTGTGACTGCGAGCCGCAGGCCGCGCGCTTCGAGCCGCGAGCCATGAACAGCCCGTAGCCTGCAGCTCGTAGCTCGTAGCCAGGAAGTCATATGGGCATGTTAATCGACGGCATCTGGAAAGACGTCCCGCGCGACCCGCGCGTGACGGGTGGCGAGTTCGTGCGCACCGACTCCATTTTCCGCGACCGGGTGACCGCGGACGGGTCGTCCGCGTTCAAGTCGGAGGCGGGGCGCTATCACCTCTACGTTTCCTATGCCTGCCCCTGGGCGCACCGCACAATAATCTTCCGGGCGTTGAAGGGGCTGGAGCAGGCGATCACGCTCTCCGCCGCGGATCCCATCACCGAGCCCGATGGCTGGACCTTCACACAGCGGCCGGATCGCGAGGGCGTGCGGCGCCTGCACGAGGTGTACACGAAAGCCCGGCCGGACTACACGGGAAGGGTGACGGTGCCGACCCTGTGGGACCGGGAGCGGCGCACGATCGTCAACAACGAATCCTCCGAGATCATCCGGATGTTGAACCGCGAGTTCGACGCCAGCGCGACCCGGGAGCTGCCGGACATGTATCCCGAGCGCCTCCGGGGCGAGATCGATCGGTGGAACGAGCTGATCTACCCGACGGTCAACAATGGCGTCTATCGCGCGGGCTTCGCCACCGCGCAGGACCGCTACGAGCAGGCGGTGCGCGCCCTGTTCGCAACGTTCGACAAGCTCGAGCCGCATCTTGCCCGGCACCGCTATCTGTGCGGGGAGCAGTTGACCGAAGCTGACTGGCGGCTCTTCCCGACGCTGGTCCGCTTCGATAGCGTCTACCACTACCATTTCAAGTGCAATCTCGCCCGCCTCACCGACTATCCGAACCTGTGGGCGTACACGCGGGACCTTTACCAGTATCCCGGTGTTGCGGCGACTGTCGATCTCGAGGACATCAAGAAGCACTACTATGGCAGCCAGACGCGGGTGAATCCCACGGGGATCGTTGCGCTAGGCCCCGTCCTCAGCGAGAGGGATTTCATGAAGGCTCACGGACGCGACGCAGTCGCGCCAAGGATGAGGGATGAAGGATGATCCCCGGCTTCGCGCGTGCTCTAGCGTCCCTCCCTTGCGCTTCGCCCGGTCGGAGAAGCGACCGGCCGAAGGGAACGAAAGGCCGGGACAGCCAATCAACACCGAAGGTGAAGGTCATCCTTCCACGTTCATCCTTCATCCTTCGCCGCCCCCGCGCGCATTATTGCGCTGTGACGCGATGGACCTAGTTTGAGGGAGTAGAGATGAGCGCTGAAGCTTTTAAGGGGCGGCGGGAGGATCACCGTCTCGTGACGGGGCAGGGCAAATACACCTCGGACTGGAATCTGCCGGGGCAGCTCCACGGTGCCTTTCTCCGTTCGAACCGGGCGCACGCGGAGATTCTGTCCGTGAACACCCGGCCGGCGGCGGCGATGCCCGGCGTCATCGCCGTTCTCACCGGGGCCGACCTGGCGCGGGAGAACCTGAAAGTCGCGCAGCCGATCTTCAAGTTCCCCGGAAAGGGCGGGATGATGCTCAAGGTCCCGCATCGCGACGTGCTCGCGACGGGCCGCGTGCGCTTCGTCGGGCAGGAAGTGGCGCTGGTCGTGGCGGAAACGGCGGCCGCGGCGCAGGATGCGTCCGAAGCGATCGAAGTCGAGTATCGCGACCTGCCGCTCGTCACCGGGGCCGAGGAGGCCCTTGCGCCCGGCGCGCCGCAACTGCACGCCGACATTCCCGGTAATCTCTGCTACGAGTTCGAATACGGCGACGAGGCGAAAACGGCCGACGCTTTCGCCGGCGCGGCGCACGTCACGCGGCTCGCGCTCGAATCGCAGCGCGTGGTGGGTAACCCCATGGAGCCCAAGGCGTGCCTCGCGTCGTACGACGCGGCGAGAGATGTATACGATCTGTACTCGAGCTCGCAGGGAATATCGCACATACTCTCGGGCCTCACCACGATCTTCGGGCTCCCGGAGTCGAAGTTCCGGCCGCACGCGCGGGACGTGGGCGGTGGTTTCGGCATCCGCTCCGACGCGTACGTCGAATACTGCGCCGCGCTCGTCGCCGCGCGCAGGCTCGGACGCCCGGTGAAATGGGTCTCGTCGCGGTCGGAGACCTTCCTCTCCGACTACCACGGCCGCGACGTGAGGTTGAACGGGGAGCTGGCGCTCGACCGGGACGGGAAATTCATCGCCATCCGCTTCCGGTGGTTCTGCAACATGGGCGCCTACCTGTCGCAGCCGGGACCCATCATCAGCACGATGACGACGACCGTGCATGCGGTCAATGCGTACCGCATTCCCGTGCTGTACGGTCGGCACAGCCTTGCCCTCACCAACACGACGCCGACGACCGCCTACCGCGGCGCGGGACGGCCGAACGTGTCCTACATCATCGAGCGCCTCGTGGAGCAGGCGGCGCGGGAGACGGGCAGGGACCGGGTCGAGTTGCGCCGCATCAACCTGATTCCAAGGGACGCGTTTCCGTACCAGACGCCGACCGCCGTGTACGACAGCGGCGATCCTCCGGGACTGCTCGACCTCGCGGTCGAGCAATCCTCGTGGAACACCTTCGAGGGGCGTCGCTCGGAATCGAAGGGCAGGGGAAAATTGCGCGGAATAGGCTGCGCGATATTCATCGAGCCTTCGGGCGGCGGGTCGGCGCCGAAGGAGGAAGTGGCGCTCAAGTTCGGCGACTCGGGAAACGCTTCGATCTACGCGCTCGCCGGGCCCTCGGGGCAGGGGCACGAGACGGTTTTCCCTGACATCGTTGCCCAGGTGCTCGGCATGAGCGCGGACAAGATCGAGCTCCGCGCGAGCGATCCGGACGGGCCGCCGCTCGCCGGCAACGGCACCATCTCCTCACGCTCCATGGTCTCTCACGGCGGCGCAATGGTATTCGCCGCACGCGAAGTGATCCGCAAAGGCATGGATCTCGCGGCGAAGGACCTGGAAGTCGCGCAGCAGGATATCGAGTTCCACCAAGGTACCTACCGCGTGAAGGGCACGGATCTCAAGGTGACGCTGGAGGCGCTCGCGCTCAAGCACAAGAGCGCGCTCGATTCGATGGGGGAGATTCCGGCGCCGCGCGCGTACCCGGGAGGGGCGCACGTGGCCGAGGTGGAAATTGATCCCGAGACAGGCGAGATGGACATACTCCGCTACACGGCGGCCGACGACTGCGGACGCGTGCTGAACCACACGCTGCTCGAAGGGCAGATCCACGGCGGCATCATGCAGGGGATAGGACAGGTCGTGGGCGAGCATTGCCAGTACGACGCCGCATCGGGCCAGCTCCTGACCGGGAGCTTCATGGACTACACCATGCCGCGTATAGGCCTCGTGCGCGACGTGCGACTTTACGACCACTCGGTGCCATCGCCCAGCAATCCGCTGGGCGTGAAGGGTGCGGGCGAAGCGGGGACCACGGGCGCGGTGCCCACGCTTGCGAACGCGGTGCTCGACGCGCTACGGCCGCTGGGGATCGATCGGCTGGATTTTCCTTACACGCCGGCGCGGGTGTGGGAGGCGATACAGGAGGCGAAGAAGAAGCATTGAACCGCCCGACAAGACCTGATCAGCCACGGAAACACACGGAAGCAGACGGAAATTTTCAAGGACCGGGGCAACGGGAGGACACGGTGAGGACCGGGCAGGTATGAAGATCGCCGGATGGTTGTTGCTGGCAGGCGGGCTTGCTCTTGCCCTGGCCGACGTGCCGGCCGCCGAGGTGAGTTTTCCATCAGTGAAGTTCGAAAGCTCGGATCCGGACCAGACCGTGAGGGCACAGCTCCATCGCCCGGATGGGGCCGGGCCCCATCCGGCCATCATCCTCCTGCACGCCTGTGGCGGGTTGACGCAGCAGATTACCCACGACTGGCCGCCGTTCCTCCTGGGGCTCGGCTACGTCGTGCTCGCGCCGGATACGCTCGGGTCCCGCGGCTACTTCAAGGGTTGCGCCTCCCTGAAGAATCGCGCGACGATTCAGGCGCGTGACGCGTACGGCGCGCTCGACTACCTCGCGGCTCAGGGCTACGTGGACGCGCGGCGGATAGCAGCCATCGGATTTTCGATGGGCGCGATTACCATCAACAACCGTCTCATGATGCGCGCCGCCCGTCCCGCGGGAAATGCGGAGTTCGCGGCATTTGTCTCGTTCTACGGCTTCTGCCGTGACATGAAGCCGGAAGGCCTCCGCGCCACGCCCCTCCTCCAGCTCATCCCGGAAAACGACGAGCAGCACGCCCCGACCTGCATCACGGCCGCGAAGTCCATCAAGATGGAGGCGCACGTGTTGCCCGGCGCGTATCATGGTTTCGACCAGTCCCAGTTCACGCAGATGCGCAGCGATCCATTCGGCAGCCGGATGATCTACGATGCCGGGGCGGCAGAGAAGGCGCGCTCGCTGCTGCGCGCGTTCCTTTCCGAGCATCTGAAGTGAGTCAGCGCGTCGAGTCAAGAGAGCAGCGATATAGCTTTGCCGCGGAGGACGCTGGGGTCGCGAGGGATAAAGAAGGGCCACCACGAAGGAGCGCGCGCTGCTACTACCCGCGTCGCGATGCACGGCGCGAGGAAGAGCGACGGGAAATAAAAAGGCGGGGCATGCCCGCCTTTTTCGGGATCGCGAGAACCTAGGTGATCTTCCTGAGGGTTAAACCCAGCCCGAGGAACGCGAGTCCGAGCGCGAGCAGAAGCAGGGTACTCGGTTCGGCAAGCAGTGTTACGAGGGCATTCGCCAAGCCTGCGCTGCTGAACAGCAGGGCCGCTCCCGTTGCCAATAATGCTCGTTTCATGACGTGCTTCTCCCTGTATCCCCGGGGGACGACCGCGCGCCACCAACAAACGACAAACAGCAATACTTGTGCCAAAAGTCACATTTCACGTGAATTCAAAAACTTGTGCCGCAGGTCGTCGATCGAAGGCGCACACGTTGTAAAATTTATTGACAAATCAAGGATGTAGGAGAATTACCACAAGGGCCGTCGCTGGAGAACTACGAGCTTGTAAGAGGTTTCAGAATCAAGGGCTTAGTGGAAGCAAGATAGCTGCGGCGGGCGGCGTTGCGCCGCTGGGCCGGGCGGGGAGCGCCGGGAACGGTGTAAAAAATTCCGACAACCGCGTCCTCTGCGGCGAAGCTTTACGACCGGTGTCCGACAAAGCCCGCTACTTCGATCGCCGGGCTACGGTGCTCGCGGCGCGCGATCAGGCTCGCGGCATCCGCCGTTCTGCCGGCCTTCAGGTACGCCGCGAGCAGCGTGTGCTCGACCAGGTCGCGCTGCGCCCGGCTGCCGCCTATGCGCACCGTCTCCGGCAGGGCCTGCTCTAAGACGCGGATTGCGGTGTTCCAGTCGTCCCGGGCAAAGGCGGCAAACCCTTCGGCGAGCGCAGGGACGACGGAGCCCGGCGCGAGCTTCCCGGCGGCGAGGCGCTCGCGCATTTCCGCGAGCAGCTTGTCGAGCGCGGCATGGTCGCCGGTTGCGGCGCAGGCGACGGCGACGTGCACGTCCGCGAACGGAACCCCGGCCCTGGGGAAGCTGCCGCGAGCGTAATCGCGCGCCTCGCGCCATAGTTCGGACCGGCGCTCTTCTCCGGCCAGCTCCGCACGCCACAGGAACGACGGCGCGTCGGTGGCGACGTTGAGCGGCGGACCCCACGGACTCCCGGGGTGCACGCCCGCGCGGTACGCTTCCCAGGCGCGCTCCCGCTTCCCGAGGGCGAGCGCGAAGAGCGCAACGTGCCACGACAGGTGGCAATGCATCAGTCCCTCGCGCGCACAATCCGGCATCCAGGACTCGAGGAATTCGAAGCCCGCCCGCGTTTCGCCCATTTCGTAGAGCACGTGCGCCTTCACGTGTGCGCCGTGCGCGCTCGCCGGATTGCCCGCGAGGCTGCGCTCGACGAGTGGCGCAGCCTCGTCGAGCCGCCCGCATTCGCAGGCGGCGAAAGCCAGCATCGAGAGAAACCACCAGTCGTCGCCGTAGTGCGGCGCGAGGCCCGCCATGAGATCGTACAGCTCGGTCTCGCGCCCCTGCCGCCCGCTGAAGCCGATCATGCCGAACACGCCGGTCGCGGGGGAGAGCGCCACCGCGTCGCGCGGGTAGCTCGCAACGTGCGTGCGCGTTGCCTCGAGCGAGTCCGGGACTTTTCCCTCGACGGCGAGCGCGATTGCGTGGATATGTCCCTGCTCGCGCGGCGTCGCCGTTGGCGCCAGGTCCCGCGCGCGGGCCGCCGCGGCGCGCGCTGGGGCGACTTCCGCCCGCAGGAACAGGCCGCGCGCCAGTGCGACGTGCGCCAGCGCAAAATCCGGGTCGGCCGCGATCGCGTGATCGAGGTTTTCCTGGACGCCGGCGATTCCCGCGAGGAGGCAGTCCGTGCCCGCGACGTAGGCGTCGCGAGCCGTCTGCGATGCGGTGCTAAGGGGGAGCCCGTAGCGATCGGTGAGCATGTGTCTGGGATACGGCGGCTCAGATACGGCGGCTCAGATACGGCGGTTCAGATACGGCGGTTCAGATACGGCGGTGCAGATACGGCGGTGCAGATACGGCGGTGTAGATACGGCGGTGTAGATACGGCGGCTGAGCTGTGCTTCATCTGGACCGCTTCATCCGGACCGTGTTTCAACCAAGCTCTTTCCTCACCAACGCCGCGCCGGCGCCGAGGGCCTTCAGCTTGCCCGCCGCCACTTCGCGCGAGAGCGGCACCATCCCGCAGTTCGTGCACGGATAGAGCTTCGCCGGCTCCACGTACTTCATCGCGGCGCGTATGGTGGCCGCCACATCCTCGGGCGTTTCGACGGTACTGGTCGCGACATCTATCGCGCCGACCAGAACATCCTTGCCCCTCAACATCCCGATAAGCTCGAGCGGCACCTTCGAGTTCGCGCATTCGAGAGAGACCTGGTCGATCTTCGACGCGGCGAGGATCGGGAAGGTGGACTCGTACTGGCGCCACTCGGAACCGAGCGTCTTCTTCCAGTCGGTGTTGGCCTTGATGCCGTAGCCGTAGCAAATGTGCACGGCCGTCTTGCACTTGAGTCCCGCGGTTGCTTTCTCCAGCGCCGCGATACCCCAGTCCCGGACCTCATCCATGTAGACGTTGAAGGCGGGCTCGTCGAACTGGATCACGTCGATGCCGGCCGCGTCCATCTCGCGCGCCTCGGCGTTCAGGATGGCCGCGAATTCCATCGCGAGCTTCTCCCGGCTCTTGTAATGCTCGTCGTAGAGCGTATCCACCATGGTCATCGGGCCGGGAAGGGTGAACTTGACCCGCCGCGAGGTCTGCGAGCGCAGGAAGCGGGCGTCCTCCACGAAAATCGGGCGGGTGCGCGCGACCGGGCCGACGACGACGGGCACGTCCGCGTCGTAGCGCTGGCGGATGCGCACGGTTCTCTTGTGCTCGAAATCGACGCCTTCCAGGGCCTCGATGAACGTGGTGACGAAGTGCCGGCGCGTCTGCTCGCCGTCCGAGGCGATGTCTATGCCCGCGCGCCGCTGCTCCGCGAGCGCCAGGCGCACCGCGTCGTGCTTGCCCTCCACGAGGCGCTGACCTTCGAGCTGCCACGGCGCCCAGAGCTGGCTGGGCGGGGCGAGCCACGACGGCTTGGGCAGGCTGCCGGCGATGGTGGTCTGGAGGATCCTGGATGCGGTATCGGGAGTGGATGGCATGTGTGCTCCCCGTCTGGGGATGAGGGCGGAGGGATGAGGGATTATCCCTCATCCCTCGGGAATGATCGGCAGCAGAAGGTGCGCAGGCCGATCATTCCCCACGTGCAGGGTCACCTTCCCTCCGAAAACCGCCGGCGGGCGGTCTTCGGGATCGTCGTGCAGGAACGGGCCGCAGCCGCGCATCGGGTTCTTCATGTTGGACAGCACCGCCGCCTCGCCCTCGTATTCGTAGTCCTTGCCGCGCACCGTCAGTGCGACCCGCCAGCCCTGCGGCACGACGATGCACGTCGGCCAGACCTCGACGTCGAGCTCGTACACCTCCCCCGGCTTCAAGGGCTGCTTCTCGTCGTGCGAGTGATACGGGCGGTGGGGAAGGGAGAGCCTGGGGTCCAGCTTGCGCTGCGAGGCGCGCAGCCAGCCCTGCGCGATCGGCGTGTGCGGGTCGAGCGCGCCCTGGAAGACGAGCTCCTTGCCTTGAGGATCGAACACCCGCACCACGGCGAAGATGTCCGCATCGGCGGTGGACGAGGAAATCCAGAGCTTCAGCGCTACCGGACCCGTGATCTCGGTCTCACTGTCGAGGGGCGCGGAGGTGAAGGTGACGCCATCGCCGAGCCCATCGTAAGTGACCGTTCCGCCGGACTTTGGCGGCTCGGATCCCAGGGTGCGCGTCGCCGGATCCAGGTAGAACTTCATCCACCGAGTGCGGGCGAGCGGCCATTCGTCCTCGCCGCGCTCGACGAATTTCTCGCCGGGATGGCGCACTTTGAGGAGCACGCGCGGCTGCGTGTCCCAGCCGTTCGCCTTGCCCTTGAGGAAAAAGTCGAAGAAGCGCTTCTGGAGCGCAACGCCCCAGTCGGTATAGAACGGCGCCCAGTGCGAGCCGCCGTGGACCTCCAGCCATTTCTCGCGCGACGCCGCGCGCGTGTAGCCCTCGAAATTGCCGCGCGGGTGCAGGCCCTGGCCGCCCCAGTTCGCCGCCGAGAGCAGTGGGACCGTAATTCGGGAGAAGTCGGCGGAGCGTTCCCGGTAGTAGGTATCGTCCAGCGGGCGCGTCGAAAAATCGCGCCACATGTTGGCGCGGTTCTTCGCGAGCTCGTCCTCGGACAGCGTTTCCGGCCCGCACACCAGCTCGCCGGTCACCGTGCTCCTCGGCCCGCGCTCGCCGCGGCCGTGCTGGACGGTCATCACCTGCATCTCCTGCCAGTTCTTGCGGAAGCTGCAGATGATCCCGCCGTGCCGCGCCGACTCGCGGTAGCAGTCGGACCAGCCTTCCCAGACGCAGATCGCCGTGAGGTGCGGCGGCTGCGTGGCCGCGGCGCGCCACTGATTGGCGGCGTAGTACGAGATCCCGTTCAGTCCCACCTTCCCGCTGCACCACGGCTGCGCGGCCGCCCACTCGATGCAGTCGTGAAAATCCCGGTTCTCGCGCGCGTTGTTGTGGTCGAGATACCCGGGCGAGCGGCCGGCGCCGCGGGAATCGACGCGCACGACGGCATAACCATCCGGCACCCATTTCTCCGGATCGGCGACCTCCCAGTTCTGGTAGCGGTTGCTGGTGCCGGAGACTGCGTCGGGATTCTCCTTCACCATGATGTCCCACGCCGTCTTGTAGCCGTCCTGGAACGCGAGTCCCTTGCCGTACGGCCCGTAGCTCACGATCACCGGGAATTTGCCGTCCGCGACCGGGCGATAGATGTCCGCGCGCAGCACAACGCCGTCGTCCATGCGGATCGGCACGTCCCACTCGATCTTCATGCCGTCGCGCACCTCGCTCTTGTATGAATCCGTCACTCGTCCCTCGCTACTCGTCATGGGTCAGGCGTCATGCGTCCGTCGGTCTTCAGTCGTCAGCTCGATCAACGCCCATGACCCATGACCGCTGACCCATGACCGTCAGCTGCGCAGCAGCTTGTCCTCGAACCAGTTCCACATCTCCGCCACGACCAGCGTGAGGTAGTCGCGCTGGCAATGCTGCGCGCCGCCCTCCTCGGCGGTGAAGACGCGGAAGGTCTTGTCCTTCGAGCCGCAGGCGTCGAATTGCTTCTGCGCGTCGGCGAGCGGGATCTGCTCGTCGTCGGCGCCGTGCACCAGCAGGAAGGGGCAGCGCATCTTCTGCATGACGCCATCGAGCACGAAGGGCTCCAGCTTCCTCAACGCCTCATCCACCGATTTCGCGCCCATGATCCACTCGATGTGGTGGCCGGGCACGGAGAGCGAGGTCTTGAAGGATGCGTCGATGCGTTTCTTCCACGTGTCGTAGTAGTTCCACTGCGCGCCCCACGCGATGCAGGCGGCGTAGCGCGAGTCCATCGCTGCGCAGCGCGGTGAGTAGTAGCCGCCGAGACTGATCGCGACGATGCCTATTTTCTTCGGGTCCACCTCCGCGCGCTTTTCCAGCCAGTCCACGCACGCGCTGCCCGCGACTTCGTAGTCGTGGCGCAGGTAGTGCCCGCGGAAACGGATCGCCTCGCCCGTGCCGGGGCCATCCATGACCAGGCAGGAGATGCCGCGCTTGATGAGATCGGTCACCCCGCGCACGTACTGGATCTCCTTGGTGACGTCGAGCCCGTCGAAGAAGACGACGCACGGCGTGCGCGCCGATTTCGCGTTCTGCGCGTGCACGAAGTAGCCTGGCAGACTCTGGCCCTGGAGGAAGTGCACTTCGACGCTCTCTATCTTCACATCGGAGAGCGTCGTATGACGCTTGAAGCAGTCCACGCCTTTCGCGTAGACCGCGAGCCCCTTCTCGTCCTTGGGTGTGCGGAAGCGCTCGGCCATCTGGTAATAATTGCAGGCCCGCAGATAGGCGTGCGCGGCGGACGGCCGGTAACCGCCCTTGTCCCATTTCTCGGCGTAGGCGCGCACGCCTTCGGCGACCTTCAGGCACGCATCGAACCACGCCGCGTCGTCCTCCGGCCCCTTGTCCTTGAGGAGCCGCCCGATCTTGTGCAGCTCGCCCATCTCCGCGCCGCCGTAGGCAATGGTCCCCATCATGTTGATGAACGCCGCCGACCAGCGGTAGTTGCCGGGGAAGTACATGAA
>Ga0075418_10001721_pt1 | contig 24929 bp, 14 predicted proteins | sample SoiMetdeltSBSDD2_FD_81776 | JGI IMG/M metagenome (GOLD analysis project Ga0075418, IMG submission 81776) | Bulk soil microbial communities from a Populus tree surrounding site in Tennessee, USA - Soil MetaG P. deltoides SBSDD2 | ecosystem: Environmental > Terrestrial > Soil > Tree plantation...
ATCGGGTCTCGGCATCCGCTACGCGCGGCGCCGCCATGCGAGCGTCACTTACGTACCGCTCGATCGCGGGCACCCGTGGCGCTTCAGCTCGCACTCCGATCCGTATCGCGCGACCACACCTGCGCCGTCCGACGACGGTACGGCTTTAGCGCGTGCCTTGCAGTCGTCGTGGCTCGATCGCCTCACAAAGGACATCTGGCATGGCTGACGTCTATCGCCCGCATGCGTGCACGGAGCGCGAGGCACTCGAGCGTCTCGCGTCGGAGGCCGACGTGGGGCCAAATCGCCTGTCGCGCATCCGGCTCGAGTTCGATTCGAGTGTCCACCGTCGCATCACGCTCTGGATACCCGACGTCGTTGGACAATCGCAGCCACCGGAGTCGGCGATAGGCCTCGACGAAGGTCTTGCCCGTCTGCTCATCAATGCCACGACGGCCACCGCGGACCCGCGTCGCAGCGCAGAACCGTCGCACGAGCAGCTCTTCATTACCACGACGGCGTCGCACGTGTCTGCCGACGCCGTCGTTGCGACACTTCGACGGCTCGAGCGCTTCGCCACGCCGGCACGTGTCGCAAGGCTGCGATCCGAAGAGGGCACCGATGCGTGGCTGCTCCACGTGCTCGTCGATCGCGAGCGTCACTCTGGCTTCTCGGGTTTGGAGGCGCTCCGACTCTTTCAGGCCTGGCAACCACTGAACGGCTACGCGTCGGAAGGATGCCGCCTGTTCCTGACCGCAGGCCTGTCGCTGCCGGCCGACCTGTTATGGCCGCTGTGGCGTCTCCTATCGACAGACGAGACCGCGTCTCTGCTCGCGCTCGGGCCACAGGGACCGCGTGACGAGCGCTTTTACATCCTTTCCCGTACGGAGCGAGCGAGCATCGCGAGCGAGCCACGCGATCGGAGCGCGCCGGAGGAGCGGCGCGCGAGAGCGCGTGTAGGGGAGTCCGAGGGGCGAAGCCCCTCGGATGAGTTTGAGCGGATTTCGCTGCCGCCGCGCGCCTTCGTCGATTCGATGGAGGTTGGGTTTACGCTCGACGCGTGCGTCCGCGTCTCGACCTTGTCTCAGGCGGTCGATTCGGCGAACGTGATGAAAGATCTGCGCGAGCAGTCGCCGTCGAGAGGTTACCGCCTCACGCTCGAGAGCACACGCGCTGTCGAAGAGGTCGGACGCGATCTCGATCGCCTCCGGAGCCAGCATGCGTACCTGGTGCAACGCATCGCGTACGCCGAAAGCCTTCACCGCCCGAGGCCGCGCCTGCTCCGCTTCACCGCGAGGCAACTCGCGGCGCTCGCGCACACGATCTACAGCTTTGCCCCTGACTCGCTCTTCAACGCGCGGCCTCACGTGCGCTACGCGTTCCGCGCCACGCCGCAGGCGCCGGACGGCCTGCATTACTTGTGGATCGATCCTGAGGCCGTGCGGCGCACCCCTGACCCGCTGCCGCTCTACGAGAACTCGCCGCCGATGCGGTTCTGGTTGGACCCGACCTGGGGCCGCCATTACCACGACGGCGCCGGCACGGCGGCGTGTGTTTTCGTCCCCGAACACACCGCGCTCGCGCCGCCGCTGCACGCCTGGATTCCCGGCGACATGGACGACTACCTGCGGCGGGTCTTTGCCCGGCCCGTCGACAGCGCTCAGGGCAGGCCGACACTCGGTGCGGATCCGACTCCGAAGTCGCGCGGCTCCTGTGTTTACGTGCTCGATCGCATCACAGAGGACGCCATCACGCTCGAGCTGACGGTGCTCGAGCGCGACTCGTTCACATCTATTGATGCATCGGTTAATTGGCTCAACGACAACATCACCGTGACCGAGCGGCTCGACGTAGCGGACCTCGTGCGCGACGCCGCCGCCACCGCTCGGGCCGGTGCGCTGTCGGCCGACGCCGCCGACGCCACATCGACGGCGCATCGCGACTTTCTCCGGGACGCGGCGCGCACGCGCGAGCGTTTCATGAAGGATCTCGATGCCCTGGTCAGCTCGATCAACCGCGGCACCTTCGACGTGCTCCAGCGCGCCCACCACGCGATCGACCTGATGAAGGGACTCGACGATGAGATGAAGAGTCTCGCCGACATACGCGAGCGATCGAAAGGGATCGCGTCGGTGAGCGACCTCCTGAACGGAATCGAAGGGTTGACGACGGCGCTGACCGATCGCGTGAGCGCGCTCGAGCAAAAAGTCGGCGACGCGCTGCGGCAAGCCGAGGCGCAGTCGGACGACGAGCAGCGGCGGGTCGACGCGTTCATCGAGTCGCTGGAGGCGAAACGCGCCGATCTGCGCGAGCGCCTGCAGCGGGGGAACTGAACGCATGGCGATTCGATATCGAACACGTGAGCGGCGGCTGGAGCGGACGATCTCCAGAATCGAATCGGCCCGGCGATCGATTGCGATGCACGTGAAGGCGGCGTCGGATCGCGACGACTGGTGGCGGCGGCACGGCAACACGGTCCAAAGCTGGCGCCGCGCGATCGCGGAGCATCATCGGCGTCAACCGACCAGCAACCCAGCGGCAGCGGCCGAGACCTTCAGGCGCTGGGCGTCCGGTCTTCGATTGCACCCGGCCGTGCTGCGACTGCACCTCGAGTGCTGGTGGCTTACGCTGAAGCTCGCTCTCCGCAGCATCGGTAGAGGACCTCGGACGTAGTCGACCATGCGGACGCCGAGCAACCACTTCGTGCGCCTGCGGTCGCCGCTCCTGCGAGCGTTCGCCGACTGGAGCGATCCGGAAACGCCCGATATTCTTCGCCGTCGACGCGTGACGATCGCCGCCATCGCTGCGCTCGCCGTCGTCCTCGTCGTGCTAACCCGTGTCGGCTTGCTGCCCGCGCCGGCGTTCGACATCCTCTACCTTTTGCACGACTACGCAGCCCTACCCTTCTGGGGATACACCTGGACGCTCTTTGCTCCTTACAGCATCACGTGGTGGAGCCTGGCTGCGATCGCGCTCGTCGTCTGGGTCGCGACGTTTCTCACCCGGCGATCGGCCGTTCGCGGGCTCCATGCCCGGCTCTGTCGTGTCGTCGTCCACTTCGTTGCACATTCCAGCCGCTCGCCCCGGCACGTCGCACACCTGACGTCTGGCGTTGATTGGCTCGGCACGCGGAAGCTGGGCGCCGAGCTCCTGAAAGACGTCGCGCGCCTCGAGCAAACCGACGCCTTGAAGGGGATCGTCGCCACCAGTTCGGCACTCGACGAGAGCGCGGCGCTGCGCCTCGTGCGCCTGACCGATCTTCTGGCGAAGCTCACCAGCAGCGAGGGCGCGCGCCTCAGCGATCGCTGGCGATCGCTGGCCATCTGGCACCAAGCGTTGATGTGGATCGATCGCCGGGCGGGAACCGTTCGAACAGGTGCAATCGCCGACCTGTTCACGGCGCTCGCCGCAACGGGCCGATCGTTGCTCGATCGCCTCGAGAGTCTTGATGACGCGGAGGGCGACGCGCTGTCGAGCGGACTGCGACGCGATCTCCGCTGGCTTGTCGAGTACGCTGACGGCTGCTCGCAATCGAGCACCGCTTTCATAGCCTCGGTCCTCGAGCGGCTCGACGATCTCTGGTCGCTCGCCGAGTACGGCAGCCACGAGAACAGCACGACAAACTTGTCGGCCAAGGCTGCCGATGACGTCATCGAAGCCCAAGGGATCCTCGTCTCGAGCATCGGCTTGCATGCCGCGTCCCGCGCGGACGACATGCACCTTGCAGCCGCGTACTTGCGAGCATTCGAGGCGATCGCGTTCGTGCGCTACCTTGGCACTGCTGGCGGCGAAGGGACTCGCGTCGCGCGCGCACTCACCGCCGAAGCGCCCCACGGTGATCACTACCGAATAGCCGCCGACATTGCCGAGCGCCATCGGAGACGGCGCGCAACTGCTCCTGGCTTGAGCGGTTCGGCGCTTGACGAAGCGGCCGGCCACGAGCGAATCGCGATCGATGGTCTGCACGACGCCGCTGGTCCGTCGGGCTCCGCGCTACGCGCGTTGGTGGGATCGGCCTTCGCCCGGGACCTACAAGGCCGGTTGCGATACCGAATTCGCCATCGCCCGCTGCCGCTCAGAATGCGAGTGGACCCGGTGCTCGTCGCCGGCCTCGCGGCCGCCACACTCGTCTACGGCGTCGTGACGGCGACATTCGTGATGCTGGCGGGCCCTGGCGATTCGACCAGCTGGAGTGCACGCGCGCTCCCCGACCGGCGTCTCATCGAGAACGTTCGACGGAGCCTGGACGGCAACCCGTTTCTCGACGCGATATTCCACGCACCCGATCGCCAACTGGTCGTGTCACAGGCGGGAGGGGTGTTCCACTCATACGATCCGGACACTGGCCTCTGGTCGACCGAACGTCCCTTCCGGCCGACCGATCTCGCGAGGCCCGAAGTCCGCCTGCTCGCTTCATCGACCGACGACAGCTCAGGTGCGCTCTGGGGCGTCACGGCCAACGGTGGGCTGGTGCGGCGTCTGAATGGGCGTTGGGAGGTCATCGTCAGCGACACGAAGTTCCTCGGAAAGCGAGGAACCCCCGTCCAGCAGGCCGAGCTCTCGGCGATTGCCGTATCGTCGGACGGCAGGTGGTTGCTCGCCGCCGCCGGTACCGAGGGCGTGGGCATCCAGGATCTCGAACGGCGCCGATGGCTCTCGCGCGACGAGATTTCACCAGTAGACGGTCCGTCAGCGGTGACGCACGCGGTGTGGTGGCGCGATCGGTTCTACGTCGGGGGCCCGGACGGCGTGTCGGAGCTTGCCGTCAATCGCAGCCCACTCTCTTTCCGGCCCGTGAAGGGCCTCGACGGCGCCGTCGTCGCTCTCGAGTCGACGGTGGGTGAAGGACTGATCGTGCTCGAGACAGTGCGGTGCGAAAACGGGCCATCCGCGTGCGTCCGGCTTTCGACGATCACGAAGCCCTTCGCGACCCCGACGGTTCTCATCAAGGAGCACGAACGACATAGCGAGCTGAGTCTCGACCGGCTGTTCTATGCGGTGCAGTGGAAGGAGCACTTGCTGCTCGCGGGCGGCAGCGGCATCTTCGACTACGATGCACGGCTGCACGCGTGGAAGAGACACGCCGCCGAAACGATCAGCGCCATCGGCGGCTGCGCGTCCTCCTCGTGCTTCTATTACGGCTACGGGGGGCGCTCGTCGGGCGTATCGCTGTTCAAGCCGCAAACGATGGCAGGAGAGGCGCCGGTGCGTTGGGCGCTGGCCGGCGAACAACCTATTCGAATCGCGTCGGATGGACCGGGCGCGGCGGCCGTTCTGACCGCGGCGGGACGCGCCTACGCCCTCGCATCAGGTCCGGTTTCCACCCTGATCAACCCGGCGACGTCCGCACCGGTGCCGGTCGAGCGCTATCGCGACGCGGTCACGTTCGGCGACAAGGTACTGTTCTTCGGACGGCCGGGCGCACTGCTCCACGACATCGTGACGCGCAGTTACTCGCCACTGCCGGCCGTTCCTGCCTGGCTGCGATCGCGAACATCGATCGTCGCCGCGTCCGGGGCGTATCTGTTCGGCCTCGAGCCGCGCGGATCGTCGTACGACGCGTACGTCGCGCCGGACCAGCAAGTCGTGACCGGCACGATCTTTTTCAACACCTCGAAGCCGTTCTCAGTCGACGGCCCGATTCGCGCCATCGACGCGTCCAGCCGTGACGTGCTGCGCGTCATCGACGGCCACGGCAGCGTGCAATCGATCGCGGCGTCAGGCGTAAAGCCGCTCACTGGCGGTCGATCGAGCGCTATGGCCCGGACCCGCCTGATCGACGTCGCGGGAACGGCGGACGTGCTCGCTGCCTCGACCCCTGAGGGTGTGCGACTGTATTCGATGGAGACCAGGTCGTGGAGCGATCCCGTGGCCGCACCCGCGAGCGAGCGCGCTATCGATATCGCCGAGCGCAAGGGCGCCTGGATTGCGCGCTCGGAGGCCAACCGCCTCCTCTCCATCGGCGCCGGCCACTCAATCCTCATTGGCAGCGCCGAGCAGATGCCGCTCCGCCCCCCGAGTGATGTGCTTCAAATGGGACCGGAGATCTACTTGTCGTGGCCGGGAACGATCCAGCGCTACGACGTGCGTTCGCGCAAGGTGTCGGCAAGCTGGGCGATTGACTCCGCGGACGTTCCCAAGCTCGCCGGCGTCGCCGGTTCCGCGCCGCTCAGTCTCGCGGGAGGAGTTGCGCGTGTCGGGTCGCGGGAGATCGCGCGCGGCGTGCACGGCATCTTCATGCGCGGACTGAACCTGTGGCTCACGCGCGAGGAGCGCGGCCGGCGATATCTCGAGACGCGCCCGCTCGCGTCAGCGCCTCAATCAGCGCCAACGGTTACGCCGTCGTGTGTCTTCCGCAGCTCCACCGCAGGAGTCGATGCCGGCAGCCTGCACGACGCGCGACTGCTATCGAACGGTGTCGTCGCCGTCACCACAGACGCCGGACTGAAGCTTCACAGCCGCGAGCGCCATTCGTGGTACGACGCCGCCAACCTGCTCCCCAAGACGGGACGAGGTACGCTCGCCGCCATCGGATCCACGCTGCTCATGTGGGACTTGCCTGCCGGAGCCTTGGCGAAGGCGGATGACCGCGACTCGCGCGGAACGCTCCAAATCATCCGCTCCGGAATCACGCTGCCGGACAGCTGCTCCACCGCCCCCGCGCGCGTTGATACGGCGCCTGACGTCATCGCGGCACGCGGCGTCGCGATCGACGAGCGGGGCAAGCACGCTTACGTCCTGAAAAACGACGGTAGCGTCGATCTCGTCGGCGAGAAGGCGACCGTGCCAATGATTGCGCGAGAGAGCCAGGGACCGCCCGAAACAGACCTCGTACGCGCCTGGCACTTCCCCGACGTCGCGCCGTCGATGCTGTGGGTGGCGACGCGGCGCGGTTTGTGGGAGTACGACCTTGGACGTCATGCGTGGCTCCAGATCGCTTTCGAGTACCCCTCCCCCAACACCTTCTCTAACCGTGCACACGAAGACGTGGCGATCGATCTCGACTCAGGTTCCGGCGAGGTCCTCGTCCTCGTCAGGACGGCAGCCTCCGAGGTCTATCGCGGAACGGTCACAAAAGAGCGGGACCGCCAGTCGACGATCGAGCTGACTCGATCGAGCAGCCCAATGAACACCGGCGATCGTCGCGCGCCGTCGCCGGTGTTCCGCCTTGGTGCGGTCACGTTCTTTCGGAACGTGTCGCACGGGATGCTCGCGATCCTTGAAACCGAGGACGGTCGACAGTCGGTCGCGTACCAGAACCGCACGTTCGTATGGGATCGCGGACGACGGGGAATTGCGATTGGGCGAGAGGGCGCGCTGCTCTTGACGGACGCGGGGATTCATGCCGCCGGATTGCCAGCTGGTTTGTCGAGCTTCGATCCCGGTCCGCCTGGCGCGCCCTCGCCCGCGGACCTGCTCATGTCGGGGCCGGATCTCGTGCCGCGCATGCTGCGCGGCAATCGGTGGTATCGGCGCGTCGCCGCCGGGGTGTGGGAACCGGCGTCGCTGCCTTCCAGCGATGTCGCCCTGGCGGAAGACAACGGACTGCGGTGGATTCGGAGAAACGGATCGATCGTCGTGGAAACGGTGGCTGGCGCCAGCCGCGTCTCTGTCTTGACCGGCGCGCATGGATTCGGGCTCGCGACTGACCAACTCATCGACGCCGCGGCGTACGGAACCGGTGCGGCGCTGCTCACGCCAGGCTTTGTCGAGCTCAGCGAGGTGCGTCCGTCGGCACCCGTCGCGCGTGGCCCTTCGACTGTGCTCAGAGCAGGAGCGCTGCTCCCAGCGCCGGAGGCGGACTCGCTCGACAGCACCACGTTCAACAGCCAGGACGTACTGTGGCTCACACGGTCCGGATCGGTGTCGCTGTGGAATGCAGAGCGCCGCGTATTCGAACCGGCTTCGCGCGGGGCGAACCCGCTCGAGCGGCGAGTACTAGCGGAAAGCGGTCCACTTCGGCTGACACGCACGGCCGGAGCGATCGAAGGAGCGCTGCGTGTCGCCGACGTGCAAGGGCAGTTCTCTTGGCTACCGATCGATCTGTCGAAGGGGCAATTCCCGTTCGACGTCGTCCGCTCGATCGCCATCGTCGGCAACGCGGTGTACGTCGGCACGGACGCGGGACTCCAGGTGTACGACGGGTTCGGCTTTGCGCTGGAGAGCGCGCGGCTTGTCACGATGGCGGACAACGGATCCTCCGGGTCGGCCGCGATTGATCGCGTCGGCGAGTCCTGCAATGCCCCGGGCACGGCCGTCGCCTGCGGCCCGCGCGGCTGCGTAAAGCAGACGGCCTCGACGTTCGTAGATGCGCCGGCGGACGCCCTGTCGTGCCGGCTGCGCGCCCGTTCGCCGTTCTGGTCGTGGCAGCTCGACGCGTCAGGGCTATCGGGACGCTACGTCGTCACACCGGTCCCGGGCTCTCGAGCCAGCGCGACCGCTGTGAGCGCAGTGGAAGGGCCGCCGGTGTCCCTCGTCGGCGGCGCGCTCTCGCACGACGACATTAACCAGGTCATTTCGTTCGACGGACGTAGCTTCACCGTTTGGCAGCGCCGGTATGTGGGCGTTCACCGAACGGGCCTCGCGCTCGCAGGGGTGCGCAACCATGCGTTTGAGCTGCCGGTGAGACTCCTCGCCATCGCCAATCCGGTGCCCATGCTGCGCTCTCGCAATCGCGACCTGCAGCCCGGTCTGTACGCGATCGAAGGGCCTTGGCCGGAGCGAGCGACGCGAGTCGAAGCGGTTCGGTCTGAGCGAGCGACGCGAGTCGAAGCGGCTCGGTCTGAGCGAGCGACGCGAGTCGAAGCGGTTCGGTCTGAGCGAGCGACGCGAGTCGAAGCGGCTCGAATGTGGCGCTACGGCAACGAGGAATGGACGATCGTGACCGACGCCGCCGAAACGGCGACACTCGCTGACTACGATGCGAATCCGCCGCTCCTCCAGCGCCAGCGGCTTCGCCTCGCGCGGCATGCGCCGGAGACGGCGCCGTCATTCGAGATGCGGATGCCGTCCGCAACGTGGACGCCGCTCGCGTGGGACGCATCCGCCAATCGCTACGCGATAGACGTCTGGCAGGACATCGCCGTCGATCGAGAGACGCTGTGGATTGCAACGCCGGCCGGCTTCGTGAGCCGCGGCGGCAACTGGTCGTTCAACCCGGACACGTTTCGTGTCGTCCCGGGCGTCGCGGCCGAGGCACGGAGTACGGCGACCGACCTTCGAGTCGATGGCAGCACGGCTTACGTGCGGTACGACGGTGCGCGCGCCTATCACATCGCGCTCGACGAATCAGCCGAGCGTCCACCAGTTCGCCTGGAGCGCGATCCCTTCGCCGAGCAGACGTTCGATACCGATGCCAAATACTGGACATGGCGCATCAGCGGCCGAATCGGAGCCAGCGCTGGACGGCTCTCCGGCACGTGGAAAGGAGAGCCGATCGCGGTCGTCAACGGACGTTTCGACTTCGATGCAATCAATTCCATGGCGGTCTTCCAAGGGCAGGTCCACATCGCCACGAACACGCGCGGCTGGTTTGCGTTGCCCTTCGACTCGGCGGCGCTCGATCAGGTGTCGCGGCCGAATCAACCGTCTATTCCTCCGCTCGACGTGGCGAAGCTGCATGCCAACCGCAACTCCGACGAGCCGGAGTTGTGCCTCCAGGGTATCGATGGACAGTTCGCACGCCTCTCGCCGAATGGCGTCACTCGGCGAACACAAGGCTGCCCGGTCGTCGTCGCGCGCAGCGGATTTTGGCGTTACACGCGCGACGGATCGACGTTCCGCGTGCTTCCAACGACAGCCGCCGCGCGTCCGGGCGAGCGCCAGCTGGTTGATGGGCGGTTCACTGACGAGGTGATCATCGGCGCACCAGTGACCGGGACGAAGAACGGTCGATCGTGCACGCTCGTGCCGACGTCCGCTGGCGTGATGTGGTGGGACGACTTGGGCGGAATCGCCGACATGCACGCCCCGCCGTTCCAGGGCAAGCCCGACGTGCCGCGGCTGCTCCAGTGGACGGCCGGCGGCTCGGCCGCGTACGTCGCGGACGGAACGCTCTATTCGCTCGAGCATGACGACAAGCCACTCGGCTCGTGGACCGTGCGCCTGCCGCCGAAGGCGATCTTCGAGCGACTCGGGAACGGACCTGGACCGCTTCTGTCGATCGATTGGTCGGACGACGGCCGCCGGCACCACACCATCGTCGATCCGCGCAATAGCTCCGTCTCGCACGACGACGTCCCGATCGACGCGCGGAAGATTCCCGCGTACTTCCGGCGGGCAATGACGGAGCAATCGCAGGACGGGCTGATCCGGCTGCGGTTGCGCGACCACGTCGTGTCGGCTTACGGCGGGAACGAGGGGTGGCCTATCGTCAAGCTCGACGATTCCTTTCAGCTCCTGGCGGGCGTGTCACGCGGCACCCGCGCGATCCTGGTTGGACCGCGCCATCTGATCGAGCTGAATATGGAGCGGATCGCGCGCGCCGTTTACTCGGGCACATCTCCACCAGCGCCACCGACCGCTGAGACGAAGAAGTAGGCCGGTTTCGATCTGATTTCGAACGTCGCTCTCCGTATGCGCTGACGCCGCTCCTAACCTGCAGCATTTGCCCAATCCACGGCGGCGCCAAAGAGAAGCTACGGCCCTGCCGCATTGGCTTCCCTCCCCCCTACTCCATTCGCAGAACCGTGGCGGGATCCACACGCATCGCGCGGCGCGCCGGAATCCACGCGGCTGCGACAGCGACCGCGCAGAGTAACGCGATCGTCACCGCCTGCGACAGCGGATCCCACGGTTCGATCCCGAAGAGCAGACCTCGCATCGACCGCGCGGCGGTGAGCGCGCCGGCCAAGCCGAGGCTCATGCCGATTCCGACCACCCATGCGACGTTCCGCACGATAAGGCCAAGCACATGGCTGGGCGTTCCACCGATCGCGAGACGTACCGCGATTTCATGCCGGCGAAGCGCAACCAGATAGGCGAGCAAGCTGTACAGACCAATTGCCGTCAGAGCTATGGCAGCCGCGCCGAAGGCGCCGAGCAGCCAGGTATTGAAACGGCGAGCGGCGGTCTGGTTGTCGATTAATTGATGCAGCGCCGCGACCCGGGCAAGCGGCTGATCTTGATCCAATTCGCGAACCACCGCACGAAGGGCGGGGGCGACCGCCGTCGGTTCTCCGGCGGTTCGCAGCAAGACCGTCATCGAGCGAGTACCTTGCGTGGATGGCTGATATGACTCCGTGAAAACGGGATGATCGACACCAGCCCGTCGCGTATCCGCCACAACCCCCACTACCGTTAACCACGGAACATCGTCCGCTGGATCTCCGAACTTGAAACGCTTACCAAGAGGGTCCTCGTTTGGCCAGTGCGTTTTCGCTGCGGTCGCGTTGATGATGGCAACGCGTTGTCCGTCAGCGGTGTCGCGATCGGAGAAAAAACGTCCACGAAGCAACGGAACCTGAAGGACCCGGAAGAAGTCAGGCGTGACGATGTCAAATGTCAGGGGCTGCTGAATCGTCTCCGGCCGACCCTCGATCGTGAAGCTGGAAGAGTTCGGCAACCGACCCAATAGCACCGAACTCCCCGCGGCAGCACCAGTGACACCCGGCAATGCGCGCGCGCGTTCGAGCAAGCGATCGAAGAACTGTTGGCGAGCCGCAGCTTCCGGATATTTGGTCCGCGGAAGCTCCACTCGAGCGGTCAGCACATGGTCCAGCTCGAACCCGACGTCGACACGCTGCGCCTGGACGAGGCTCCTGAGCGACAGACTGGCCGCCGAGACAACTATCGTCGCGATCGCGATCTGGGAGACGACGAGCGCCCACCTGAAACGTTGCGACAGCCCACCGCGGCCCGCTCCTTTGACCCCGCTGGCCACGACTTCAGCGACGTCGGCGGCGGCACCCCTCCAACTGGGAAAGACACCAAAGACCACGCCCGTGAGCGCGGCCGTCCCGAGCGCAACCGCAAGCATCGGCCCGTCCAGTGAAACGTCACGAAGCCATGACAGCGTCTGCGGCGCGGCGCGTACGAGCAACCGCAGGAGCACCGACCCGAGCGTGACGCCAAGGGCGCCCCCGAGGACGAACAGCATGACCGCCTCGGTCAGGAGTTGCCGGACGACCCGGCGCCGAGACGCGCCGAGCGCGGTCCGAATGGCAACTTCCCGGCGCCGGGCCGCTCCGCGCGCCGTAAGCATGCCCGCCACGTTCACGCAGGCGATCGCCAAGACGCCCAGCACGGCAGCGGTCAGCATGACGAGTGCCGATTTGAATGGGCCGGCGATCTCATCGCGCAGACCGACGAGGGCAACGCCAAGTTCTCGATCCTCGAGGCGCTCAGCGCCCAGCCGCGCCGCAATCGCGGTCATTTCCTGTTGCGCCTGTGCGAGTGACACACCATGCTTCAGTCGCGCAACCGTTCGCAGCCAGAAAGCCCCGCTGCGTCGCTCGTCGGCGCTCGGCTGCAATGGGACCCACGCGTCGACGTCGCGTTCGGGGAACTGAAACGACGGGGGCAGCACACCGATGATGGTGTAAGGGATCGAATCCAGCCGGAGGGTTTGACCGACGGCGCTCCGCTGCCCGCCGAACTTCCGCTGCCAGAGACCGTGGCCGAGCACGACGACGGCGGTTTGTTCTTCGGTCGCGGAGAACACTCGTCCCACGACGGGCTCGGAGTAAATGACGGGGAAGAACTCCGGCGTGGCTCTGACGACGCGCAGCTGCTCGGGATCGCCAATGCCGGTCACCACCGCCTGCCTGAACGTGTAGGCCGCGAACGTTTCGATCAGCTGACTGTGCTCGCGCCAGGCGAGGAGGCGCGGGTACGACGTGAAGTCCCGGTCAAACCCCTGGCGCGGATTGGTCACCCAGACCATTGTTGCGCGCTCGGCCTCGCGATATGGCAGCGCATCGACCAGCAAGGACTTCCCTACACTAAAGACGGCGGTCGACAAGGCGATGCCGAGCGCGACGGTACCAATCGCCACGGTCGCGAACCATCGCTCGCGCCGAATCAAGCGAAGTGCGAGTCGAAGGTCCTGCGTCAGGACGAGCGCATGCTGTTTGGGGGCGTCCGCGAGGATAGAAGCAATGGCGCCCAGGAAGACGGCGACTCGCGCTGCGGCGTTGTGTTCGTCGCGGAGCCGGTCTATCAGGACGAGCGTCATCTCCCTGCCGTACTCGTCACGGTAGGAGGCTGGGTAAAGATGCAGCACGGCTCCGAACAACGCACGTACTCGCCGTTCAGCACGTGTGACGGGCATCGCTATCGTCTCTTCGGCACGAGACCGCTCGCCCTCGCGTCCGCGAGCAAGCGCGTGAGCCTGGCGGCTTCGGATTCAGCCACATGCCGGCCCAACCGCGTCAGGCGATAGTAGCGGCGACGCTCGTCATCGTGAGCGGGGTCGGGTCGTTCGCTCAGTTCTTGGATGAGCTCGGATTCGAGCAGCCGCTTGATCACCGCATAAAGGGTGCTGGGACTCAGGCGGATACGTCCGTCTGTGCGTTCAGCGATATCTTGCAGGATGGCGTAGCCATGGCGATCGCGATCGGCCAGCGAGACGAGGACATCGAAGGTGTCCCGCGGCAGCGGAAGGAAATCGTCTGGATCTGGGCCCTCACGGCGGAGTCGCGGCATCGGCCCATTCTACCCGTCTTCGCTATAGCGAACAATGGAATAGTGCGCGGCGCGGCGCGACGGTCGCCAGTTAATCCGCTAGGCCCTCACTGCGTGACTGATAGCTGCGTGATGAGCCGAGAGAGTCGAAACCAACTCTGGCGCGCCCGTTGGATACGCGCAAATAGTGAGGATGGGGAGTGAACGGGTCAGTTCATCCCAGAGTTGCTCGAGTTCCAATGCCGCTTCAGGATTTCCGCGGCAGCAGAGAATGAAGGCAATCTCGCCAATGAGCGTGAGGTGTGAGCGTGGCCCAGCGGCCGACGCTGTTCGGGCGTGTTCAAGTGCAGCGACCATCTCCTCGATCGCGGCACGGTGGACTCGACCGGCTCGCAAGACCTGCGTTGCTGCTTCCTCGACATCCATGACCAGATAGCGGTCTCGCGCTCGTAGATCGGGGACGTTCCAGCCTCGCTTTTTCATCCGCCGGGCGATGGCGTCAGTATTTGAACCGGTCAGGGCCGTGGCGACGATGTCGCCGCGATGCAGCGCACTCATCAGCACGTCCGCAGCACCGTCGAGCCAAGAACCGTTATCGCCATGAAATTGAACAGCATGTGCATCCGCGTCCGTCATCACGAGGGGCGCGAGCGAGGGCAGGTACTGTCGTCCGTCGAGCGCGTAACGCAATGCGGGGCTCAGGTGCGACCAGGCGAGCGTTTTTGGCACGTAGCCCGTCGCTCCAGCTCTGATGGCCTTCGCGACAAAGTCATCATCCTGATGCATCGTCAGGAATACGATCTTGGCCCGCGATCCGAGGCGTTTCAGTTCCGCTGCTGTTTGAAACCCGTTGAGGCCTGGCATCGAGATGTCGAGCACGACAATATCGGGATCGAGACGAGGCACAGCGTTCAATGCTTGCCGCCCGTCTGTCACTGTTGCCACGACCTCGAAGTCGCCCGCGAGCGTTCTCGAGATGGCCCTCAGAATGCTGGCGTCGTCGTCCGCCAGGAGAACTCTCGGCCGGCCAGTGTCCGCAGCGTTCTTCGACACGGGTGATACGACTCCTTCATCAGATCTCGTCCAGTGCCAAGGTTACACTGGAACGCGACCTGCGAAGGACTGGACTTTGGGCGTAGGCGCCTACTCCGTTTGGAGCAACACCACCGGATCCGACGAAGCGGCGCGGCGAGCCGGTAGATAGCACGCGACGAGCGCGACGACCAGAACCGTCGCTGCCGTTACCCCGTAAGTCAACGGGTCTCGCGGCGCGACGCCGAAGATTATGGCCGAGACCGTGCGCGCCAGCATCGCCGATACGCCCAGTCCGATCGAAACGCCCAGCACGGTCAGCAGGATGCCGTCGCGGATCACATTGATGAGCAGACGTCGCGGCGAGGCGCCCAGGGCGGCGCGAATCGCCAGCTCGCGCTGACGCTCGACGACCGACCGAATGAGCGTTCCGGACAGACCTACGATGCCGAGCAGGGCGGCGCCAATCGCGAAGACAGCAACCAGGCTGAAACGCGCGGCACGCGGCGCGAGCGCGACATCTACGACGGCGTCAAGCGTGCGCGCCGGCGAAAGCGGCATCGACGGATCGGCGTCCCGTACGATCCGCATCAACGGGGCGGCCAGGGCCGCAGGGTCGCCCGTGGTTCGTGCAACGAGAAACCCCGATCGCAGCGGAATCTGCTGCCACGGCACATACACGCCGCCAGATGCCGGTGTGTCGAGGCCCGAGTATCGGATGTCGCGGATGACACCGAGGATGCGCGGCTTGACCCTTTTACCCGAGGCCGTCGCTAACGACAGATTGAGTGTGCTGTCGACGGCCGTGCTCGTCACGCGGGCCAGATGTTTCAGCGCCGCTTCGCTCATGACGCACGTAGGATCAGTCGACAGCGTGTCTGCCTGCGTGAACACGCGGCCGGCCACGATGCGTGCGCCGAGTGCGTCGAAGTAACCGTCGGTCACAGGTATTAGATCGAAGGCGCGCGTGGCATTGACCGTACCGTCCGATGTGGACACACGAATCGTGAAGACCGCCCCGCCGGCGCTTGGCGGGAGCGCCCCGCCGATGCCTGCGGCTACGACGCTCGGAAGCTGCCGCGTCTCTTCCAGGATCCGCCGTACGATCGCCAGTCGTCCGGCTACGTCGGCCGTGGACTCCCCAATCGGCACCGCCATCGTCACCACGCGCTCTCGTGCGTCGAGCCCGAGATCCGAACGGGACACCGCGAGAAGCGTGCGCCCGAGCAGCCCAGCGCCCGTGAGCAAGACGACGGTCATGGAGAGCTGAAACACGACCAGAGCAGCCCGCACCTGCCGGCCGCCGCGCGATCCCGTTGTCGTCGTTGTCCGCAGCGCCGAGGCCAAGCCTGCGCGGCGGAGCGTGACCAGCGGCGCGCCGGCACAGGTCAGCATGATGAGCACACCCGCAGCGACAGCACTCACGGCAATCGGTGTGTCGGCTGGCAAGGTCACCGTCGCCGGCAGGTCCAGGCCGGTCGTCTGCTGCAGGAACGCCGTTGCCAATCGTGCGATAGACCATCCGCCAAGGCACCCAGCGCCTGCCAGAATCGCCGTCTCCATCATCGCGGTCGTCAACAGCCGCGTGCGGCTCGCGCCGAGAGCCACGCGCACGGCGAACTCGCGCGTGCGCGCAATCGCCCGATTCACGAGCAACATCGCGACATTCGCGCAGGCTACAAGCAACACGAGCAGCGCGGCGACGAGAAACGCCAGCAGCACAGGTCGCGACTCTCCAAGGACCGACGTCCGAAGCGACGTCATTTCCAATTGCCAGTTGTCCTTCTGCTGCTCCGGCACGAGGCTCGGCAATGCCGCGGTAGCGTCGGCCCTTGCGAAATCTATGGAACCACCAGGCACCACTCGCGCCACCATCTGGTAGTACCGTGAGTCGTCGCTACCGACGATCTGGAGGGGGCCGGCGCCGCGCGCGAGCGTCCAAATGTCTGCATCGCTGATTACTTTGAAGGTCGCAGGTAGGACGCCGACGACGTGGAGCGGCCGCGCGCCGATGGTGAACGCGCGGCCAATCACCATTGCCGGATCTCCCGGACTCATCCGGTCCGCGAAGGCGCTGCTGACCACGGCTTCATCCACCGGAGATGCGTCTTCGATCAGGCGCCCAAATCGGCTCCGCGCTCCCAATACTTGAAACCAGTTGCCGACGACGTACGCCGCGCGCACTTCGGTGGGCGCGCCTCCGCCGCGGAGGGTGGTGCGCTCGCTGCTGTAGCCGGTCAGCAACAGCGAGTTGGACAGCCGCTCTCGCCACCGATCGAAGTCGTTGAGTTTGACGCCATTCCTCACCGACGTCGCAACATGGCGCTGCGTCAGCGTCACAAGCCGGTCGCCTTCAGGAAATGGCAGGGGCCGAACCAAGCCGCCGTATGTCACTGCGGCAGCCGTGATGCTGGCTCCCGTCCCAACGGCCAGGACAACAACCGCCACAATCGAGGACAAGCGCCCGGCGAGAATTCCGCGCCAGGCGGACAGCAGATCGAAGTACAAGCGGTTCAACATATGGGCATTGGACACCACCCGTTGGCGATCCAGCCAACGCGGGCACTACTTGCCGGACAACTGCTCGCGGACCGCCTCGAGCTGCTCGCGGAGCTTCTTGACGCCGTCCAGCTCGTTGCCTTCCGGCCCGTACTCGATGCCGCAGTGGCCATGGTAGCCGGCGTCCACGACAATCTTCATCATCTTGGCAAGGTCGATGTCGCTGCTGTTGCCGTTGAAATCCCAGACGCGCGGCTTGACGCTCACGCCCTTGGCCAACGGCATCATCTCGGCGACGCCGACGTACGAGTCGTAGCTCTCAACCTTTACATCCGGATTTCCCCGGCTCGGACCGCTAATGCGAAAGTTGCCGAAATCCGGCAGCGTGCCGGCGCGCCGGTGATCGACCAGCTTGATCGTCTGCACGAGCCATTTCCCGTTGCTCGAGAGCCCGCCATGGTTTTCGATGACGACGTTGATGGCAGCCTTGTCGGCGTACTCGACAAGCCGGCGCATGCCGTCGGCGACGAGCTTCATCTGCTCGTCGGGGGTGCCGCTGCTGTAACCGTTCACACGGATGGTGTGGCACCCGAGGAACTTCGCGGCGTCGACCCATTTGTAATGGTTCTCGACGGCCGTCTGACGCTTGGCGGCGTCGGGATCGCCGAGGTTCCCCTCGCCGTCACACATGATCAGGACCTGGGTGACCCCCTCACCCTTGGCGCGGGCGTTCATCTCGGTCAGAAACGCGGTGTCTTTTGCCTTGTCCTTGAAGAACTGGTTGACGTACTCGATGGCGTCGATGCCGACGCTCTTCGCGATCTTCGCGAAGTCGAGGTGCTGCATCTTGCCGCCGAAGAGCGGCCGGTTGATCGACCATTCGGCGAGCGAGATCTTGTAGAGAGGAGTCCCGGCTGCGCGGCTCTGAGCGGCGGACGCCGCCGCCGATGCCGCCAAGCCCGACAAGGCGGTGCCTCCGGCCAGCTTCATGAAATCGCGGCGGCTGACGGACTGACTGGACATGCTTTCCATGATAGCGACCCCCATTTTGCGCGCGGAGCATAGCATGCTTCGCCGTATAACTAACGAACCGTTCTCTTTCTCAACGACGTGGAACCTGACGATGCCGCATACCGTTCCGACTGACTGCCCGTTCTGCCACTGGGCAGACGATCCGGATCAGCAGCTCGTGTGCCGGAACGAGTCGACGCTCTTTCTACAGAGCCCCCGTCAACAAGGGGCGCTCTTCGGTTCCGGTGTGATCATTCCGATCCGCCACGCAGAAACCGTGTTCGATCTCACACCCGGCGAAGTGTCCGCGACATTTCAGTTACTCGCAGAAGTCAGGCGATGGATGGAGGCCACGTACCAGCCGCAGGGCTACAACGTCGGCTGGAACTGCTGGCCTGTCGGCGGACAGGACGTGATGCATGCTCACATGCACGTGATCCCGAGGTTCGAACAGGAGCCATTTGCCGGTCGTGGCATTCGTTATTGGCTCAAGCAGGATTCGAATCGGTGGCGTTGACCTCGTCGGGCGACCAGTAGCGGCGCCCGAACTTGTTCCGGAACAGGCAAGGTTCTTGCGCCGGTGCACTCGTTCGGTCCGCGTGCGGATTACTCATAGTCGACTGGTCCGGGTGAAGCCTTACGCTATTTTTCACGTCTGCTGCGAATAAATCCCCCCGCCACATGCGTCTCTGACCGCTCGTTCCCGGAAAAGCGGCCGCCTGGCCGCCAGAGTTTCATGCTGCCCGCCGGCACTCCCCTTGCTCGAATTTCCGATCGAGCCAATCGAGGTGGATGATGCGGCCAAAAGACCTTCTGCGGCGCGGCCTCGCGATCGCGGCACTGCTCCAATGCACGTCCGTAGCGGCGGCGCAACCAGCCGCACCAGCCCGGACCGGCCGTCAGGTGTACGAGACGGTGTGCAGCAGTTGCCACGGCCCCGGGGGCCGCGGTGGGGTCAACTTGGAGATCGAGAAAACCGTCAAGCCGCCGGACTTCACCAACTGCGCGTTTGCGGCGCGCGAGCCGGATCGAGGCTTTCTCGCCGTCGCGCACAACGGCGGTCCCGCGCGTGGTTTCTCGCCGCTGATGGCGCCGTGGGGCGGGACATTCACCGAGACCGAACTTGCGCTGGCCGTCTCGCACATCCGGACGTTCTGCCGAGACGAGCGGTGGCCTCGCGGCGAGTTGAACCTGCCGCGTCCGCTCGTCACGGCCAAGGCGTTTCCCGAAGACGAAGCCGTCGTCAGCACGTCCGCCCAGTCGCACAACCTGGTCACCAAGATCCACTACGAGCGCCGCTTTGGTTCGCTCAATCAGATCGAAGTCGTTGTGCCGATCTCGTCCACGAAGGTTGCGTACGGCGAACGCTCGACTGGGCTTGGCGATGTTGCGCTGGAGTACAAGCGCACGCTTGCCCACAGCCTGTCGCGCGGCAACATTTTCAGCCTAACCGGTGAATTCGTCACCCCGACCGGGAGCAGCAGTCGAGGCCTTGGCGACGGGTATGCGGTGTTCGAGCCGTTCGCGACGTTCGGTCAGCTGCTGCGCGGCAACAGCTTCGTGCAGGCGCAGGCCGGCTTCGCGCTTCCGCTCGAGAGCGGGCACGACGACGAAGTCTTCTGGCGCGCGGCGGTTGGAACGACGATCGAGCAGACGCGCTTCGGGCGGGCGTGGTCGCCGATGCTGGAAGTGCTCGCGGCGAGGCCGCTCGTCAGCGGCGGTAAGATCGACTGGGACATCGTGCCAGAAGTCCAGGTGACGCTGAACGCGCGCCAACACGTCCGGCTCGCCGGCGGCGTGCGACTGCCGGTGACCGATGCGGGTGAGCGCAAGAAGACGGTGATCGTGTATCTGCTGTGGGATTGGTACGAAGGGGGATTCTTTCAGGGTTGGTGAGTGCGTCGTGGCCATCACGGTTGGGCAACGGCCACGGCTTCGAGGAGCTCCGGTTGCGCTGATATGCTGCAGCCGTGAGGGATAGCGCGTTCGCGAAACCAGTGCCGCTCTTTGCAGCACTTGACTCGGCAGCGCTCAGCGAGATCAAAGGAGTCGCTCGAGCGCGAAATGTCACGGCTGGTTCGGTATTTTTTCGCGAGGGCGATCCGGCGGGGGCCTTCTACGTTTTGCAGAGTGGGTCGGTCAAGATCACGCAGCTGACGCCTGAGGGCCACCAGGTCGTGCTCCGTCTCATCGGACCAGGCGATGCGTTCGGCGGCGTCGCTGCGTTCGGCGGCTCGACATATCCAATCACTGCTGAAGCGGTGACGGATTCGTCCGCGCTCGAATGGTCCGGCTCCGAAATGGCGAGGCTCATGGAGCGACATCCCAGGCTGGCGCTGAATGCGTTGCAGTTCGTCGCAGCTCGCCTGCATGAATTGCAGGTGCAGTACCGCCAACTCGCGACGGAAAGAGTCGAACGGCGAGTGGCGCGGGCGCTCCTGCGGCTTGTGCAACAGGCCGGCCGTCGCGTTGAATCTGGCGTGCTCATCGACTTGCCACTCTCCCGGGACGACCTCGCGCAGATGACGGGGACGACGCTGTATACCGTGAGCCGGATCATCAGTCGCTTCGAAGCCGCCGGCCTTCTAGAGGCAGGCCGCCAGCGCATGGTGATTCGCAACCCGCGCGGCTTGTTGAATATCGCCGACGACCTCAGCTGAGCCTTCCAGCCGCAGCGTCTGTTTGCGCCAGCGCAAAGACTCCGCGTCGCCGATGCGCGACCTTATAGACGTGACATCGGCCGAACTCCTCGACACGCTCGTCTCCGACGTGCTGGCCGCCAATCCAGCGGCCGCCCAGGTGTTCATCGAACACCGGATGGGCTGCGTCGGATGCACGTTTGCGGCGTTTGAAACCGTGGCCGAAGTCGCTCGTGTGTACGGAATCGAGCCGTGCGCTCTCGCAAACTCGCTCGCCGACGCGAGCACCTCCAAGGAAGTGCGTCAATGATCATCACCGAAGGGACTGCTGTCGCCGATATCGCTTCGGCCCTCCCGTCCAGCGTGCGCGTGTTCCAGCGGCACGGTATCGATTTCTGCTGCGGCGGCAGGACGCCGCTTGGCCAGGCATGTGAGGATCGCGGCCTCTCATACGCCACCGTCGTCGATGCCATCGAAGCGTCCGCCCAGGAACCCGCCGCCGACGAACGGAACTGGGGTGAAGAGCCGCTGCATGCGTTGATCGATCACATTGTGTCCACGTACCACGATCCGTTGCGTGAGGCGCTGCCCCTGCTCCAATCCATGGCCGCAAAAGTATCCCGCGTCCACATCAGCAAAGCTCCGCAGTTGGCGCGACTCGACACGATCGTCTCGGAGTTGTCCGCCGAGCTCCTATCGCACATGCGCAAGGAGGAAATGATTCTCTTCCCGGCGATTCGGACGATTGAGGAAGGTCAGGATCGGCCTGCCGTTCCGATTTCAGCACCGATTTCCGTGATGGAGGAGGAACACGATCACGCCGGCGCGCTCTTGGCAGAACTTCGGACGATAACCGATGACTACATCGCTCCCCAGTGGGCGTGCGAGACGTTACGCGCGCTGTACCGGGGATTATCGGAGCTGGAGGCCGCGATGCACGTGCACGTGCATCTCGAAAACAACGTCCTCTTCTCGCGAGCGCTGGCGCTCACGGGCTCCGCGGCTTGAGTCCCTAGGGACGGCGTGCGATTCTTGCGCACGTAACTCCCTAGCCCATGACTCCAATTGCGCGCATTCAGAAGCCACGAGCGCTTCGACCGGGCGACACCGTAGCAGCGGTCTCGCTGTCGTGGGGTGGCCCGGGCATGTTTCCGCATCGGTACGCCATCGGCAAAGAACAATTCGTGCGCGAGTTCGACGTGAACGTTGTGGAGAGCCGTCATGCGCTCAGCGACCCTGATTGGCTGGCGCGTCACCCCCAGGCGCGCGCGGCCGACTTGATGGAGGCGTTCGCCGATCCCTCAATTCACGGCATCATCTCGACGATCGGCGGAGATGACTCCATCCGTCTGCTGCCGTACCTCGACCTCGCCGTGATTGCCAACAACCCGAAAGTGTTCCTGGGCTACTCCGACACCACGGTCTCGCATGTGGCGTGTTACCGGGCGGGACTGGTGTCGTTCTACGGGCCGTCGGTCATGGCCGGCTTCGGAGAAAACGGCGGCATGTTTCGATACATGGTCGACTCGCTTCGACGCACGTGTTTCTCTCCCACTCCGGTGGGCGACCTCACGCCCAACACTGACGGTTGGACGGTCGAACATCTCGACTGGTCGAACCCGGACAACCAGAATCGACGCAGAACGCTGAGCCCTTCAACTGGCTGGCGTTTTCTCCAGGGCCACGGGTGCATCCGTGGCCGACTGTTCGGTGGCTGTCTCGAGGTTTTGGACTGGCTGCGCGGCACCTCTGTCTGGCCAGAACCGGAATCACTCGAAGGTATGCTCCTTTTTCTTGAAACCTCTGAAGAAGTGCCTTCACCGCAGACGGTCACGCGCATGCTGCGCAGCCTTGCTGCGGTCGGCGTGCTCGAGCGCGCGCAGGGACTAATGTTCGGCCGGCCAGGCGGCCAATCGACGGTCCCGCACGAAATCTACGACGACGCCATCCGGAGAGTTGTCGTGTCGGAAGAGCGCCTCCACGACTTCCCCATCGTCGCCGGCATGGACTTCGGGCATACGGATCCGATGTTCGTGCTGCCGTACGGCGTGATGGCGGAGATCGATTGCGACGCGCAGCGAGTGAGGATTGTCGAGAACGCCGTTGTTTAGACGATGAACGGCATCACACGCGAACTTGTTCCGGAACAGGCAAGGTTTTTGCGCCAACCGTCCGCGCGCGGATCATTAGGTCCGTCAGTCGCGCGCGGCGTTCGGCACCAGCGCAACACGCCGATTGAGCCGCCGCGTCTCTTCGCGCGAGTTGTCGTGCTTGGCCTTCGTCTCGCCCATGCTGATCGTGTGCAGCCGCGCGGGCGAAATGCCCTCGCTCACGAGATAGTCCTTCACCGCGTTCGCCCGCCGGAGGCCAAGCGCAAGGTTGTACGCCGTGGTACCGAGGTTGCACGTGTGGCCCTCGATGTCGACGACGAGCGATGGGTCGGCTTTGAGGGCCGTCACCACCGCGCGAAGCTTAGGCATGTCGTCCGACAAGAGTGCAGAATGGCCGCGCTCGAAGTGCACGTCTTCGAACATGTCCGGGTTCACTGCGCCTGCAGGAGTCGCGCTCGCAACGGCGACGCCACGACTATCCGTGATTGTGACCTTGTCCTCGGCGGTTGACGGCGTTGCCACTGCGGTCGCGGACGGCGACACGCTCGCCTGCGCCTCTGGCTCTTGCCGGAGATTGGGTTTCGGAGTCGGTGGCGGCGTAAACGGCTCCACGTTGATCGTGCGGATCCATCCAACTTTTCGAGTGCCGTGCGCATTTCGCGGCAACACCACCCAGTACCACCCTTCTTCTTCGTCGAGAACCTCCAGCGTCGTTCCCTGATTGACGTGGAGGATCACTTCCTCCGTCGCAAGCCAACGGAGGATTCGGGCTGAGTCGGTGATGACGCGCACGTGCCCGGGTGTCTCGGCAGCAGCCGGCGATGCGGGAACAATGAAGGCCGCAACGAACACGGCAGCAATCGAACAGGCGCGTAGCAGGATGGACATGGCTCGTGGGTGCTTGCAGGTTACATGCCGGGCGAGGTTCGATCCAAGTAGGCTGATGTCAGTGATTTACGTGCGTGTGCGGATACGTCTCTCCGGGACGCTGACGAGGTCGGCAGTCGTCCGACAAACCTGTTCGAGGTCAGGAACGGGCGTTGTTCACTCGGGGCCCACCGAGCGGCCGGCGAGTTCTCGATAGCGCCCTGGTGTGATGCCGAGCAATCGAACGAACGCCCGCCGCATGACCAACTCGCTGCCGAACCCCGAGGCGGCCGCCACCTGCTTGAGGCCATCGGTGGTGCGCTCGAGCCGATGCCGCGCGGCTTCCACACGCATCTGAAGCACATACTGCGAAGGAGTCGTCCCAACCTCGCGCGTAAACACGCGCTCGAAATTGCGCACGCTCATCGCCATACGACTGGCGAGCTCTTCAACGGACAGCTTCGATTGCAGGTGTTCGGCGACCCAGATTTGCAACTCGCGGATCGAAGACATCTCGGAGGCCTGTGCGGCGAGCGATACGCTGACCTGTGGCTGCCCGCCAGGTCGTCGGAGGAACAGCACGAGCTCACGTGCTGCCTCATGAGCCAGCGCGCTTCCGCAGTCCTCCTCGACCCACGCAAGCGCGAGGTCAATCCCAGCCGAAATTCCAGCGCACGTATAAATGTTGCCGTCCTTGACCCAGAGCGGCTCATGCTCCACGTTGACGTCCGGATACTTGGCGGCCAGCTCCGGGCCGAACCTCCAATGAGCCGTGGCTCGCCGGCCATTCAGCAGTCCCGCCTCTGCCAACAGGAACGCACCAACGCAGACGGCTCCGAGGCGTCGCACCTGTCGCGCTTTCAGGTTCAGCCACGCTGATAACGCGGGATCACGAACCGAACGTGATCCCAAACCGCAGACGAGAAGAACCGAATCGCACTGGTCGACCGCCTTGTCGAGGTGTTCTTTTGCGATGAAGGTGAGCACGCCACCCTCGCCTTCGACAGCGAGACGGTCTGCGTTGGTCACGACTTCGATCGTGTAGATGGTCCTGCCGGCCAACCTGTTCACCGACTTGAACACCTGAAGTGGGCCCACCAAATCAAGTTCATCCACCGGAGGGACCAACGCGACAGTGATCTGCCGTGCGGACGGTTGGTTGCGCGAC
>Ga0075418_10001723_pt1 | contig 24920 bp, 19 predicted proteins | sample SoiMetdeltSBSDD2_FD_81776 | JGI IMG/M metagenome (GOLD analysis project Ga0075418, IMG submission 81776) | Bulk soil microbial communities from a Populus tree surrounding site in Tennessee, USA - Soil MetaG P. deltoides SBSDD2 | ecosystem: Environmental > Terrestrial > Soil > Tree plantation...
GCAGTGCCGGGCTCACCGAAGTCGTCGAGCAGGAACGGATCGTTGAGCTTCCGCTGCAGGGGCGCCAGGTGACGGATCTGATCGTTCTGGCCGGATCCGCGGTCAACACCGGCGTGGTCCTCGCGAGCCTGAACCGCAAGAGCGGCGTGGCGATCTCGGTCGCGGGCGGGTTGCGCACCGGCACCGCGTACACCCTCGACGGCGGGATGTACACGGACATGTTCGACCATCTGAACCTGCCGTTCCCGTTCCCTGACGCGCTGCAGGAGTTCGGCGTCGCGACGAGCGGCCTCTCCGCGGAAAGCGGCGTGTTCTCGGGCGCCTCGGTCAACGCCGTGACCAAGTCGGGCACCAACAGCTTCCACGGCAACGCCTTCGACTTCGTGCGCGATCGCCGGTTCAACGCCACCGCCGCGTTTGCTGCAATCGGACCCGATGGCAAGAAGAAGGATGACGGGCTCAATCGCAACCAGTTCGGCGGGACGGTCGGCGGACCGATCGTGCAGAACAAGCTTTTCTTCTTCGGCGGCTACCAGCGCACCCGCGCCCGCCAGGTAACCGCTGACAGCGTGGCATTCGTACCGACCGTCGCCATGCTCGCGGGCGATTTCACCGCGGCGGCGTCTCCCGCATGCAACGGCGGCCGGCAGGTGAACCTGACGGCGCCGTTCGCCGGCAACCGGATCAACCCCGCTTTGTTGCATCCGGCGGCGATCAAGATCGCGAACTCCGGGTTCATCCCGGCGTCCACCGACCCGTGCGGTGAGATCCGCTACAGCGTTCCGCTCGACGACAACGACGAGCAGTTCGTGTTCAAGGCCGATTATCAGATCACGCCCAATCAGTCGATCTTCGGGCGCTACATCGACGATTACGAGCGGCGTCCCGGGACGCTCGACCGGACGCACAACCTCCTGGCAATCGTCAATTCGAACCGGCCGAAGAACTTCAAACACGCGCAGACCTACGCGTTCGGCCTCACCCAGGTCCTCGGCGCCGGCACCGTCAACACACTTCGAGCGACGATGCTGCGCGCGCACAACACCAACAACGTGCCGCCCGATCAGTTCTTCGACGCGCCGTCGCTTGGCCTCAATGTCTACAGCTACGTGCCTGGCGTGGTGAACGTCGTCGTCACGAACTATTTCCAGTTCTCAGGCGGCGGATCGGTCGGCGTCGAGAACACGAACAGAGGCTTTCAGGTCGGCGACGATGTCACGCTGGTCCGGGGACGGCACCAGCTCGCCTTTGGTGGCAATGTGCTGCGGCAGAAGCTCGATGCCGTGGACAACGCCCGCGCCGTGGGGGGGTTCACCTTCAGCGGACGAACAACCGGTCTGGCGATCGCCGACTTCTTCGCCGGCCGGATGAGCAGCTTCATCCACGGCGCGCCCGGGATTCTCGACAACCACCAGTGGTACCTCGGGATGTACGGTTCTGACAGCTGGCGCATGACCGACCGGCTCACGGTGAACGCCGGGCTTCGCTGGGAACCGTTTTTCGGCACGTATGCCGATAACCGCGCGATCTCGAACTTCGTGCTCGAGAACTTTCGCAAGGGGATCAAGAGCAACCAGTACGACAATGCGCCGCCGGGCCTCACGTATCCTGGTGACCCGGGGTTCGCCGGCATAACCGGGCTGAACAAGCAGTGGTGGAATCTCTCGCCCCGCGTCGGCATGGCCTGGGATGTGAGCGGCGAGGGGCGTACGGCGGTGCGCTCCTCCTACGGCATCAATTACGACTTTCCGACGCTGGTGGCCGGCCAGGTCGCCGCGCAGGCCGCTCCCTGGAACAATCGCGTTGATTTCAGCGGCGACCTGCCGTTCGAGGATCCTTATCGCGGCGTGCCGGGAGGACAGATTCATCCTGTGCAGATCCCGACGCCGCGCACCGCTCCGTTCCCATCGCAGTCGTCGTTTTCCGCGATAGATCCCGGTATCAATTCCACGCGCGTCCAGTCGTGGAATGCCACCGTGGAGCGGCAGCTCGGGACAGGATGGGCGGTCTCGGCCAGCTATCTCGGGAGCTACACGGACCGCATGTGGGGTTCACAGGCGCTCAATCCGGGCGTCTTCCTCGGACTGGGCCCGTGCACGCTCAACGGCGTGAATTATCCGGTCTGCTCGACGACGGCGAATCTCGAGGCGAGGCGTACGTTGACGCTGGAGAACCCGGCGCAGGGCAGGGCCTACTCGTACATCAATCAATTCGCTGACATCGGCGAGAAGACCTACAGCGCGCTGAAGCTGTCTTTCCGGCGGCGGTCTGACGGTGGAGTGAGCGCGACCGGCAATTACACCCTCTCCAAGTGCGAAACCGACACCGAAGTCAGCGGCAGCTTCACGCAGTTTTCGGCCAGCTACACGGATCCCGCGAATCCCTCGTACGACCTGGGCAACTGCACCTCGAACCGTACCCACATCGCCAATTTCACTGTCGGGTATCTCACGCCCCAGCTCGCCAACGCGGCGCTGCGCGCGGTGGCCTCCGACTGGCGCCTGTCGGGGATCCTGACCGCGCGGTCGGGCTCGTGGCTCACGGTGACCACTACCAACGACCTGGCGTTCACCGGCGTCCCCGGGCAGCGGGTCAACCAGGTGAGTGACAAACCGTACGGCGACAAGTCGCTGACCAATTATCTGAATTTCGCGGCCTTCGCCCTGCCGGCGCCCGGCACACTGGGGAACTATCGACGAAACAGCCTCACCGGACCAGGATTCTGGCAGGTGGACATGGCGCTCGCGCGGCTGCTCCGTCTGCGCGAGGCGCAGACGCTGGAACTTCGCCTCGAGGCTTTCAACCTGTTCAACAACTTCAACTGGGGCGTCCCGGTCGTGAACTTCAACTCAGGCACGTTTGGCCGGATTACGACCCAGGAAGGCGATCCGCGCATCATGCAGTTCGCAGTAAAGTACGGCTTCTAGACACCTCGCGTACGTAGTGTCCGGCTTCAGCCGGACTTGAGGAGGAACTTCGATGAAAACGACGCTTGCAGCGATGCTGGCCGGTGTCGGCCTCGTCTTGTCGGTTCCGTTGTTCGCGCATCACGCCGTCGGCGGCGAATACGACGCCAGCAAGCCGGTCACCGTCACCGGGACCGTGACCAAGGTCGAGTGGGTCAACCCGCATTCCCGGATCTACTTCGACGTCGTCGAGCCGGACGGCAAGGTGACCAACTGGAGCGTGGAGCTCGCGGCCCGCGTCGTGCTCGAGCGGATGGGGTGGAACGGCAGGTCGCTGAAGATCGGCGAGAAGGTGACGGTGCGGGGAGACCAGGCGCGGTCAGGCGCGCCGATGCTGAACGCGCGGGCGCGGGAACAGCGCGAACTGCAGGCCGCTAAGGGCGCCCCTCCCGAGTACCCGATTACGCGCGCCGACGGCACCCCGGTGCTGAACGACCGCTAGCCGCTTGTTGCCGGGTCCGCTTCGCGGAACCCGGCCTACGTACGCAAGATACGATGGTAGGGCGGGTTCCGCGAAGCGGACCCGCCGCACGGCTCGTGAGGGAGAATTTATCGTGAGAAAGCTGCTCCTCGTGTCGGTCATGACCGTGGTGTGCGCGACGCTGCTGACACAAGCAGCGCTGACGCAGGACTCGGGCCAGACCATCAGCGCGCTCCGGCGCGCCGGCCCTCCCAAGGGACCGATCCCGAGGCTGCCGGGCGGACAGCCGGATCTGAGTGACGCCGCCTGGCTCGCCAGCGGCGGCAACTTCAGAGAGCACGATGCGCTGATGCTGCCGTCGGCCAAGGCGATCATGGCAAAGCGCGACGTGACCCAGGATCCGCATAACTACTGCATGCCGGATGTCGTGCCGCGGACCACGCCGTTCCCGATCCGCTTCTTTTTCAACTGGACGCACAAGACCCCCACCCACCTGGTGATCGTGCACGAGGGGAACATCCACAGCTTCCGTCAGATCTTCCTGGACGGCCGCAAGCATCCCGAGTACGTCGATCCCAGCTGGTTCGGACACTCGATCGGCTGGTGGGAGAAGGACACGCTCGTCATCGACACGATCGGCTTCAACGACACCTCCTGGTACGACGGCCGTGGTACTCCCCACACCGAACAGCTGCACACCATCGAGCGATGGACCCGGCTCGATCTCGGACGGATGGAGAACAAGGTGACGATCGACGACCCCGGCGCCTACTCCAAGCCGTTTGTCGTGACGATCAACGCCACGCAGACCCCGGGTGACGAGGTGATGGAGTACATCTGCGCCGCCGGCAACTACTACGGCCAGGGAACCCTGCCCGGCAAGTAAGAAGTGGGAAGTATGAAGTTGAAAGTAAGTTGGAAGTAGCGCTTGCCACTTTCAAACTTACTTTCCACTTTCAACTTTGAACTTACTACTTGACTACGGGACGGACGGCCTCGAGGTCGTCCTTCCCGACGATCGCGTTACGGTAATCGAGCCGGTCTTCCGACCGGCGGCCCCCGACCCGCGCGCCACGCTCCTGCAGGCGCTGGCGTCACCGATCGATTCGCCTCCGATCTCGCAGGTCGTCCGCTCCGGGCAGCGCGTCGCCATTTCCGTCTGCGATATCACCCGCGCCCAGCCGCGCCGCGAGATGTTGAGCGCGCTGTTCGAGGCGCTGCCGCACGTCAGCCCGGTCGACGTCACGATTCTGATTGCAACCGGCACGCACCGCACGAACACGCCCGCCGAGCTCGAGGCGATGCTGGGACGGGCGATCCTCAGCCGCTACCGGGTGATCAACCACGACGCCCGCGATCCGTCCTCGCTCGACGCCGTCGGTAGCACCTCGAGCGGCGTCGCCGTGCATCTGAACAGGGAGTTCCTGCAGGCGGACGTGCGGATCACCACGGGCTTCGTCGAGCCGCATTTCTTCGCCGGGTTCAGCGGCGGCCCGAAAATGGTCGCGCCCGGGCTGGCCGGCCTGACGACCGTCATGACGCTGCACGATGCGCGGCGCATCGCCCATCCCAATGCGACGTGGGGCATCACTGACGGCAATCCGATTCACGACGACGTGCGGGAGATCGCCGGGATGGTAGGAGTGCATTTCGCCGTCGACGTGACGCTCAACCGGGAGCAGAAGATCACGGCGGCATTCGCCGGCGGCCTGTTCGCCGAGCATGCGGCCGCCTGCGCGCACGTGAAGGACACGGCGATGCGCGGGGTTCCATCGCCGTTCGACGTCGTGCTGACGACGAACTCCGGATATCCGCTGGATCAAAACCTCTACCAGGCGGTCAAGGGGATGTCCGCCGCCGCGAAGATCGTGAAGCCGGGCGGCATCATCATCTGCGCGGCGGAGTGCCGCGACGGCCTGCCCGCGCACGGCTCGTACGGCGCGGTCCTCGCGTCAGCCCCGACGCCGGCAGCGCTGCTGGCGATGATCGATTCACCGGGCTATGCCGTGCCCGACCAGTGGCAGGTGCAGATCCAGGCGCAGATTCAAACCAGGGCAGAGGTGTGGGTGAAGAGCGCGGGTCTGCCGCCTGAGGCATTGCGGGCGGCGCACTTCACGCCGATCGAGGACGTGTCGCTCGCAGTAGGCGAGGCGCTGCGAAAGGCCGGGCCCGCGGCGACGCTGTGCGTGCTGCCGCAGGGCCCGCAGACGATCCCGTACTTGAGCAAGTAAGAAGTACGAAGTGAGAAGTTGAAAGTAAGTCTGAAGTGCCGCTGGCTGGTGCGGCTGATAGGAGTGGACGTCAAGACGACGTCCGGTTTCGTCGGCCAGTACGAAGTTGCACTCCCAGCTATCGTCGCGATGCTGCTCACGAAAGCTCGCGTGGTGAGTAGCCCGCGGAGGCGGGGTACCTGCGCATGCGGCAGCGCGATATCACGGCGGCCAGTCTAGCAGCAGCCGCTGAGCCGTTGTCGCACTTAGAGCCACTTCCTACTTGCTTTTCACTTACCACTTCGAACTTCTGACTTGGCTTGCTTGACTTGCAATACACGACCCGGTACAAGTCGCGTGTGATTCGTATGACGATCCCAGGCGCATGGCTGGTGGCGCTCACGGTGATGCTTGCCGCGAGCCAGCCATCGCACGCGCAGGTCGCCCAGCCTCGTCCCGCTGGCGGCACCGCGGTCGAAACGATCCAGATCAGGCCGACCGTGTACGTGATCTTCGGCGCGGGCAGCAACATTGTGATGCACGTCGGGGAGGATGGCGTCATTCTCGTCGACAGCGGGTCGGCGGCTGCGGCGGAGCAGGTGCTCGCCGAGGTGAGGAAGGTGACGAAGGCGCCGATTCGCCTGATCATCAATACCAGCGCGGATGCGGATCATATCGGCGGCAACGAGCGGATCGCGCGCGAAGGCGTCAACCTGAATCCCAACGCGTTCAACTCCGGCGACCGGGCCGCCGGGGTGCTCGCCCATGAGAACGTGCTCAATCGCGTGAGCGCACCCACCGGGCAGCAGGCCGCGTTCCCGATCGGCAGCTGGCCGACGGAGACTTATATCTCCAGGATCAAGTCGATGTACCTGAACGACGAAGGCATTCAGGTGATTCACCATCAGGCGGCGCATTCCGACGGCGACAGCATCGTCTTCTTTCGCCGGGCCGACGTCGTCGTCACGGGCGACATCATCGATCTGCGGCGTTTCCCGGTGATCGACGCCACCGGCGGCGGCAGCATTCAGGGTGAGCTCGATGCCCTCAATGCGCTGCTCGAGCTGGCGATTCCGGCGATGCCGTTGATCTACAAGGAAGGCCGAACCTTCCTGGTACCGGGCCACGGCCGCATCGCCGATCATGCTGAGGTCGTGGAATACCGGGACATGGTCACGGTTATCCGCGACCGGATTCAAAGCATGGTTGACAAGGGTTTGACGCTCGACCAAGTCAGGGCCGCCAATCCCACCCAGGGGTACCGGGCGCGCTACGGCTCCGACACGGGTCCCTGGACGACCGACATGTTCGTCGAAGCCGTTTACACGGGCCTGACGCCGTCGAGGACATTCTGACCGTGGCCACCCGGGGTCGCATCGCCATCGCAGCGGCTCTCGCTGTTTACCTGCTGACGTCCGTCGGGATCCAGGCGCAGGGACGAGGCGCGGTGCCAGCCGCCCCCCCGACTCCACGTGCCATGGCGCCGATCGACCTGACCGGTTACTGGGTGGCGGTCATCTCCGAGGACTGGCGCTGGCGCATGGTCACGCCGGCCAAGGGCGACTACGCGAGCATTCCGCTCAACGTCGCGGGAAAAAATCTCGCCGACACGTGGGATCCCGCCAAAGACGAGGGGGCGGGCGAGCAGTGCAAATCCTACGGCGCGCCCGGGTTGATGCGTGGCCCGACGCGCCTGCACATTACCTGGCTGGACGAGACGACGCTGAAGCTGGAATCCGACTACGGCATCCAGACTCGCCTGTTGCAGTTCCGCGCGCCCAGGACCGCTGCGACCGCCGCCCCATCTTTGCAGGGGGTGACCGCGGCGCAGTGGGTCATGGCTGGAGGCGGACGGGGGCGCGGCGGGCCTCCGCGCGGATCCCTGAAGTCGATCACGACGCGCCTGCGGCCGGGTTACCTGCGCAAGAACGGTGTCCCCTACAGCGCCAACACGGTGTTCACCGAGTATTGGGATGTCGTCCCCGGGCCGAACGGCAGTCAGTGGCTGGTCGTCACCAATACCGTGGAGGACCCGGCCAATCTGCAGATCCCCTGGGTCACCTCTGTCCACTTCAAGAAAGAACCCGATGGCGCGAAGTGGGACCCCACGCCCTGCTCGGCCAGATTCTAACGACAGTAAAACCACGACGACACGACGAACACGAATACGGTCGTGCACGTCGTGACGTCGTGGTTAACTCCGCTTTTCTAATTTCCAGATTCGGCGACGGTCTTTCCCTCGCCTGTGTCGTTGCAGCTTAGTGTCGGGGCAGGATTCACCGATCCGCCGCCGACCCCGATCCAGCCGCAACAGTAGCGGCCGCACGCGTCCGGCGGCTTGTAGGTGTCCCTGAGCTTCTTTCGGTACTCGGGATAGAGGGTCTCGGCGTACCCCATCGCCGCCTCCTGCGGAATCTTGTAGGTCTCGGCGATGTAGGTCCGGTTCGGGTTCTCGCCGGGCAGGTAGTGCGGGACGATCCCGGTGCCCTCGAGCCGCGGGATCTCGGTCACCGCATTGCACTGATCCCAGTAACCGATGTTGCCGCGGGTATCCAGCTGGTAAGTGCGGCTGATGAACAGCGGCTCGGTCAGGTAAATCGGGTCTTCCTCGATCGTCACGATCGTCAACAGGTCCTCGTGCCTCATGATGTGCACGGTCGCGGTGGCCAGATCGCTCTTCGGGATGCCGTTGGATCGCCTGAGGATGGCGGTCTTCATGTGGGTGGTGGACGCCGTCAGCGTATCGCCTTCCCACTTACCGGTGGTGAAGCCGGAGAAATCGTGAAATGCGTTGGCGGAGGGATGCGGGCGCCCGTCCATCCAGATCGTGACGATGTCCTTCTGGACGTTGCCGGACAGGTTCCAGGCGATGACGTTGCCGTCTTTGTCGATCTCGCTCCAGATGCGGACGCCCTGCGGCTGAAACTGCCCCGTCCACGGCGAGAACAGAAGGCACTGGCGCTCGCGCAGCGAGTTGAGCGACGCATCCCACGAGAGCGCCTTGGCGCGGGCTTCGTCGTTGATGCCGATGCCGGTGTAGTCGCCCAGATCGCGGCCACAGCACCGCTCCATCCAGTCCTCGTGCAGGCGCGAGTTCCAGGAGCCGGTCAGGTCGATTTGGGCAAACGCCGGGGCGCTGAGCGCCAGCAGCGCGCACAGCGTCAGCACGATTCGTGTCACTGTCGCGCGGCTCATACGCTGTTCCGTATCAGGTCGAGGCCTCTCGTCAGTCGAACGTTTCGCCAGGCTTGTTGCCCCACCCGAATCCATCGGATGGACGGAGGAGCGTAATCATGCGCATCCGGAAGTCGGCTGGATTCCGCCCCGGAGGCCCGGTGATGATCACGACGTCGCCCGGCCTCAACGTCTCACGCGTCACACCCTGCGAGCCAAGCGCCCCGGTGCCGCCCCACTCCACAGCCCACCGCTGCATCTGGCCCTTCTCGTCAGGCGCCATCACGTGCACGAACGAATGGGGATTGCGGAACAGGAACTGGACCAGCTTGCCTTCGATCTTGATGGTCTTCGCCTCGTCGTAGGTCGCCGCAAACGAATGATGCGCGCGAACCGTGAGACCGCCGGCGAGCACCGCGATCGTCAGCACCAGAAGCAGCTTCGCCCTCATGACCGTCCTCCTGCAGCTTGCGCGATGATACCCCATCAACCGGATGCGGCCGAGGCGTCTACGTGAGCGTAGCGCCGGCGCCCTGTTCGAGCAGGGCCCACGCTTTCATTCCCAGCTTTTCTTTCCAGGTCTTGTAGAACCCGGACAGCTGCCGGCGGAACGGCGCCTGGTCCACATCGTTGAAGATCAGGCCGCGCTTGGTGAGCTCGGCGCGCAGGCGGCCGTTGGCGGCTTCCTGATCCTCGCGCTGCAGCCGGACGGCCCTGGTGACGTTGCGCTCGATCGTCTGCTGGATATCGGCAGGCAGGCGGCGCCACGTGGCGAGGTGCGCCATCTGGTTGAAGCCTGACCACATGTGGTTGGTCATGCTCACGTATTTGATCACCTCGTACAGCTTGTACAAATCGACCAGCGCGAGCGGATTCTCCTGCGCGTCCGCCTTGCCGTCCTTGAGGGCGGCGTAGATATCGATGCTGTTGATCGTCACGGGGACGCAGCCGAGGGTCCGGAACATGTCCTCGAACATCGCGCCCGCCGGGACGCGCATCCGCATGCCCTTGAGATCCGCAGGGACGACGACCGGTTTCGTCACCGGCGTGATCTGGCGCATCCCGTTGTCGAAAGCGCCGACGGGGAAGCCGTGGATGCCCTTGGCGGCCATCTCGTCACGGATGTAGGCGCCGAGCGCGCCGTCCACCACCTTGTGCGCGTGCGGCGCCGTCTTGAAGGCGAACGGCACCTGCTGGATCTCGGCGACCGGCACGACCGCGCCGAGCACGCCGCCCATCAGCGTGAAGAACTGGATCTCGCCGGCGACCAGCATCTTCAACGCGGCCGGGTCGCTCCCGGCCACGTTGTTGTTGAGCGGAAAGACCTGCGCTTCGACGCGGCCGCCGGTTTCCTTGCTGACAGCGGTCCACATCTCGGAGAGCCGCTTGTGCAGCGAGCTCTCCGCCGTCTGGTTGTGATACTGCGTGAATCGAAACTCCGCCTTCGAGCTCTGTGCGAACACTGTAAGCGGGCGTGTGATCAGAGAGGCCGAGCCGAGCGCAGCTCCGGCCATGAACGAACGTCGTGTGATCATGTCATGCACCAGCCGGAGGCCTGAAGGCCTCCGGCTACCAAACAGATAGCTCCACGCTGGTAGCCGGAAGCCTTCAGGGCTTCCGATCCAGTTAGTTCTGCCACGCGACGCGAATCGGCTTGCCGATCATCATCGCCGGGTTCGCGCCCTTGCGCGGCACGAGCTTCTGCGCGCCGCCGGTATCGACCGCCGCCGTGTAGAAGTTTCCGTCCGTGTCGACGCTGAAGCCATGGACGCCCCAGAACGCGCCGGGGAAGTCGCCCCAGGTGCCGAACGAATACATGAAGTTGCCGTTCAGGTCGTACTTCAGCATCTTGCTGGTGCCGCGATCGAACGCCCACAGGTAGCCGTCGGAGAAGATATGAAACAGGTGGATGTCGGCCGGGTTCGGGCCGAAGCTCCACTGGTCGAGGAACTTGCCGTCCTTGTCGAAGACCTGGACGCGACGGTTGCCGCGGTCGTTGACGAAGATGCGGCTGGTCTTCGGATCCACCGCGATGCCGTGGACGTTGTTGAAGTAGCCCGGGCGCGTCTCCTTGCCGTTGTCACCCTTCTGACCCCACGCGTTCACATACTTGCCGTCCTTGTCGAACTTGACGAACCGGGTGCCGTTGTAGCCGTCGGCCACCACGAAGCTGCCGTCCGGGAACCAGTCCATGAAGGTCGGGCGGTTGAAGTGCTTGTCGTCGTTGCCGGGGACGCCATAGGTGCCGATGGTCTGCACAATCTGCTTGCCGTCGTGCGTCATCTTGAAGATCGCGTGCTTGTGGTCGTCGAGGATCCAGACGTGCTTCTGCGGGTCGTACGGGCTGATGGCCACGAAGTGCGGCCGCTGCATCATCGCGTCCCACTGCGTCCAGGATTCGATCAGGTTGCCCTGCCCGTCGAAGACCAGGGTGTTGTGTTCCCAGCGCGCATCCACGCCGAGCGTGTTCCCCGCTTTCAACCACGCCTGCACGCCTTCTTCCGCAATCGCGCCGGTGCCGCCGTTGCCCGGCAGGCTCGCCGTCGTTGCATCGCGCCACGGCAGGCGGCCGATCGGGAAGACGACGCTCGGACCGATCTTCTGGTTGCGCGGCCGCTCGACTGCGGGAAGCTCGCCGCGCTGCAGGACGAATACGCGGTTCGGGTTCTCCGCAAACACGCTCTGACCGGCGCCAAACGTCCACCCCTGGTGTCCGGGCAGCGTGGTCAGGTCTTTGGGCCATCCCACCTGGGGCTCGTACGGCCCCCAGATGTCCTGGCCGCCTTTCTCGCTCGGGACGGCGGCAAACCGAGGCTGCGCGCCGGACTGAGCGGCCACACCGTAGCCGTTCAAGAAATATCCCGTGGCGATGCCCGCCAGGGCCACCAACACCATCGTCAGCCGTTTACCCATAATCGCTTCACTCCAGTACGCAAGGGTTGAACGCAAGGTAGGAAAAACACCGAATTATAACCGGTTGCTCCCTGCGATCGCTTACCATCGGCCCGTCAGGAGGAAGGCTATGAAGCTGGCAATGCGCGTGCTCCTCGGAAGTGGTGTCGGGATTGGCTTACTGCTCGCACCGGGAACCGCCTCCGCACAGGACGCCCGGGCCGTCGTGCAGGCGGCGGCCACCGCCATGGGCGCGAACAACCTGAAGACGATTCAGATGACGGGCGCCGGATGGACGGCCGCGGTGGGACAGAGCTACAACCTCACCAATGACTGGCCGCGGTTTGAAGTCCCGGCGTATGCCAAGGTCATCGACTACGACGCGAAATCGTCGCGCGAGGAATACACGCGGCGGCAGGGGAACTATCCACCGGTCGGCGGCGGGTTCACGCCGCTGCCGGGCGAGCCGCGGACGATTGCGCTGTCGAGCGGCAACTACGCGTGGAACCTCGAAGGCACCACCGTCGTCCCCCAGCCCGGAACCTACCTGGCTGGCATCCCCATCGCCGAGCTCAGGCAACTCGACATCGTCCTGACGCCCCACGGCTTTCTGAAGGCGGCGCTGGCGAGCAACCCCCTGAACGCGATCACGCAATCCTTCGCCGGCCCGTCCAACGATGGGCTGACCGGCGACGGGCGCAAGGCCACCATCGTCTCGTTGATGGTGCTCGGGAAGTACCGCGTCAACGGCACGATCAACGACCGTAACGAAGTCGAGCTGGTGACGACAATGATTCCGACGTCGTTCTATGGGGACACCCTCTACGAGTTCCGCTACACCGAGTACAAAGATTTCGGCGGGATCAGGTTTCCGGCGCTGGTGCACGTCCACACCGGCGACCCGACCTTCAACTCGGCACACAACTCGATGGAAATCAAGATGACCGACGTCAAGGCGAACGTGCCGATGACGGCGATTACTGTCCCTGACGCCGTTCGCACGGCGGCTGTGCCACCGGTCCGTGTGGCCACGCAGCAGCTGGCGCAGGGCGTGTGGCTGGTGGGCGGCGGATCGCACAACAGCGTGGCGGTCGAGTTCAAGGATTTCGTCACCGTGATCGAAGCGCCGCTCGACGAAGAGCGATCACTGGCGGTTATCCAGGCCGTGAACAAGCTGGTTCCGAACAAGCCGATCCGGTACGTCGTGAACACCCACCACCACTTCGACCATTCCGGCGGCTTGCGCACCTACGTTTCGCAGGGGGCGATCGTCCTGGCGACGCCGGCGAATCTGGACCTGTATCGAACTGTGGCGTTCTACCCGATTCCGCGCACGCTGCAGCCCGACCGGCTGGCGACCTACGCGCCGATGTTCACGGTGAGCCGCCGTCCCGTGCCGATGGAGCCGGTGAACCGGGCGTATGTCGTCAGCGATGGAACCCGCACCCTGGAACTGCACCCTGTCGCCGGGAATCCGCATGCGGTGGGGATGCTGATGGCGTACCTCCCGGCGGAGAAGATCCTGGTGAACGGCGACCTCTATGCGCCGCCCGCCCCCAACGCCCCGGCGGTGCGCCCCAACCCCGCGATGACCAGCCTGATGAACAACATCCGGCGGTTGAAGCTCGATGTGGCGCAGCACGTGCCGATCCACGGGGTGCCGGGATCACACGCCGACTTCGCGAAGCTGTTCGAAGGGGGAACTCAGTAGGGCCCAGGGCCCGGGCCTCTGGCCTCAGGGCTGGGCAAGGCATCAGGCCTCTTGCCTGATACAGCCCTTGGCCCTGAGGCCTTGGCCCTAAGGCCTGCTTATTTCCACGCGGCGTACAGGGGCGGGCCCACCAGGAACGCCTTGTTCGCGTTGGCGCGTGGGCGGAACTTCTGAAGGCGCCCGCCGCCGACTTCGGCAACGTAGAGATTGCCTTCCTGGTCGGTGCTCGCGCCGTGCATGTTCAGGAACGATCCGGGGAAGTCGCCCAGCACGCCCCATGAATAGAGCAGGCGGCCGTTGAAGTCCCATTTCGCGATCTTGGCGGTCGTGTCGGTGAACCCCCACACGCCCGAGCGATCGGCGGGGATGATCAGGAACTGCAGGTTGGTCTGGTCGCCAACCGGCCACCAGTCGATCGGCTTGCCGGTGTCGCCGTCGAGCACCTGGATGCGCCGGTTCGAGCGGTCGCTGACGTAGACGCGCCGCGTCATCGGATCGGCCGCGATGCCGTGGACGGTGGTGAAGTATCCGGGCCGTGTCTCCCTGCCGCCCGGCATGCCGGGCATCCCCGATGTCCAGAGGAACTTGCCGTCCTTGTCGAACTTGGCCACGCGGTTGCCGTTGTAGCCGTCGGCGACGAACACGCTGCTGTCGGGCAGGAAGGCAAGGAACGTGGGACGGTTGAAGTGCGTTGCATCGGCTCCGGCCTTGTTGGGCGTACCGAGCGTCATGACAATCTGCTTGCCGTCGTTCGTCATCTTGAACACGGCATGCTCGTGGTCGTCGACGATCCAGACGTGCTTCTGCGGATCCCACGGATTCACGTACACCGAATGCGGGCGGCGCATCATCTTGTCCCACTGGGTCCACGACTCGACGATGTCGCCGGCGGCATTGAAGACGACGATGGTGTGCTCCCAGCGCGCGTCAACGCCCATGCGTCCCATCCACTGCTGCTTCGGATCGTCGGGGTCGGCGCCTGGTCCCCCGGCGCCCGGCGGGCTCGACGCGGCGCCCTGCGACGCGTTGCGCCACGGCACCTGGCCCACCGGGAAGGTGAGGCTGGGACCCACTTCCGGGAAGGGCCGTGCCTGCGGCCGCGGCATGTTCGGCAGCTCGCCGCGCTGCACCATGTAGACGCGGTTCGGGCTCTCCGCGAAGACGCCCTGCACTGCGCCCCAGGTCCAGTTTTCATGGCCGGGAAGGCTGGCCGACATCGGCTTGGGCCAGTTCGGTACGACTTCGTATGGACCGGTAATGTCGAGGCCGCCTTTTTCGCCGGGCACCGCCGCAAACCCGGCATTGGACCCTGCCTGACCCTGCACGGCCGTCTCGTTGCCCGTTATCAGCCATCCCGCCAGGAATGCCAGCGTGAGGCCGGTCACAACCATTGCTTTTGTGCGCATCGATGTTCCTCTCGGAATGGACCGGATCACCGTGGAAAGGTCTGCAGTCTAGCCCTCGACCTGCACCACGTCAAACGCTAGACTGACTTGGATCGAGAGGAAAGAATTCATGCGCAGATACGCATTCTTACTGCCGGCCGCTCTCTTGTGCGCGGCGATCGTCTCCGCGCAGCAGACGCCCGCCCAGCAGCCTTCGGTGGCCTTCAGGACGGAAACGAACTTTGTCGAAGTCCACGCCATTGTCACGGATCAGAAGGGCGCGTTCGTCAAGGACCTCACGCGCGAGGACTTCGAAGTCTACGAGGATGGGCGGCTCCAGTCGCCGACGGTCTTCTCGCTGGTGGACGTGCCGCTCGAGAAGCCGTTCGTCCCGCTCAACGCCTCGGTGCCGATCGAACCCGACGTGCGGGCGACGACGCGCACCTTCGACGGCCGCATTTACATCCTGCTGCTCGACGACCTGCATACTAACGTCACGCGCACGAACAACGTCCGCGAAGTCGCCAAGAAGTTCATCAACGAATATCTCGGCGTCAATGACCTCGCCGCCGTGGTCTACACCAGCGGACGGCAGGAATCCGGGCAGGAGCTGACCAACAATCGCCGCCTGCTGAATGCGGCGATCGATCGGTTCCAGGGGCAGAAGCTGCCGTCGGCCGGCGCCGAGAAGCTGGCGCTCCACCGGCAGCAGATTGCCAACGAGGAGGGGAGCTCCGACGAGCCGCAGGAAATCCGCACGCCGGAAGGGCTGCAGCGGGCGCAGTCGATCCGCGACCCGTTCGACCAGGAGCGCGCCGCCAATGCGCGGCGTTCGCTGCAGGCGGTCGAGAACGTCGCCCGGTGGATGGCCGACGTGCAGGGGCGCCGCAAGGCGCTGCTGTTCTTCAGCGAGGGCTTCGATTACGACATCTACCAGCCGTTCGACATCGCCCGCGAAAGCTCGTCGCTCGTGGCCGAAGCGCGGGAGTCTGCCGCGGCGGCGCAGCGCGCCAACGTCAACGTCTACGGCATCGATCCGCGCGGCATGAGCCAGTTCGGCGAGATGATCGAGATCAACGACCGGTCAGATTACCCGCAGCTCGAGTACGGCACGTTCCGCGGCCAGCTCCGCGAGCTGCTGCTCGCGCAGGAAAGCCTGATCTCTCTCTCCGACGAAACCGGCGGCATTCCGATCGTCAACTCCGGAGACCTCGCCGGCGGCCTTGGCCGCATCGTGCTCGACAACAGCCGGTACTACCAGCTTGGGTATTACAGCGATTCCACCAAGTGGTCCCGCAACAAGTTCCTGAAGATCGAAGTGAAGGTCAAGCGTCCCGGCCTGCGGGTGCGGGCTCGCAAGGGGTTCCTGCCGCCCGACGCGCGCGCGATTGCGCGCGCCGCCGAGGCCGATGTCAAAGCCGGCACGACGCCGGCGCTGAGGGCCGCCCTCAGCAAGCCGGTGCCGATTGGCGATCTGCCGATGCGCGTCTTCGCCGCGCCGCTGCGCGGCACCGGCGACAAGGGTTCAGTGGTGATCGCCATGGAGATCGACGGTTCGGCGCTCAAGTTCCAGGAGCGCGATGGCCGGTTCGTCGAGTCGCTGGAAGTCTCGATCGTCGCGGCCGACCAGCGTGCGCGCGTCCAGGGCGGCGATCGACAGACTTTCAATCTGAATCTGATGCCGGAGACCCACGCGCGCGTCAGCAGGACGGGCGTGCGACTGCTGTCGCAGCTCGAACTGCCGCCCGGCCGCTATCAGATCCGCGTCGGCGCGCACGAAGCCACGGGACAGGCGGTGGGGACCGTGCCGTACGACGTCGAGGTGCCCGACTACGCGAAGACGCCGTTCGCCATGAGCGGCGTGCTGCTGACGTCGTCGTCTGCGGGCCTGCTCACAACGGCCAACCAGGATACCGATTGGAGCGGACTGCTGCCGTCTCCGCCGGTGGTGACGCGCACATTCAGCGCGTCGGAGACATTGACGTGGTTTGCCGAGATTTACGACAACACCAGCCAGCAGGCGCATGCGATCAACTACACGACCTCCGTGCAGGATGCCCGTGACGGCCGCACCCTGCTGACGTCGCGCGACAACCGCGTCATCCAGGCCGGGAGCCGCGGCATCGCGCAGGGCTTCACCACGAGCCTGCCGCTACGCGACCTGATGCCGGGGACATACGTTCTTCACGTCGAGGCGTCGGCGACCGGGAGCAACCAGACCGCCAGCCGGGATGTCTTGTTTGACGTGCGTTGACTTTTTGGGATTTGACACCTTATGCCTGCATATTGGGTTGCCCGCTCCAAGATCACCGATCCCGTCGCCTACAAGAAGTACACGGACCGGATTCCCGCCATCATGCAGAAGTACGGCGGCAAGGTGCTGGCCCGCGGCGGGAAGTATCAGATCATGGAAGGTCCTGAAAACTTCCACCGTTTCGTCGTGATCGAGTTCCCCTCGCTCGAACAGGGCGTGAAGTGCTTCGAGTCGCCGGAATACCAGGAAGCGGCAGCCTTCCGGAAACCTAATGGCGGGATCGTCGAGCTCGTGATTGTCGAGAGCGGAGACGCTACGAAGTAGCTAGGTTGCTGGGTTGCTTGGTAGCTGGTAGCCGGAGGCCCTTTTGTGTACGTAGTGTCCGGCGTTAGCCGGACGCGCCTTCTGAACCGTCCCTGGATTTCCCACCTTAGCGCACAATAACCCCAAGTATCTTGCTAAGGCCGAGGTAGGAAGGAGGTCCTCGCGCCGATACTCCTCATGTGCCGCAGCCCTCCTGGGAGCGCTACATCCTGGTTGTCGAAGATGATCTCGCTCTGCGCGAGCTGTATCGTTCAACGTTGCGCGGTGCCGGATACGCGGTGGTTGGCGTGGAAGATGGACTGGATGCGCTCAAGACGGTCGAAGTCGGCAAGCCGCGAGCAGTGGTTTTGGACTTGGCGCTTCCACGGCTCGACGGCCGTGCGGTCTCCAAGGAGCTTCGGGCGAACCCCACCACGCAACATATCCCCGTGGTAATTGTGAGCGGCACCGACACGAGCGACTTAGACCCGAACCAGTTCGCGTGTGTGCTGAAGAAGCCGATCGATCCTGACACGCTGGTCGAGGCGGTTGAACGAAGTATCAGAAGGCCGCGCAGGTAAGCGGCATGCGGCGGCCCCCATCGAACGGAAGTCCGGCTGAAGCCGGACACTACGTACAAAGAGACAAGCCAGCTACCGAGTGACTCAGCTACCCAGCCACCCAGCCACCCAGCCACCCAGCTACCTAGCTACCAAGCTACCGAGCTACCGAGCTACCGAGCTATTTCTTATCGCGGGCCACGTCGCGGAATCCCTGGTTGTAGGTCTCCACTTCGTTCATCGGCGCGCAGATGCCTTCACTGATGCCGGCGTACAGCCCCTTCCATCCGAAATACGTCATCAGCTCAGGCGGGATGCGCTTGTAGAGTTTCGGTGCGCCCACCCACGGCGCCGTGTAGTACTCCGAATCGTAGAGAGTCAATTGCATCTCCAGCGTGTTGGAGTCGACCTTCCTCCACGTTTCCTCGAACCGCGCGTGGAAGCTCTTGGGATAGCCCTGGCCGTCCAGCCACGACCTCTCGTCGGTTCCCACGGTGTTGAGGACCAGTTTGTTGCCGTCCCACCGGCCGGCCGTGTGTCCGTACCAGGCGGGCCCGAGGTTCTCGAGGTTCTCGCCCGACGGCGCTTCCCGCCCATCCGTCCACAGGAAACGCGTCCGGTGCTCCCACTGGAACAGCTGCAGGATCTTGTCGGGCAGAACGATCATCTCCATCGGCTCGTCATCGATGAGGAGCAGCGGATAGCCCATGGGGTTGCAGGTGTGCCAGGGCTCGTTCCCAGGCGCGGCGTTTGAGGAAGGGATGTTTTTGGCCTTCGCGGCCATACCCGCAGGCGTCAGCGGGGGCGCCGGCGTGCCGAGGTTGAACGGGTTCCGCTCGCGCCGCGTCCAGTATCCCGTGAGATCGCGCGGGTCGAAGACGCTGCTTCCCGGGTTCGCCTTGTGCCACTCGTCGAACTTGACCCGGTAATCCCGCTGCGCATGGCCGACGAGAGGGAGAGCGAGAAAGAGCAGCGCGAGCGTGATGCAGCGGCTTCGCACGATGACCTCTCCTAATTGAGCGGATTCGTCCCGGCTTCCCTCGACATGATTTCAGAACCATCGGCGAGGATGACTTTGACGACTATCGCCGTCGGCGTCCCGTTGGCGGCTGGATTGACGACCGCGGTGATTTCCTGGCCGAGCTTCAACGTGTTCCGGTTGTAGCCCGCCTGGGCCATCTGGCTGACCCCGGCGTTTTCGAACGCCCACGTGACGACGGTGCCGCCCGCATCCTTGACGTCCATGTGAATGACGACGTGCGGGTTGCGCCAGTCCACTCGCGACACCGTGCCCTTCAGTGTCACCTGCTTGTTCATGTCGAACGATGCGCCGCGGCCGTGATGCGCGATCAACAACGGCTGGCAGGTGGAGATGACCGCGATGAGCGCGAGCAGCGTCAAGGTGTGTTTCATGGCTAGCCTTTCTGACCCGGGTCGCGAGCGGAATGTAAACCTGCAGCCGGCAGGTGTCAACGGATCCCCTGGTACCGCTCGATCGCGACTTTGCGGCTGATCAGCGCGGAGATGAAGTCCAGCTGATCGTCGATCAACCTCCGGTCGGCCACAACAGCTGGATGCGGGCCCTGGCCGCGGGTGGCCATCGCCTTCTCGATGTCCTGGAGATCGCGTGGCAGGGCCATCCACGGATGATTCGGCAGCCAGACCTGATACGGCCCCAGCGTCTTCAGACGGGCAATGCTCTTCAAATAGGCGTCGCCCCATCGGGGTTGCGGCGTTCCGTAGGCGCCGTTGTGCAGCGCGCGATACGTTCGCGCGCCGTCGCGCGCCAGATATTCGATGGCGAGCGATCCCGGCGTGCGTCCAGGCAGGACGTAGAACTTGAACGTGGTCTCGCCAAGCGTGATGGTCTGGCCGTCGCTGAGCACAAGGTCCCGGGAGATGGGAATCAGCGGCGAGCTCGGTTGCAGCCCTTTCATCAGCCGTTCGGCCTCTTCCCAGTCCGCTGAGGGCATGCCAACCCGCGCCCCGGGCGCAACTTGCTTGATCCGTCCGGAAGACCCGAAGTGATCCGTCGCGGCGTGCGTCGAGAAGATGTACTTGATGTTGGCCGGATCGAAGCCGGCCTTCCGGATATTGTCGAGCAGCAGGTCCGCGGTTTCCGGATAGGTCGTGTCCACCAGCACCAGGCCGGCGCCGGTCGGGATCAGGAACGCGCACACGGTCTGGACGCCGACCGAATAGACGTTATCGAACAGCTTGATCGGGTCTTTCCGCTGCTGGTCCATTGGCGCAGACCGGTTCGTCGGGAACATGATCAGGTTCCAGTCGATGGCCGCCGTGGCGTTGGGCGCGCCCCGCCCGCCGGCGGGGGACTGTCCGGCGAGTACGGGGATCCCGATCATGTACACGAGCGCCGTCGCGAGCAGGCTTCGTCTCATGTCAACCTCGCGACCGGATTGTACGTGGGTCCGGTGGTCGAACGGGAGGCTGCCTCGCGCGGTTCGCGCAACGATACTACGGGCGCTGGCGCCGCAGAAGCGATCGGCGAAAGATCATCAGAGCGATGCCGCCGAGGGTCGTCATCGAAAGAACCACCCGTACGACGGTCACTCCAACGGGAACGACGGGGCCCGTCGAGTCGGCGCCACCACCGGATTGTCCGAACGAAGTGGGCGCGGATGTCGCGGCGAACGCCGTGGAAGGATGTCCGATTGGCGCGCCCGGGAAATCTCCAGCTTCGCCGTCGACCACGAGCAGTACTCTGACGCCGCTGTCAGCAGGCATCGCAAAAGTCTCCGATGTCAGGTGCTGCCCGTCTACATCGGCTGAGGCGCGCACCTCGGCGCCGACCGGGAGGTGCGCGAAGTAGGCACGACCATCCGCGTCCGTTCGGACAGTCTCGACGGGCCGATCTGGCACTTCGAGTTGCACGGCCTGATCGGACAGGTTGGCGGCGAATGCTCCGCGGACAATACGGACGGTCAGCATCCCGGGGGCCAGGCTCCCGTCGTTGAGCGGCATGCCTGCAGCCCGCACCATGGTCTGTTGCGCCACCGTGGGATCCACGGTGGCGATTGGTGCCGTCTGAGCGGCGCCAATCGCGGGCACTATCATTCCGATCAGGAACATCGTTGTCCGCTTCATCGGAGTCCTCCGTCGAAAATGCGCACCACGGGCTAGCGGAATCGATACGACAGCCCCGAGAACGTCCTCAGCTCGTTCTGCGCGTCATCCTTTGTGTAGTCAACCGTCAGCAGCACGGAGTAGTTCCGGCCCAGCGTGGCGTTGGCGGAGCTGCTGAACCGACGAGTCCATGGGCGCGTCTCGATGATGATGCCGTCGCTGCGCAGAAACCGAATGACGGAGAGGGACATCGAATAGTCTGCCGAGACGTACACCGCGCGACCCAGGCTGTGACCAATCGAGAAGTATCGCGAGTGGTACGCGCCCATCGGTCGATCGATGCGCGAGTCGGACCCCGAGACGTCGAATCCGGAACGAAGGATGTCCGATGCGTGCCCGCCCACTGTGAGTCGACCGGTCAGCGCATCCTCTCGATTGGTACGATCCTGGCCGTAGGAAGCGTAGAGTCGCGTTCCGCGGAACACTTCAACAGTGACCCTGCCGCTTCCGGACTCGTAGCGCAGACCCTCTGTCGCCTGCAGCGTCAGCGCCCGGCCGTTGAGCACATCACTCGTCAGCGTTCTGGCATCCACCGAGCGGCCGCGATTGTAGCTTCCCGACAGCTCGACACGCTCGGTCGCTGTGACACGCACGTTCGTCAGGAAGTACGAGAGCCCGGCCGACCCCGCGCCCTGCGCCGGCCCGCTCACGTCGAGCTCGGCGACCTGATACGCGAAGAACTTCGGCCCCGCCGGAACGAAATTGGTCAACGAGAGGACCGAGCGCTCGGTCAACGCGCCCTGTGTGATGCGTGTGTACCCGACGACGTGTCGCCGGAGGAAACCGCTTTCGATCGCGGCATAGCCGCCCACCTTTTGCACGTCAGGGACGTAGCCGGTCTCGTAGGCGTTCGGTTCGCGTCCCAGGAACATTCCGGCTCGAAAGCGCGCACCTTCCTTCGTGCGCGCCTGCCCGACCTCGAGAAGCCCGCCGGCGAGCGTACCGGCAGTCCCGAGGTCCTGCAGCCACATATGTCCGGCCCGCACGCGCAACTGTACGTCCGTACCGACGTGCGCGCCGACGTAGGCATCGTAAATCGACAGGCGCTCGGGCCGCGTCCCCTGCACAGCCTGCGAATGGCGCACGTCGAAGCGGAAATCGAGACCGCTGCGTTCAACCGCCTCGGGCGACTCCAGGTTGATCGCAGTGGAGATCTCCATCGAATTCGATCGCGCGCCGTCCAATGCCTCTCGGTTCACTGCATCGACGTACACGGATACGCGGCCGATGACGCCCGGAGCCGTCTGCTGTGACGATGCGGGACCGGCGCCGCCCATCAGGAACGCGACGGTCAGGAGCGTCCGCCAGGCGATCGGGCGCGGGTCCATCCTGGTGCGCCGTCTAATTGCGTCCATTCGAGTGGCACCCGTAGCAGGCGAGCGATTCATATCGGTAGCCGCTTCGCTCCTTGTGCTGTTCGTCGGTCTTCGCACGCTGATGACAGCCGAGGCAGGTGAACGTGGCGAAACTTCCGCTCGATTGATGGCACGAGGCGCATGCGGTCTTGTGCGGGCCCGACGTGATCGGGAAGCGATGGCTGAAGGTCCCTTGCGTCCAGCTCGCGTCGCTGTTACGGTGACAACTTTGACACGTCGTCGGAAAGCCGGCCGCCGCGTGGTTCGGAGATCTGGTCCGGTCGTACAGCGGTCGATGGCAGCCGACGCAGTCACGAGGAGTGCCCTTGTACACGTTGTTCGTGTGACAGGTCGCGCAGCTGACCTGGGCGTGCCGCCCGACGAGGGCGAACACCGAACTGTGATTGAAGCCTGCACCCTGGAAGCTCGAATCGGTTGGGCGGTGGCAGTTCTCACAGGTCACGGGGAACCCCGCGGCCGCGTGGTTGGGCGTCGTGGTGCGATCGTAGGCCGGCCGGTGACAGCCCACGCAGTCGCGCGGCGTGCCCCGGTAGACGTTGTTGGTGTGACAGGTGGCGCATGTCGCCTGGGCATGCCGTCCGACAAGAGCGAAAACCGTGCTGTGGTTGAATCCACCGTTTCGGAAACTTGGATCCGTCGGGCGGTGGCAGTTCTCGCAGGTTACGGGGAAGCCCGCGGCCGCATGGTTGGGCAGAGTGGTGCGGTCGTACGCGGTTCGATGGCAACCAACGCAGTCACGCGGAGTCCCTCGGTACACATTGCCCTGATGGCAGGTCGCGCACGTCACCTGATTGTGCGTGCCGACCAGGGGAAACGCCGCCGCATGATCGAAACGTGCCTGGTTGAAGGTTGCGTCGCTCGGCCGGTGACAGGCTTCACATGCGGTCGGGAATCCCGCTGCGACGTGATTTGGCGTTCGGGCCGCCTGATAGTCCTGCGCATGACACGACATGCAGGTCGTCTGGGCGGTCCGGACCATGCTGTTCGCGTGGCACGACTGGCACGACAGCTGTCGATGCGCGACACCCAGCGGCATCGACGTCATGGCGCCGTGATCCCAGCTCACCGCCGACCACGACGTCGTCCGATGGCACTGCTCGCACTGCGTGCCGAGCTGCAGCCGGAACCGGTCGTCCTGCCGCCGCACCCAGTGGCAGTCGAAGCACCGTGTGGGTGTGCCTTTGTAGACACCCTGGCGATGACAGGACTCGCAGGCCAGATCACGATGGCGGCCATCCAGCGGGAATGCCGTGCCGTTGTGAAACTGGCGGTTCGGGGTGTCGAACTGCGCCTCGGCCGGCCCGGCGAAGGCCGTGAGCACGAGCGCGACCAGCGGCAGGCACGTCCGCACACGCATCAGCAGATGGGGTCGCATGGTCAGGGCTTGTGACACGTCTCGCACCGGGGTCCGAGCGCGCCGCGGTGCACGTCGGTGTGGCAATTCGTGCAGGTGGTCGAAGTCCGGTACGTCGTGACTGCCGGCAGTCCCGTCCGGACGATGGCCGGTTTATGACACGCGGTGCAGGATGCAGACAGGTGCTCGCCGACGAAAAAGGCGCGCAGGGATGAAGCATTCAGATGGGTGTAGCGGCCGATCGTGAAGCTCTCTGCGGAATGGCAGGTTTGACAGCCCTGATCGAGCTGGCCGCCGTGCGGGTCCTGATGGCAGGACGCGCATTCGATGGCGAGTCCCGAGTAGCGACGAGTGGTCGCAACCCCTGCCGGAAAGGATCGCGTCTCCACCTTGTGACAGACCGAGCACGCCAGCGGTGCGTGTTTGCCCATGAGGGGAAACCTGGTCCGCTCGTGTGCGAACGACGTGACCGCGAACTTTGGCGCGTCGAGGCTGTGGCAGGTTTCGCACCGGGTGCCGAACTGGCCCGCATGCGCGTCCTGATGGCACGAGACGCATGTGTCGGACGTCCTGGCGAGTCCTACGTGTGGAATCCGGGGGGACGGAATTGCCGGCGTCGTCCGCGCCGCGGGGGTGGACCCGGTGCGAGTCGATGTCGCCGTCAATGACGTCGCTGGCGGTTTGTGGCAATCCACGCAGCGCAGTGCTCGATGTTGTCCGTCGAAGAACGCACGCTGGCGTGCGTGTCTGAAGGAGGGCACCTCGAAAGACCGCGCGGTGTGACAGGTCTCGCATCTGGCCCCGAGCTCGTTCTCGTGCACGTCCGTATGACAGGACACGCATTCGATCCGCAGTCCGCGGAAGTCCGTTGCCGTCGTGCGGGCCGCCGCCACCCCTCGCGCCGTTGCGATCGCGCCCCGACCCGGCGCGGGCCGGCCTCCCCGCGCCGGCACGACCGTCGTGCCGACTGCGGTCTTGTGGCACGAGACGCACGCAAGCGGCGCGTGCCGATCGACCAGCGGGAATCGCGTGGTCGAGTGATCGAAAACCCCCTTCTGCCAGCCGGACTCGTCATGGCAGGCCTTGCAGTCCTGCTTGAACGAGCCGCGGTGGGGATCGGTGTGACACGTCGCACAGGTGCCGGCTCGGGGCGCGACCTTCATCGCCGGC
>Ga0075418_10001724_pt1 | contig 24919 bp, 23 predicted proteins | sample SoiMetdeltSBSDD2_FD_81776 | JGI IMG/M metagenome (GOLD analysis project Ga0075418, IMG submission 81776) | Bulk soil microbial communities from a Populus tree surrounding site in Tennessee, USA - Soil MetaG P. deltoides SBSDD2 | ecosystem: Environmental > Terrestrial > Soil > Tree plantation...
AACAAGAGGACGACGTTGGCGGTGTGAAGGGCGAGGCTGGTGAGGTGGTGGCCGGCCGGGCGGAGCCCGAAGATCTGGCAGTCGAGCATGTGCGATATCCAGGTGAGGGGATGCCAGTAGGACACCTCCATCGTGGTGAAGGCCCAGGCCACCGACTCGGCGGTCAGCCCGGCCACGACGTGCGGGTTCCGGAAGACGTACACGTCGTCGTCGTAGTCCACGAAGCCGTGGCGCACCGTCGGCGCGTACACCGCCAGGGTGGCCACCGCCAGGACGAGCGCGATGGCCGCCCGCGGGCGCCGCATCAGCCTTCGCTGTCCGTGGCGTAGAGGGCGAGGAAGACCCAGTAGGCCGCGCCCAGGAAGGTCCCGTCGGCGAACATGCCGAGCGCGAAAGGCAGCGCCAGTCGCCCACGCCCGCGGAAGGCCGACATCAACATGACCAGCAGCAGGATCAGCCCCGGCAGGCCCGTGGTGGCCAGGACGTAGGCCAGGACGTTCCAGCCCTGCGTCTCCCTCTCGATGAGGTACCCCTGGAAGATGAACGCCCGCAGGTCCCAGGCCACGATGTCGAAGTTGCCGAGGCCCACTCCCACCACCGGGCTCGTCTCCAGCAGGTAGTACGTCATCCTCCAGTTGCCCTGCACGCGGAGGAAGGACGACATGTCGCCGGCCCCCGTGAAGGACCGCATGGCGCGCACCACCACGGTCTGATAGACGGTGGGCGCGATGGGCGCGATGAGCAGGAGCGTCACCACCAGCGCGGCCAGCGGCTTCCAGCCCAGGGCGCCGGCGCGCAACCGGTAGTAGAGGGCCAGGGCCACGATCGGCACCAGCATGGCGTACGCGGTGAGCGAGAAGCTCAGCATGAGGGACAGCAGGATGAGGAGGACGCCCAGCCCGAAACGGACGGTGGGCGCCGGCTTCAGCAGCAGGTAGGCGAGGGCCATCGCCTGGAGGTACCCGAGCTTGGACGGCTCGGAGGTCAGGCCCTGTGCCCGCAGGAAGATGCGCCGGGCCTCGTGCGAGCCGCCGAACCACCACAGGTCGCTGAAATAGGCCGCGTCGGGACCGTGGCCCCAGAGCAGCTGGTAGGGAAGCGGGACCTTCATCAGCATGGCCACGTACACCGCGATCGCGGCGGCCCCCCCCACCGCGAACGCGACGAGGACCAGCCGCGGGGGCGCCAGCGGGGGGCTGTCGCGGACGACCATCGACAGCACGATGACCGCCACCGCGTAGAACGTGAGCTTGGCCAGGGACTTGGAGAACTCCGCGGTGGAGAACGTCTCGGTCTCGGTGAGCATGTGAACCAGGCCCCCTACGGCGGCCCACGCCCACAGCGCGGCCAGCCACCGCGTCCACCGGGGCAGCCGGGGCCGGCCCTTGATCCTTGCCTCGCGCACCAGGTATCCGATGCCGAGGAACATGCTCGCGGCCAGGGTCAGATCGGCGATCGAGGTCCCCGGGAGGACGAAGCGCTGGCCCAGCGCCACGCCCGCGACGGGCAGCCCCACCAGTACCCACGGGAACCATCGGCGCGCGCGGGTCGGCACCCCTGTCTCGGCCATGAACGCCCATCATACGGTGAGCGCGGGGCAGAGTGGACGGCCGCGGACGTCCCAGGGATACTTACGGCCCGTATGAGGAAGGCCGCCGTCGGCATGCTCGCGCTCGCCGGCCTCGCCGCGCTCGGGGCGGGCGGCTGCATGAAGAGGAAGGAGCGGCTGCCGGCGACGCCCTATCCAAAGGCCAAGCTGGCGTATCGCGTCAACAACTGCGTCTACATGGATCTCAACCACGCGGGAGAGCCGGAGAAAGGCGTGTGCTACGGGACGACCGGCGAGCCCATGCTGGTCGCCGACTATGACGGCAACGGAACCGCGGACCTGGCCCTGCGACGGGAGGGCACCCTCTTCATCGACAGCCGCAACGACGGCGAGACCCACGACAGCGTACTCGACCTGGGCTTCATCGGGGACGCCGGCGCGCTGCTGGCGGCCGATTTCTCGGGCTCGGCGGATCACCGGGGGCGCGCGTCGGTGTGCGTGGTCCGCGGTGATCGCTGCCGCATCCAGGGCCCGTGGCCGGCGAAGCAGCCGGAGCACCGGGTGATCCCCGGCCAGGAGTACTTCGCCGGCCGGTGGAAGCCGGACGAACCCGCGCGCCTGGGCGCGCGCATCGGGAACTGCGTGGACCTCGACGATGCGGGCGACGACCGGCCCGACCGGCACATCTGCTACGAGTCCCTGGGCAACGTCGACCAGGTGCTGGTGGGGGACTGGAACGGCGACGGGCGCGACGACCTGATCCTCCGCCGCGGCCCGTGCGTCTTCGTGGATACCCGGCTCGACGGGACGCATACCGACACGCACTGCATGACCTCACCGCAGGGATTCGCCGAGTACTTCGCCGGATCCTGGGACGGCAAATAGCCATGACCTCCATTCGACGGGCCGCGGCAGTGGCGTGGCTGGCCGCGTTGCTCCCCGCGGCCGTGGCGGCGCAGGAGCCCTCGGGTCCGCCCCCTCCGGCGGGCGGAGGCGGCGACCGTGGGCCCGAGGTCCACGAGCTGCTCCCGGACATCGGCCGGATCGGCGCCCAGGCGGGGGTGATGGTGGGCGCCTCGTGGAACCCCTACGACGTCGGCCAGGGCATCCAGGCCGCCGGCTACATCGACCTCCCGCTCGCGCGCGTGCCGGGCGGCAAGCTGTCGTACGAGATCGTGATCGGCCTGAGCCACGCGGACAGCGAACCCCTCACGATCACGAACCCGTTGGCCTTCGTGGCCAACCTCGCGGCCGGGGCCAGCCCCGGGGACGCGCTGGCCGGCCCGCCGGCGGCCCCGTTCCCCGTCCGTCGGTCCGTCAAGACACGGCTGCGCCTGATGGAGGTCTCGCCGTTCGGGCTGAAGTACACGATCCGCAGCCTGGACCACGTCCGGCTGCGCCCGTACGCCGCCGCCGGCCTCGACTTCACGGTGGTGATCACGGAGCAGACGCCGCTGGCCGACGAGAGCCTCGTGTTCACCGGCACCGCGCCTTTCGACGATCCGCTGATCGCGGGCGTCGTGGCGCAGGCCGCCGAGCTGACCGCGCGCGGCACGCCGACGGGGCAGGGCAACATCGAGCTGGGATGGCACGCGGGCGGCGGCGTCGAGATTCGCGTGGCCCGCGGCCTTTCGCTCAACCTCGACTACCGGTTCGCCCACGCGGGAGGCGACAACAGCAGCCTGCACGCCGTGAGCGGCGCCCTTGGCTTCCACTGGTAGCGGCCGCCGCGCGCTGCTGAAGGGCATGGCCCTCGCGCCGCTGGCCGCGCTGGGCGCGCGCGCGGGCGAGGCGAAGGACTACGGCTCCGCTCGGGAAGTGTTCGACGCCATCGACGGCCTGGAGTCCGACGTGGCCGCGCGCCTGCGCGGCCTGCGCGTCGCGCTCGCGGCGGCGGGGCCCTTCGCCGCCAGCGTCCTGGCCGACCATGCCCGCCACCAGGCCGCCCGCGCGCGCTTCCGCCGCCGCCTCGGCCTGCCTGCGTCATCCGGCGCCACGCCGTCCGCCCCCGCGGAGCCCGACCTCGAGGGCCTGCGCGCGGCGCAGGAAGCCCTCGTGTATGCCCACGCCGAAGGACTTCCCGCGATCGCCGATCCGTTCGTCGTCGGCGCCCTCGCGCGCCACATGGTGGACCTGTCGAGGCACCTGACCGTCACCCAGCTCTGGATCGAGACCCAGACATGACGACCCGCCCCGTCCCGCGCCGTGACTTCGTCCTGCGCATCGCCCGTGCCGCCGGCGTCGCCCCCGCGGTCCTGGCCTTTCTCGACGGCACGGGCGAGGCCTTCACCCGCGGCGAGGAGACCGACCTGTCGATCCTCTACGCCGCGCTCGCCATCGAGCACCACGCCATCGCCCTCTACGAGGCGGGCCTCCGCGCGGGCCACTTCCCGCCAGGGTTGAAGAGCTACGCGGTGGAGTTCCGCGGCGACCACCAGGGCCACCGCGACACGCAGATCGCCATCGCCGAGGAGCGGGGCGGCCGGCCGCCGGGCCCGCTGTCCGGCTACGACCTCCGCTTCCGCTCCGCCGACGACCTCGTCTCACAGGCGCTGGAGATCGAGATCGCGGCCCAGGAAGCGTACACGGCCCTCATCAGCCAGATCCGGACGAAGGACTACCTGCTCTCCGCGGGCTTCATCCTCGTGGACGAGGTCCGCCACATGACCGTGTGGAAGCGGGTGATGGGGCTGAAGATCTACTAGCGGCTCACGCGCCGACGCGAACGAGGGCCCGGTTCTCCTTGATCCAGGCGAACAACCTGTCGGCGATCGCCTCGTCGTTGTCGTAGTAGCGCTGGTCGCAGGCGCTCAGGGCATCCAGCACCGCCTGGTCTTCGGCCAGGACCACCTGCTCCGCCTTGTCGCCGCTGACCGGGCCGGCGATGCCGAGAGCGGAGATCGCGTCCCGTGTGATGGCGGCCGTCTTCGGGCACCCGATCGCCAACAGCGCCTGCTCGATGACGTCGACGAACTCGTGCGAGGAGTTGGTGAAGAACTGGCTGTAGCCGCCGTTGTTGACCTCGCGTTCGAGGCCCTCCACGGCGAGCACGTAGCGCTCCTGCGGCGCGATCGGGCCTTGTGAGCCCTTCCCTTGAATGGCCTGCTCGAACGCGAGGACGAGCGAATCGATCCGGTACTCGCCCTCCATCTCGAGGAGCTGGTCCGTCGTCTCGCCCTTGTACGACTCGAGGAATTTCTCGCCCGCCACCACCGGTCAGTGGAGCGAAATACTGAGGTTGAGCGGCCTTCCGTCCCGCAGGACGGTGGCCCGCACCTCGGTCGCGTTCTGGAAGCGGGGCCACAGCGAGGCCAGGGTGGCCAGGCTGTCCACGGGGACGTCGTTGAGGCTCTGGAGCACGTCCCCTTGTCGAAGGCCGACCTCGCTGAGGATGCCCGGTGGCAGCCGGGACACGAGGAGGCCCGTCACCGCGCCCTGGTCCAGATAGGGCACGACCGTCGTCTCCGCCAGGATCCTGGGGATCTCTTCACCGAGCCGACGCTCCAGGTCCTTGCGAGCCAGAGCGAGGGATCCGTCCGTCGCGGGCCTGGCCTGGGCTGCCATCGGCGGCGTGGTCGTGGGACTCGCACCGGACAGCCGCAGCTCCACGCGCTCCGGGCCGAAGTCCAGGCCGACCGCGCCGGCGGAGACGAACGCCACCTTTCCGCCGAAGGCCGTGTCTCCCGCCGCTACCGTTCGCGTGCGGCCCGCCGAGCGCAGGATGGCCAGGGAGCGGTCCGGCCGCGGGCTCACGAGGGTGCCCACGACCACGAGGTCCGCCGGGGGCCTCGCGTCCGCCAGGACGGCCGCCAGGAGGAGCGCGATCATCGCCATGGACGGTAGCACACGGCGGGCGGCAAGCCCAGGCGTACCCACGCGCGTCCTATAGAATCCGGGCAGGAGGCGATCAATGGATCCACGGTTCCACGAGTTCCTCGCGGGCGAGCTGCGGCAGATCCGCGAGCAGGGCCTGTGGAAGGAGGAATGGCCGATCCTGGGCCACCAGGGGCCGGAGATCCAGGTGCAGGGCCGGGAGCGACCGGTCCTGAACTTCTGCGCGAACAACTACCTCGGCCTTTCCGGACACCCCGAGCTGCTCGCGGCCGCGCAGCGGACGCTCGAGGAGTGGGGCTATGGGATGTCCAGCGTCCGATTCATCTGCGGGACGCAGGCGCTGCACCTCGAGCTGGAGAAGCGGGTGGCGGCCTTCCTCGCCATGGAGGACGCGATCCTCTACGCCGCCTGCTTCGACGCCAACGGCGGGGTCTTCGAGCCGCTGCTGGGCGCCGACGACGCCATCCTCACCGACCGCCTCAACCACGCCTCGATCATCGACGGCGTGCGCCTGTGCAAGGCCAAGCGGCTCGTCTACGAGCACGCGGACATGCGCGACCTGGAGGTCAAGCTCGGCGAGGCGGCGGGCTCCCGCTTCCGCATGATCGTGACCGACGGCGTCTTCTCCATGGACGGCGACGTGGCCCCGTTGCGCGAGATCGCCGCGCTGGCGGAGCGCCACCGCGCGCTCGTGCTGGTGGACGACTCCCACGCGACGGGCTTCATGGGCAAGACGGGCCGCGGCACGCCCGAGCACTGCGGGGCGCGGGTGGACATCATCACCACCACGTTCGGAAAGGCGCTGGGCGGGGCCTCCGGCGGCTGCATCGCGGGCAGCCGCGACGTGATCGACCTGCTCCGGCAGCGGAGCCGGCCCTACCTCTTCTCCAACACGCTCCCGCCGGTGGTGGCGGGCGCGACGCTGCGCGCGCTGGAGCTGCTCTCGCAGACCACCGCCCTGCGCGACCGCCTGGAGGCGAGCACGCGGACCTTCCGCGAGCGCATGACCGCGGCCGGCTTCGAGATCCGGCCGGGCGTGCACCCCATCGTTCCCATCCTGTTCTCGCGCTTCACGCCCGAGGACGCGCCGCTGGCCCAGCGGTTCGCGCGCGCTCTCCTCGACGAGGGCATCTACGTCAAGGGCTTCTTCTTCCCGGTGGTCCCCCGCGGCCAATCCCGGATCCGGGTGCAGATCTCGGCCGCCCACGAGCCCGCGCACATCGACCGCGCGGTCGAGGCCTTCACGAAGGTCGGCAGGCAGCTCGGGGTGCTGGCGGCTTAGGGCGCTCGGGTCGCGCCCGCGCGCTCCGCGCTGACCGGCCTGAAGGAATCGCGTGCCTCAACGAGTCGCGCGCTCTGCGCGACGCCTCGCGCCTTAACTGTCCGCGGCCAGCCGGGCGATGAGGCCCGCGGCCAGGGCGGCGCGCTCGGGGAGCGACGGGATGAGGACGTGCTCGTGCTCCGCGTGGGCGCCGTCGCCGTCGGCGCCGAGGCCGTCCAGGGTGGGAACGCCGAGGGCGGCGGCGAAGGCGGCCTCGCTCGCTCCGCCCGTCGCGACCTCGGCCAGCTCCATCCCCATCTCCGCGGCCACGGCCCGCGCGGCCTCGTAGACGCGCACCACTCCCGGCCCGCGCTCCAGGGGTGGATAGTGCAGGCCGCCTTCGACGTGCAGGGTGACCTCGGGATCGCCCGATCGCAGGCCGCACAGCGCGGCCTCGATCCGGCGGCCGTCCTCCAGGGTGCGGACGCGGAAGTCCACCTCCGCTTCCGCCAGCTCCGGCACCACGTTCGAGCGGATGCCGCCGCGGATGACCCCGACGTTCACGGTCACGCCGCGCTCCAGGTCCGTGAGGGCGGCGGCCTCCAGGCAGCGGTGGGCCAGCTCCAGGATCGCGTTGTGGCCCTTGTCGAAATCCGCGCCGGCGTGGGCCGCCCGGCCGTGGGCGCGAATCGTGACCGAGCCCGACCCCTTCCTCCGCGTCTTGACCGCCCCGCCCGGCCACGCGGGCTCGAAGTCGAGCACGGCGGCCGACGACTTCATGGCCGCCTCCATCGAGGGACGGTAGGACTCGCAGTCCACCTCCTCGAGGGGCGTGAAGAAGACCGTGACCGCGGGCAGCGGGCCGCGAGCGGCCAGGGCGCGCAGGGCGTACGTCGCGACCACGAGGCCCGCCTTCATGTCGAACGATCCCGGACCCAGCAGGCGGTCGCCCTCGACGCGCGCCGGGCGCTGGGCCAGCGTCCCGAGGGGCCAGACCGTGTCGAGGTGCCCCAGCAGCATCACGGGACGCGCGCCGCTCGCCTCGCTCGCCGCGCGCAGGATGGGCCCGCCGCCGTCCACGGGCGCGCGCTCCACGCGCAGGCCGAGGGCCTCGAGCTCCACGGCAAGACGGGAGGCCACCGCGGCGACGCCCGCGGCGTCCGTCGAGGGGGACTCGATCTCGACCAGCTCCTTGGCGAGCCCGGCCATCTCGCGCGTGCGGGCGCGCGTCCAGGAGAGCAGATCGGCGGCGGGGACCGTCACGCGCCCGCGGTCTTGCGTGGCTCCTGCGGGCTCCAGTGCGGCTGATAGTAGTGGTCGGGCCCCGGCGTCTTCGGCGGACGCGGCGGCCGGCGGAACAAGCCGTCGACGCGCGACTGCAGCTCCCCGGGATTCTCGAGCGCGTCGAAGAGCGCGCCCACCGCGAACAACGTCACCAGGCCGCCCGCCACCGCGACGAAAGGCACGAGGACGATGAACCCGAACTGCAGCGCCGCCTGGAGCGCGTCGCTCATCGCTTCACTGTATCCGCATGCGGCCGGAGAAGCCCTCTTCGTAGGAGTGGTAGTAATGCAGCCCGTCCTCGGGATAGCGCCAGCAGTAGTATCCCGACCCGTTGTCGAAGTCCACGAGCCAGAGGCCCTTCACCTCCAGGCCCATGGCGACGAGGGAGCGGGCCCAGCGGTTCACGATCTCCTCCAGCCTCTTCTGGAGGTCCGTGCGGCTGCGGGCGGGCCCGCCGTCGCTGCCCAGCTCCTCCACTGTGCGGTACGCCTCCTCGGTCAGGCGCCGCACCTCCGGCAGCATGGCGGCGGCCTCCTCGTAGCCGAAGATCCGCCTTTCCTTTCGCTCGTCCTTCATCGCGGGGCACGATTATATCAGCACGGCCGCGCGCCGATCCGCGCGGCGCCTTGACCGGCCCGGGAGCGGGGCCTAGAATCGCGCCACCGCCCTGCGAATGCCCGATCTCCCTCCATCCATCGCGTCGTTCACGGTACGGGGCGGCCCTCTCGACGGCCAGCGCCTGGACGCCGACGAGGCTGTGGACGAGATCCTCATCGGCTCGGACACCGACTGCCGCTTCTGCCTCGATGCTCCCGGCGTGAGCCCGATCCACGCGCGCATCTGGATGGACCTCGACGGCGTGACGGTGCACGACACGCACAGCCCGCGCGGGATCTACGTGAACGACGACCGCGTCAAAGGGCAGGCGCCGCTGCGCGACCGCGACATCCTGTGGCTGGGCGCGCCGGGCGACGAGTCGAGCGTCATGATCGAGTGCCGCTTGGCCTCGGCGGGAGAGGAAGCCGCCGCCGGCCCCGCCGCGGCCGCGGTCGAAGAGGGCGACGCGCTCGCGGACCTGGTGCCGGCGGCGCCGCCGGCAGAGGCGCGCGCGCCGCGCAGCCCCGCCGCCGCCAGCGGTCCCGCCGTGGAGGATGCGCTCGCCGACCTCGTGCCCGCGGCCAGCCCGGCGGAGCCTCATCCCGACGCCACGATGTTCGCCATGCCGGCGAGCGCGTTCTCCCGGCCCGCCGAGCCCGAGCTGGAAGAGCTCCTGACCCCCGAGCCGGAGCCTCTGATCGCGTCGATGGCCGAGCCCGAGCCCGTGCTCGAGGTGGCCCCGGAGCCCGCGCCGCCTGCGGCGGCCGAGTCGGACAGTGGGTTCGATTTCTTCGTGGAAGAGCCCGGGGCTGAGCCGGCACCTCCGCCTCCACCGGCCGCGGCGCCTCCCGCGGCCGCGCCAGCGGCTCCGCTCGACGATCTGCTGGTGATGGATCCCGGTCCGCCCGGTCCGCCCGCTGCCGCCGCCGCCGGACCCGCAGCCGTGGAAAGCGTTTCACCCGAGGAAGGGGCGTTCTTCATCGAGGACGAGCCGGAGGCTCCCGCCGCTCCCACGCCCGCGGCCGCTGCCCCGTCGTTCGTGGCGGAGCCCGCGGCCGGGGAGCCCGAGATGGTGGAGGACGCTTTCTTCGTGGAGGACAACCCACCGGCGGTCATGTTCGACGAGCCGGTGGTGCTGGAGGAGGAGCCGGCGCCGCCAGCCCCCGCCGCCGCGCCGCCGCCCGTGCCGGTTGCGAAGGCCACGCCCGCGGCGCCCGCCGCCCGGCCCGCCACGCCCGTGCCCCTCGCCGCCCAGACCCAGCCCGTCGAGCCGCCGCCGATCCCGAGGCGGAAGCCCACGGAGGCGGCGCCGGCAGCGGCCGATCGCGCCGCCGGTGCCGGTCCCGCGGCCCCCGTCCCCAGGCCCTCCGCGCCGCGACCGCCCTCGCCGCGCACCCAACCGGCCGCCGGGCCGCGGCCCGCCGCCGCGAAGGCCGGCGGCGGCCTGCCTCCGGCGGCCAAGTACGGCGCCATCGCCGTGGCCGCCCTGGTCCTCCTGGGCGGCGCCGTCGTCCTGATCTCCCGATCCCCGAGCGCGCCGAAGCTCGAGGGCATCAGCCCGTCGCGCGTGGCTCCGGGCCAGACGCTCACCCTCAGCGGCAAGGACTTCGCCCCCCAGGCCCAGGGCAACACGGTGCGGATCGAAGGGAAGCCGGCGCGCGTGCTCAAGGCCGCGCCGACCGAGCTGCAGGTGGAGGTGCCGGAGCTGGCCGCGGCAGCGGGCCGTCCCACCCAGGTCCCGGTGACCGTGAGCGTGGGCGGCCGCGATTCCGCCGCCATGCAGGTGACGGTGTACCAGACGCCGCGCATCCACGGCGTCTCGCCGAGCGTGGCCATGCCCGGCGAGGAGGTCACGCTCGCGGGCACCAACTGGGGCCTGGGCGCCAAGGTGCGGTTTGGATCCATCGAGGCGCCGGTCGTGTCCGCGACGGCCACCGCGCTGCGCGTCCGCGTCCCCGACGGCGCGGGGGGCGTGGGCGCGTCGGTGCCCGTCGTGGTGACGATGGGGGCGGACGCGTCGAACGCCTTTTCGTTCCTGCTCGGCCGCCTCCCCCTCGCCACCGGCGTGGAGCCGAAGACGGCCTCGGCGGGCGACCTGGTGACGATCACGGGCCGCGGCTTCCACATGCAGCCCGCCTCGAACGCGGTGAAGATCGGCGGAGCCCCCGCCCTCGTGGTCGGCAGCAGCGACGTCGACGTGAAGGCCATCGTGCCACGCGGGGCGGCGCCCGGCGCCAGCGCCCCCGTCGAGGTGAAGGTGGAGGCCCTCGACAACGTGGCGCAGTCCTCGCTGACCGTGTCTCCGCCCCTCGACCCCGTGGACTTCAGCTTCGCGGCCGAGCCCTTCGTCGACGCCGCCGGCCACCAGCACGCGCTGCTCACCACCGGCCTGGGTCCCGCATTCGTCCTCTCCGATTCCGGCGGCCGCTCCGCCGCGGAGCGCGCCCTGGACGCTACGCGGCGCCTGGGCGCGGCCGCGGTGCCGCTGCGCGCCTCGCGCGGCGAGGACCTCGAGGTGCGGGGCGTGGACTCGGACCCCGTGATCGTCCTGATGGGGAAGAGCGACCCGATACTGACGGTGACCGAGGAGGACGCGGCCGCCTACAACGAGGACTGGACGCGGCTGGGAGGGAGGGGCGGGCCCGTGAGCCGCGGGCGCCTGGCCCTGTGGTGGGGCGCCGTGGCCCGGGACCTGGTGCTCATGCTCGTGCGGGGCGAGTCTCCGCGGCATGCCGCCGGCTTGGCCCCGGAGGGCAAGGTCCTCGTCGACCTCTTCGACGCGGCGCGCCAGACGGGCCGCTTCGGCGTCCCTCTCTCCGCCGTGGAGTCGGCCCGTCCGGGCGCCCGCGAGGCGCTGCGCATCGTGGGCCTGCGCGTCCCGGCCGCGGTGGCGGGGCCCCCGCCGGCGGGCGGGGCCGCGGCCGCAACGGCGGCGGGCACGCCCGCGCTCACCCTGGACGGCGCATGGACGGGCGCCGAGACGGACGCCGAGGGCCGCAAGTCGGTCACCGTCCGCTTCTCGGGGACGACCGGCAGCCTCTCCTACCAGCGCGCGCTCAGCGTGTCCGTGCCGCTCACCGGCGTGGAGCAGCCGCGCAAGGGCCAGGTCCGCTACTCGGTGAAGACGGCGGCGGGCACCCGCTTCTACGTCGGCCGCTGGGATGGCGCGAAGATCACGGGCACGATCTTCTCCGACGCGGCCACCACCTTCCCCATCGGCAGCTTCGAGCTCCGCTCCGAGCAGTAGCGGCGCGGCCTAGCGCGCGCGGGCCTTCAGGGCCTCGGCCCGGGCGAAGTCCTCGTCCGCCCGGGCCTGGGTGGCGTCGAGCTGCGCGTAGATCGTGGCGCGATCCTCGTAGGCCTCGGGGCGCTCCGGGAAGCGCGCGATCAGTTCGGAGTACGCTGCGACGGCGTCGTACCACAGGCGGTGGTCGGTGAAGACCTTCGCCCGCCCCCGGGCCTGCTCGTACGGATCGGCCGTCGCGACCGCGGCCAGGGCCCGCTCGATCTCCTCGCGCTGGCCGCCCGCCATCACGAGCAGGCCGGCGGGATCGGACGGGGTGGCGAAGAGGCCCGACGAGGCCTGGACCGTCCAGAAGTACGTGCGCCCCGGCTCGAGACGCGGGGCCTCCGCCGGGTAGGCCCATCGCGAGGCCGGGGTCTCGGCGCGGAAGACCTCTTCCTGCGATTCGTCCGTGAGCGCGACGACGAAGCCCGCGGGCTGGCTCGCGTCGCTCCACTCGAAGACCGGCCGGTCGCCGTAGACCCGTCCCAGGCGCGGAGCCAGCAGCACGGGCGGGACGCTCCCGCGGGTGGCGCCCACCACCATCGACTCCCTCTTCACCTTGCCCTGATCGAGGAGGTCGAAGCCGGACAGGTCGCTCACCACCCGCTTGCGGCGGGCCTTGTCCGTCGTCTCGTCCTTCTTCCCGGTGTCCGGCTTGCCGGCCACCGTCCCCGGCGGGGGCTCCTTCGTCTGGCCGTCATCCTGGGCCGAGACCTCGAAGGCGGAGGACGCCACGGCGAGGGCGGCGACGGCAAGGCGTCTCAGGAGGGCGGCGCGCACTAAAGGTTCTTGTGGTCCTCGGGTCGGCGCGAGAGTGTATAAGATCACGCTCCGCATGAGCAAGCGTCCGCTCCTCGCCACCCTCGTCCTCGCGCTCCTCGTTTGCGCGGTGGTGGCGGGCGCGAGCCGGCTCCGGCTGCTCGAGTCGGCGGAGCTGGAGGCGTACGACCTCCTCGTGCGCCGGAGGCCGCCGCCTCCGCCGCTGCCCAGCGTCGCGGTCGTGGACTTCGACGACGAGACCTTCGCGAGGCTCGGCGTCTTCCCGGCGCCGCGGGCGGTGCTCGCGGAGGCCCTGGAGAGGATCGCGGCGGGCGGCCCCGAGCTGATCGGGCTGGACGTGCTGCTGAGCGAGAAGCGGCCGGCCGAGGCCGAGGGCGAGCGCCGGCTGGCCGCGGCGCTGGCCGAGGCGGGCAACGTGATCCTGGCCGACAATTTCGGCGGGCACCAGCTGGCCTCCAGCGAGCCGCTCCCGGAGTTCAAGGAGCACGCGCTCGACGTCGGCTTCGTCAACCTGCTGCTGGACGCCGACGGCTTCGTCCGCCGCATGTACCTGGCGTTGCGGACCACCGAGTACCAGGGCCTCTCGTTCGCGGTGGCGCTCGTGACGAACTACGTCCAGAAGCCGCTCGAGCCCGGGCGTCGGGGAGGCTTCCGCCTCGGGTCCACGGACATCCCGTTGGACGGCAGCGGCCTGCCCTCCTGCCTCATCAGCTACTGGACCCAGCACCCTGCCGAGGTGGTGAGCGCGGGCCGCGTGCTCGAGGCGGGGTTCGATCCGTCGCCGTTCCGCGGGCGGATCGTGATCGTGGGCCAGAGCTCGTCGAAATCCCAGGACCGCTTCGCCACTCCGCTCTTCCGGCTCCGCGGGCCCGAGGGCAGGCGGCTGGTGCCGGGGCCGGAGATCCACGCCGCGGCGGTCGGCACGCTGCTCACGGGAGCGATCGTGAGGCCGCTCGGCACGCGGGGCCTGTGGGCCGTCAACCTGGCCGTGGCTTGCCTGGTCACGGGCCTGGCCCTCCGCGCGCGGCCCTTCCAGGGCGCGCTCGTGGTGGCGGCCGCCGCCCTCGCTGCCTACGCCGCGGTCGAGTACCTCTTCATCACGCGCCTCCTGTGGGTCCGCGTCGTCTCCACGGAGGCGGTGATCCTCCTGGCCATGCCCGCGGTGCTCGCCTTCCGATTCCTCGAGGAGCGCCGGCTGAAGGCCGAGGCGGAGGCGGAACGGCACCAGCTCATGGGTCTCTTCGGCCGTTACGTCTCCTCGGAGGTGGTGGACGAGATCTGGCGGCGCCGGAGCGAGATCGTGCTGGCGGGAGAGGAGCGGACGGCCACCGTGCTCTTCTCCGACATCCGCAACTTCACCAGCTTGACCGCGGGCAAGGCCTCCGGCGAGGTGCTGGCCTGGCTCAACGATTACTTCACGGCCATGAGCGAGGTGGTCCAGCGGAACCACGGCTTCCTGAACAAGTTCATCGGGGACGGCCTGATGGTGGTTTTCGGCGTTCCGCTGGGGACGAGCACCCGTGACGACGCCTGCCGCGCGGTGCGGACCGCGGTCGAGATGCTGGCGCGGGTGGAGGAGCTGAACCGCGAGCGCCCGCCCGGGCGCCCCGAGCTGCGCATCGGGATCGGCATCCACACCGGACCGTTGACCGCGGGCACGGTGGGATCGCGGGACCGGCTCGAGTACTCCGTGATCGGCGCGACCGTGAACCTGGCCGCCCGGCTGGAAGGGCTGTGCAAGGATCTCCATACGTCGGTCGTACTGAGCCCCAGCACGCAGCAGCACGTCCAATGGGCTTTCGACACCGTCCCGCTGGCGCAGACCACCGTCCGTGGGTTCGACGGGACCCTGCAGGTGCACACGCTGCGGGACCAGGTGCCGCCGCCCGCACTGGCGGGCACCGCCGGCGCGAGCTGACGGGCTAGGCCTCGGTCGCCTTCTCGATGGCCGCCAGCGGGGACGGGGACCACATCTTCCTGGGGAGTCCCGCGTCCTCGCCCAGGCGCGCGTGCAGCTCGATGAGCACCCAGCGCCCTCGCCGGTTCCGCATCTCCGCGCAGAAGGGGGCGTCGTCGAGGCCCACCGCGCGGAGCGCGAGCGCCACCGCGTCGCGGAAGCCGTGGGGAGGCTCGCACCTCCGGTAGGCCACGATCCGCTCGCCCCGCCAGGACTGGACGAGCGGATGGAAGAAGGTGACCCGGCCGCCCAGGACGAAGCCGTCCGCCTCGTATTGCGCGCCGCGCACCAGCTCCTCCACCACGCCGAACTGGGCCAGCTCCGGGGCGAAGGCCTCGAGCCGCGCGACCTCCTCGATGCGCTCGCGGAACTGTCGCACCCCCGAGCCCAGGGCGCTGGACGGGGCCTTGACCACCCGCGGCTTCGCGCCGCCCCCGAAGCGGAACGGCCACCACTCGGGGTTGAGCCCGGTGGTGGCCAGCGCGACCCGCAGGGCCAGCCGGCTCGAGCAGCTCACCGCCGCGGCCATGGAGACATGGCGCGTGCGTCCGTTCATCGCCGCCACGCGGAGCACGGTGTCCTCGACGAGCGGCATGGTGAAGCGGGGTGCCTTGCCGTTGGGCGGTCCCGGCTTCCAGTAGCGGCTCTTGCCGACCCATGCGACGCTCACGCGTGCCTCCGTCTCCAGGATATCGGCCCCTCGGCGGGGTGTTACGCTCGAAGGATGAGAACGGCCAGCCACCGGACGGTGGCCGCCTTCGGGGTGGCCGGCGTCGTTGCCGCGTGCGGACAGGCTTCGGGAGCCGGCCCGCTGCCCCTGGACAGCGTCAAGCTGCCCCCCGGCTTCCGGATCGACCTCTACGCCCATCCGGTGCCCGGCGCGCGGTCGATGGCGCTGGGCCCCGAGGGCACGCTCTTCGTGGGCAGCCGCGACGAAGGCAACGTCTACGCCGTCGTGGACTCCGACAAGGACGGCCGCGCCGAAGCGATCCTGACGCTGGCCCGCGGGCTGATGATGCCCAACGGCGTGGCCGTTCGCGAGGGCGCGCTCTACGTCGCCGAGACGAGCCGCATCCTCCGCTACGACGGCATCGAGGAACGGCTGAAGAGGCCGCCCGCGCCGGTGGTGGTGAAGGCCGACCTGCCGACCGACCGGCAACACGGCTGGAAGTTCATCGCTTTCGGACCCGATGGCCTCCTCTACGTCCCCATCGGCGCGCCGTGCAACATCTGCGACCGCGGGGACCCCTATGCGTCCATCACCCGCATGAAGCCGGACGGATCGGGCTTCGAGATCGTGGCCCGCGGCGTGCGCAACACGGTCGGCTTCGACTGGCGTCCCGGTACGCGCGAGCTGTGGTTCACCGACAACGGCCGCGACATGATGGGGGACGAGGTGCCTCCCGACGAGCTGAACCGTCTGTCCCGGGCCGGGCAGCACTTCGGGTACCCGTACTGTCATGGCGGGGACGTGGCCGACCCGCAGTTCGGGCGGTCGCGACCGTGCTCGGAGTTCGTGGCGCCCGCGCGAAAGCTGGGCCCGCACGTGGCCGCCATCGGGATGCGGTTCTATACCGGCTCGATGTTCCCGGCCGAGTACCGCGGCCAGGTCTTCATTGCCGAGCACGGATCCTGGAACCGCAGCCGCAAGATCGGCTACCGCCTGATGCTCGTGCGGCTGAAGGGCGACGAGGCGGTGTCCTACGAGACGTTCGCGGAGGGCTGGCTGCGGGGCGAGGACGAGTGGGGACGTCCCGCCGACGTGCTGGTGATGCCCGACGGCGCGCTGCTGGTGTCCGACGACAGCGCCGGTGCGATCTATCGGATCAGCTACCAGGCACCGTAGCCGGACCGGCTACTCCATCCAGACTCTCTTCACCGAATAGCGCATATGGGGGCAGGGCGACGGCACCTGCCAGCAGCCCTTCGCCTCGAAGCGGAATTCCAGGAACTTGACGGTCCCTTTCCACCGCTCAGGCTCTGACGACACGTCGAAGGTGTACTCGCGGAAACCATCCATCCCCGGCGCCCCCGGCCCCGCGCGCATGCGCAGGGGATAGAACTGGTGGCCGCTCTCCTGCGGCTCACCGAACAGATGCGCCGTGGCGGAATAATCGGAGCTCTGCATGAAGAGCACCACGCTGGCCAGGCGGCTCGCGCCCTCGTCGATCCGGATCAGCAGCTTCACCTTGTCGAACCTCGCGGCCCGCACGTGGGTGGGGGCGTTGATCACGATCCGGCCCGGGCCGGAGACCTGGAGGACGTCGCCCGGTCCAATCGCGAGCCCGGCGGTGGCCATGGTGTTCCACTCGTCCAGGCCCGCGCCCGTGGCCGTCGAAAACGTCCAGTCGCTCTTCTCCGGGAAGCCCAGGCCCAGGTCCGGCGGCGTGTACCTGTCGTAGGTCGGCGGCCCGCCGAAGACCGTGGCGGCGGCGGTGGCGATGGACCAGGGGTCCGGGTTGGCGTCGCCCGGCCACTGGAATTCGCTGTAGCCGGGCTCGACCGACGAGGATTCCTGCTGCTCGTTCCAGGCGCCCAGGCCCACCAGGGGCTTGCCGGTATTGGAGCTGGACGGGACCAGGTCGGGGTTGCCGTCGACCAGCGCCTTGACGGCGCCCAGCAGGTAGGCGTACCCGTCGTCGCTCTGGCCGTTGAAATAGAGGTGATGGCGCGACCAATACGTCGCCCGGGAATCGAAGTCGGTGGCGATCGAAGGGATGAACTTCACGCCCGGCAAGGGCGGCGGGATGGCGGCGGCGGCCTCGAAGGCCCGCGCATGGCGATCGATGGATGCGTCCACGACCGAATCGGACGCGCCCGAATAGGGCCGTCCAGCCGGCCAGTCGAAGTTGCCGGTGCGGTTGCAGTTCTCCGGGCCGGGTGGCGGGCAGTCGGGGATATGGATCGGGAAGTTCCCCCAGAGTTGGGGGAATTGCGCCCAGGCGTTGATGTCCGGCCAGAGGTACGGGAGCACATAGTAGGGCGCCACCGCGTCGAACCCGGCCAGCGCCACGTTCTCGAAGCTGATCGTGCCGCCCGGGTTGTAGGGAGCCCCGATCGTCTCGTTGGCGATCCAATAGGCGCCCGCGTAACCCGAGTGGGCGGCGATGTAGTCGTCGGCATCCTGCAGGAAGCCCAGGATGGCCGCCGGGTCGGAGAGGCCGGTGGCGGCGCCGACGTGCAGGAACTGGATGACCGGCCGCCCCTCGATCTTCAGGTAGTTTGGCCGGGTGAAGTACTGCGAGACGTAGAAGGGCAGCACCTTGTTCAGGAAGCAGGCTTGCCGTTCTGCGGCATCGTCCTTGGGGGTCAGGCAGAAGTTGTAGAGCATCGCGAACGACATGTAGTCGCCGTAACGCGAAGCGAGGAACGCCTTGCTGCTGGTATCCAGTACGGGGTGATCGACGTTGTCCACCCAGTAGTCGCCGAACATGAAATTCGTGATGCCCCGGTCGACCGCCATCTTGATCTGCCAGTCCAGGACCTCGGGGCTGTCCCCCTGGTAATAGCCCAGCAACGGCATGCGCTGGCCTTTCGTCCGTTTCACGGCATTGCGCTCGTTGTTGGTCCGGAGGAAGCCCCACGCGAACGACGGCCAGATCGACTTCGGCATGTAGATGGCCGAGAGCGTGTAGGGGATGTCGATCGGTTTCGGCTTCGGCACCGGGTACTCGCCGACGTCGAAGGGCCCGCTCCACTCGGAGACCCGGCTCGTGACAACCGGCGATTCCTGCGCCGTTGAGGGTTCCCGACCCACGGCGACGGCGACGGTGGCTAGCAGGACGATGACCGCTCGTCGCATTGGAATCCCCTCACCTCGATTGTAGCCGCTCGAGTGCAGGAAATTGGACAACGCGGCGTGCGGGATCTGCACTGCTGGAGGTGCCCGGCGACCACCTCACGATGGTGGAGGAGCCGCACGTGCGCACGCTGGCCGGGCGGCTCGCATCCTGTCTGGACCCGGCGGGGCCGCCGGGGGCAGGCGGGCAGCCGCGCTGCGCCTAGGCGACCGTGACCTCCTTGCAGAGGTACACGTCCTGGATCGCGTTGAGCAACTTGACGCCCTCGGCCATGGGCCGCTGGAAGGCCTTGCGCCCGGAGATCAAGCCCATGCCGCCGGCCCGCTTGTTGATGACCGCCGTCTTCACGGCCTCCACGAAGTCGTTCTCGCCGGAGGCCCCGCCCGAGTTGATGAGTCCCGCGCGGCCCATGTAGCAGCTCGCCACCTGGTAGCGGGTCAAGTCGATGGGGTGGTCGCTGGTCAGCTCGGAATAGACCCTCTTGTCCGTCTTGCCGAAGTTCAGGGCGGTGTAGCCGCCGTTGTTCTCCGGCAGCTTCTGCTTGATGATGTCCGCCTCCAGCGTGACCCCCAGGTGGTTGGCCTGCCCGGTGAGGTCGGCGGCCACGTGGTAGTCGGCCTCCTTGGTCTTGAAGGCGCTGTTGCGCAGGTAGCACCAGAGCACGGTCGCCATCCCCAGCTCGTGCGCGCGCTCGAAGGCCTCGCCCACCTCCTGGATCTGGCGCGAGGACTCCGCGGATCCGAAGTAGATCGTGGCCCCCACCGCCACCGCCCCCATGTCCGCGGCCTGCTTCACGCGGCCGAAGGCGATCTGGTCGAACTTGTTGGGGTAGGTGAGGAACTCGTTGTGGTTGACCTTGCAGATGAACGGGATCCGGTGCGCATAGCGCCGGGCCACGGATCCGAGCACGCCGAGCGTCGAGGCGACCGCGTTGCAGCCGCCCTCGATGGCGAGCTTCACGATGTTCTCGGGGTCGAAATAGGCCGGGTTCTTGGCGAACGAGGCGCCCGCGGAGTGCTCGATGCCCTGATCGACGGGCAGGATCGAGACGTAGCCCGTGCCCGCCAGGCGGCCGTGGTCGAGCAGCTGCTGGAGGCTGCGCAGGACGGCGACGGGACGGTCGGAGGCGGCGTGGACGCGGTCCACGAAGTCGGGGCCGGGAAGCTGCAGGACCTCGCGCGCGATGCCGCGGCAGCGGTGCTCCAGCAGCTCCCGCGCGTCCTTGCCCAGGACGTCCTCGATCGACTTGATCGTGCTCGACTCCATCGTCCTCGCGGTGCTCATCGTCTCCCTCCGCAGCCGTTAGTTGAGACGCGCGGCCAACGACCGCATCTCGTTGATCTTCACCAGCAGCGCCTTTGCCTCGGGCGCCGCCGGCGCGAGCGCCAGGTAGGCCTCCAGGTCGGCCGCCGCCAGGCTGTAGCAATCGAAGGCCGCGTGCAGCAGGCCGCGGTCCCTCCGGTCCTCCGCGCTGCCGGGCTCCAGCGTCAGCAGCAGGTCCATCGTGCGCAGGCCCCGGTGGTAGTCGTCCGCCTTGACGTAGATGGCCTTCAGGTTGCGCAGCATGCGGGCCAGGATGTCCTTGCGCGCGCAGGGCGCGAGCATGCCGGGCTCCAGGCGCACGCGGCCGTCGAACACGCGGTCGAGCCGCTTCTGGCAGTCGGACTCCGACAGGATCGCCCCGCCGTGGAACGGGTCCACCAGCAGCGTCCCGCCGCGGTTCTCCGCCCTCACCAGGAAGTGGCCGGGCAGGCCCACGCCGTAGACCTCCAGGCCGGCCCGGCGCGCGACCTCCATATAGATGATGGAGAGCGTGATCGGGATCCCCATGCGCCGGTCGATCACCTCGTTCAGGTAGCTGTTGCGCGGGTCGTAGTAGTCCTCGAGGTTGCCGTGAAAGCCTTCCTGCTCGAACAGGTAGCCGTTCATGGCCTCGACCCCGGCCATGGGCCCGGGCCCGATCCTTTCGCGCACGGCGCGGCCCATCCTGTCCAGCCTCTCCAGGTAGCGGGCGATGTCGAGGCCCGGGTACTCCTCGGCGCCGATGAGCAGCGCGGCCTGGGCGAGGTCCACCGCTTCGTCGGGGCCCGACACGAGGCGGCTGAACCGGTGGCGCGGCTCCGTCACTGCTCCATCCTGATCGACCGGATTATAGCCGACGGCTCCCGGCGGGGCGCCCGTCCGGCGCAACCCGGTCGTCGCTATCGGTGCAGGACCTCGCAGCCCGCGGGCCTGCCCTCGCGCTCCTCCCACGGGCAGCGGCCCTCCGGGGAGAGCTTGGGCGTTCTCCCGTCCTCCGTGAAGCAGATGATGCCGTCGGCGTCCGCGCAGAACCCGTGCCGGCCGGTCTCCCCCCGCTTCTCGGGCCAGGCGACGACGGCATAGAACTCCGCGCTGGTGAGCGAGGCGTTCTTGCCCGGCTTCCGGGCCGGTGGCTTCGTGAAGAACGCCCGCCCATAGCCGTCCTTGATCGTCAGCGAGGCAACGGCCTCGTCCAGGAAGGACGGCGCCTCCGCCGGGTAGTCGGGGATGCAGCTGGACGGGCTGAACAGGCACGCGGGCGTGTCGTAGAAACCGGCGTTGACCACCTGATAGACGCTTTCGGCGCTGATGATGGTCTGCAGGTCGGCGATCACCGCCGCCTCGTCGTCCTCGATGAGGGCCGCGTCGCCCTGCGCGGCTGCAGGAGCGCCCGGCAGCACGAGACAGGCGACGAGAGGGCATGCCACCAGAAGAGAGTGATGCATGGGGCCTCCTATTGACGGAGTGTAACGCTTCAATGCGTCAGGGGCCTGGCTTCTGCCTGCGCAAAGACACGGCGTCCGTCGCTGCCGGCTCCGCCGGCCTGACTGCTCGTCGTGTAGGTGTTGACGCGGAACTCCGGGCCCAGGGGATTACCCTGCGGCCAGGCGGCACGTGGGACGACCAGGAGGGCCACGAAGAGAATGAAGGGAACCCGGTGCATGGCGCCTCCTGTCTTGAGAAGACCGCGGATCAACACCTACGGCTTTGCTTACAGCGCTGGTGGTCAGGGGTTAAAGACTGTTTCGGCGAAATCAACTGGAATAAAGCCCCCTGACCCAACTGGACCCGCCCAGTCGACTGTCCGAGGGCCCCAGGAGAAGCTCGGGGGGGCATTGCCGATCAGCGAGGAAGCCAGGACTGCTTCAACTATGGTGCCGTTGATGCTGAATGGGACAGGGGTAAGGATTGCCTCTTCTTCAGTAAGCAGAGGTCTCCTGTCTATTGCAATTCCCTCGAATGAGATGCCATCCCAGCTAACGACAACAAGGAATTCAGCAGGCAACGCAAGGCCCGGTGCGCCAGGATAACCCGCAGGATATGAAGCGGGGTCTAGGTCGAAGGACCACCCCCAAAATATTGCTGCGTTTGCAGGCGGTGGCATGGGCGGAGCGGCGGGTACGGTACCTGCCAATCCCATGAGCAACGCGAAGTCTCCACTTGCCGTCTTCGTTATCTGGCCCATGACGATGTCCTGGAATGCTGGAGCGTTGAAACGGGCGTCGCCGACCGCGTCTGAGACCGTGCTGGTCTGGGCTGACACCGGCTGAGCAACCGCGCTGCTGACAGCTACCGTCGCCAGGGCCAGAAACTTCTTGATCCTCATCATCTTCTCCTCCCAACTCGTGTCTCCCCTGCCACCCCTTGGGCGGCGCGGGAGAGCGAGCAGTTATCGTGAGGGCGTATGCGTCTCCCTATGGACAGAGGCGGCAAAAGCCTGTTTGGTCCCTCAGTGGGAAGGCGGGAGAGGCCCGGCTTGGCCGGCGGAGGGCCTCCGGGTGGCGAAGAATGGAGAGGCGGATGCGGCTAGAAGCTCGCCTTCGCTCCCAGCATGAACCGTCGCGGGCCGGCAAAAAACGCCGGGTACTGATAGACGTCCGAAGTGACGTTCGTGCTCTGCACGGCCTGGTTGGCGTCCTCGCTTTTCAGGTTGAGGGCGTCCGCGAAGACCGATAGGCCGATGATGTCCCCGGTCGTCCGCTGGGCGAAGGCGGGAACACCCAGCGCGCGAAGGAAAGCCGCGACGACGAGCTTCCTGGGCATGCGGAAACTCTTTTCGACGGAGGAGCCGCGGGTTTGAACTTGGGCCCCATAATACGCCGAACGGAGCGGGTGTGTAGCCCGCTGTGCAGGGATCGCCTGACCTGCTACCTCGGGACGGGCACCTTCGCCTTCAGTTCCTCGAACCAGTTGGGGATATAGACGATCTCGACACGTTCGCGCACCGCGGACGCGGCTTCGACGACCGCGAAGTGCTCTCCGTCTGGTGCGACGTCGAAACCGGACAAGACGTTTTCCCGCTCGAATAGAACACGCGCCATACCCGGCTGGAACGTCGGCGCCAATGTCACCGGCACCACCCATACCTTGGAAGGTTCCGCGCTGCGAACTCCAGACCATGCAGAACCTGTGCTGTAGTAGATCTCCCGTCCGGTGCGGCTCCAGACGGGCCACCCGCCCCCATGGGTGGATATCGTCCATCTCCGGTCCGAGCCGCGGTATGGACGTACGTAGACTTCGTCTCGTCCGGATTCCTCGGACACGTAAGCGAGCCAGCGGCCGTCGGGAGAGAGTCTCCCCCATCCCTGGTATCCGTTGGCAACGATCAACGGTCGAGGAAGGCGATCCCCGCGCAGCGGCAACTCCCACACGTCCCAATCGGTCGCAGGAGTCTGCTGTTCGAAGAACAGGACCTGGCCATCCGGCGACCAGCCGGTCGCAATCTGATGACGGGGGCTCCTCGTCAGGCGTGCCGCATCGCCACCTTCAGCAGGCATCACGAACAGGTTGAAATACCCCTCGCGGTTCGATTGAAAGGCGAACCGGTCTCCACGGGGCGACCACGTAGCGTTTTCGCTGTTCTTTTCGAAGGTCAGTTGGGTCCACGTCTGGCGATTCCTGTCGTACAACCAGAGGTTCGACCCGCCATCCCTCTCCGTGCTGGACACGATGAGCCGTTGCCCGTCGGGGGAGAGACCTGGCCAGTTGAACGAGTATGGCGCTCCGGATATGCGCATGCCCGATCCCTTGCGGTCGACCCACAGCAACTGCGTTTCGGTGGGGTGTACGTGGGGGGTGATGTATGCGAGGGCTCCCGCGTGGGAGAAGGTGAACTGCGCACCCCCCCAGCCAGGGAGAAGATTCGTGCGGACGTCTTCGAGTACCGGAACTGTCGGACGCGTGAGCTCGAGCTTTTGGATGTCGAAGGGTGCAGCGAACAGCGTGCCGCCCTTGGCATAGACGAGGTGTCCGGTTGGCACGTACCGGCCGTAAGTCCCTCCTTCGACGATCACCTTTTGTTTGCCGGTCTCGGGGGAGAAAATCGCGATCCGGGAGTCCTGATCGCGTTGGCTGGGCGACTGTATCGTGAAGAGAATGGCCCCGCCCGGCAATACCTGGGGCCATCGGTGACTGTTTTCGGTCTGCGGGTCCGCGTCCGTCAGCTTCTGGGGCCTGCCGCCTTCCGCGGACACACGGTATAGAGAGAACAGACCCGCCACTTCGCTCGAGGAGTACACGATGCTGCCGTCCTCACTCCAGCTGGCGCCCGCCGGGGCCGTGACGGACACGTCTGCGATCGGCCGCGGTGCGCCTCCTTCGACGGACACCTTCTGGAGCTTCCCGCCGGCTACGAAGCCGACCCAGCGACCGTCGGGCGAGAGGAAGAAATGCCGTCCTCCTTCGGTGCCAGCGATGAGGTGCGCTTCCGCGTCGTCGAATGAACGGATGTAGAGTCCCCCGGCCTCCGCCTCGTAGACGAGGTGCCGGCCGTCTCGCGAGAGCGCGATCGAGGGATGGCCGCCGTAGCTGGCCAGCTCCGTTCCGCGGGCCACGGCAATGTTGAAGCGTGACCGCGGTTCGGGCGCGCGCGGCGACGGGCGCGTGTAGGCCCAGGCCAGCAGCGCGACCACCGCTCCGCCCGCCAGCGCCGCGATTGCCACCGGTATGACAGGTCGGGACGGCGCCGCTCGGACGGCGAGCGGCTCGGCGGCTGGAGACGCCAGCGCGTCGTCGATCTCGAGCCGCGCGTCGGCGATGTCGTGCAGCCGCCGCCGCGGATCGGGATCTAGGCACCGTTGCAGCAGGCGACGGATGCCCGACGGCGTCGCCTCGGGCAGCCCACGCCAGTCGGGGACACGATCAAGAACCGCCGCCACCGTTTCGGAAGGGGTGTCACCTCCGAAAATACCTCGTCCCGTCAGCATTTCGTACAGCACGCAACCGAACGCCCAGATGTCCGTGCGCTTGTCGATGTTCTGCCCGCGCGCCTGTTCGGGGCTCATATACGCGGGCGTTCCGATGAGGAAGCCCATGCCGGTGCCTGCGGCGTTGATTGCCGGCAGGTCCCCGCCCGGGCCATCTGCCGCGACGCTCACCTTGGCAATGCCGAAATCGAGCACCTTGACCGTCCCCGTGGGTGTCACCTTGATGTTGGCGGGCTTCAAATCGCGATGGACGATGCCCTTGTCGTGCGCGGCCTCGAGCGCGTCCGCGATCTGACGGGCCATCGAGAGCGCCGTGCGGACGCCGATGGCCGGCTTGTCGGGCC
>Ga0075418_10001726_pt1 | contig 24908 bp, 19 predicted proteins | sample SoiMetdeltSBSDD2_FD_81776 | JGI IMG/M metagenome (GOLD analysis project Ga0075418, IMG submission 81776) | Bulk soil microbial communities from a Populus tree surrounding site in Tennessee, USA - Soil MetaG P. deltoides SBSDD2 | ecosystem: Environmental > Terrestrial > Soil > Tree plantation...
CAAAATTAAATTGCGGAGGACTGATGTTGTACCAGTTTTCCAATCATTCTAAAACGGGGAATCTATAGAATGTAACATTTAGTTCGATCGTATGAAATTCCTGAGCATAGAACTTAAACCAATCTTTTTGTGGAAGTAATTCCGGGTAAAAAATCCCCTTCCATTCTTTATAATGAAAGCCTGAGCAACCGATTCGCCAATCAATACCAGTCATAATAAAAAAAGTTCAAAAAAAAGAGCTTCGGTAAAACCGAAACTCTCTTTATGTTTCTTATTCCCTGCGCCAGCATTACCTGGTTCAGGTTCAATGGGTCTTATCTCAGAATAAAAAATCGTTTCCGATTTTAATTTTAATCAAACACCCCCAAGAAACTTAGATTAATAATATCGAAAAAACCATGCCAGCAACCACGAATGTGTAAAAATGATTTGCCTGTTATAAAACTTGGTGGCACGATTTCCGATGATGTTTAACAGGACATATTTTTTAATCAAAATAATATCGTATGAAAAAAAGTATTCTTTGTCTGCTATCTGCTGCCATATTACTTGCTTGTAATAATGCGGCAGATGACACTGTGGAAAAAGCAGATTCAACCAATAAAGCAAATGCAGACTCAGGGACGAACAAACCAAATAGTGTTGCAACAGATGAAAAAAGTTCAGAATTTCTCGTCAGAGCAGCAAATTCCGGAATGGCCGAGGTGCAGCTAGCAAAAATAGCCCAGCAAAAAGCTTCGCTAACTGACGTAAAAAGTTTTGCAGCAATGCTGGAAAAAGATCATAGTGCAGCAAATAGCCAGGTAAAAAGTTTTGCGAGTCAAAGAAATGTAGCGTTGCCTGATTCCATTTCAAATGATAAACAACAAATGATCAAGGATGTTGAAAAACGGACCGGAAAAGACTTTGATAAGGAATATCTGGACCACATGATAAAATCCCATAATGATGGTATTGATCTTTTTGAAAGCACCAGGACAAATGCAACTGATGTTGACGTAAAGAATTTTGCGGATAAAACCTTGCCTACATTAAAAATGCATCTTGACTCTGCAAAAGCTATCAGAAAGAGACATTGGTAAATCATCTTTTAGTTCGTATCCTATACTTTAAAAATTAAAAAAATAATTATGGCAGCAGAACAACAAAAAAAGAAACCACAACCGGATAATTCTATTTATGAAGAAAGGGAACCTAAGCAGGAACCTAATACCTATCCCTCCACAGGTCAGCACCAGCCGGATATACAGGATGAAAAAGTAAAGAATAAAAGAAACCAGAGACCACAGGGGCAGGAAATTATAAACCCGGAAGATGTTCCTGGAAATGGGAATCCGGAAGAGTATCATGATGGCGAGCCGGTGGAGGAAAAGTCACCAAAAGCGAGTCTCTGATAATCTAAAATATTTTTTATGAAAAAGATATTATTTATTGCGATGCTGGTGCCTGCTGGAGTAATATTTAATAGTTGCTCCACTCCTGCATACGTAGAGAAAGCTACGGACGTACAGTTATCAAACTATAAAACATACATGTGGGTTGACACAAAGACGAATGAAAATGATGCATCCGCAAGGGCCACATCATTTGTAGATATACCTGTTCATAATGCTGTAAATGCAGAATTGCAGGATTGGGGTTGGACTGAAGTTAGTGACAACCCGGATGTATTAATTAGCTATGATGTGCTTGTTGAAAGAAATGTTGAAAGACAAAGTGACCCGGTATACTCTCAACCTATTAGTCGCCTATATTACAATCCGTACACAAGAAGATGGTCAAGGATCTATTATCCATCACAATTTTTAGGATACCAGGACTACCAGGTACCGGTGAGGGAAGCGACAATTACAGTGTCAATGATGGATGCCGATAATGATAAAAAAATATGGCAGGGCTGGACAACAGAAAGATTAGGAAACGCGGGAATTAGTGATCTTGATGTAAGGAAAAGTGTTCGCAATATTTTCAAAGAAGCGGGAAATGCAGCGCCATAACGAATAATTCTTTCAAATAAAAAACCCGGTAAATCCGGGTTTTTTAGTGCTGCAAATATTCCGTTGCGTTACAAAAAATATTTTCGGGTGTCAATCGCTGATTCTTCTTGTTGTAATTAATTAAAATTTCACTATATGTCTAAGGTTTGTATTGATTTTTTCTTGTAACGTATATCAAGTAACTCAGCAGCATAGTAAAGAGCTTTCAATTATTTGTCTATCGATATCTATTACCAATTCTTGCTGTTACGTCTGTTGCGCCTGCTGCTTCCTGAAGATCCACCTGATGATGATCTTCCCATTCGGCTGCTTCCGCTTCTACCACCTCTCCCTGAACTGTAATCGTCATCGAAGCGACGTGATTGTCCCCGACCTCTTCCGAGATATTCATCATATGAAGAAGAACCGCGGCCGCGACTGCGACCCTCAGCACTGCCACTTCCCCAATTGGTTCCTGAGCCACCATAACCTCCTGATGATTTGTTCCAATCATTTCCATATCCACCACCATATCCTCTTGATTCGCCATAGTCCGTTCTCATGCTGCCACGGCTCCCGCCGTTTTGTCCCCGTGACCGGCTGCTTCCATATCCGGAGCCTGAGCCATATCGTTCTGAACTTCTGTCCACCCTGCTTCCCCTCATACTTCCAAATCCTCTTCTGGAATAGCGACCAGTCTCATCATCATAATCATAACTTCTTCTTTGATTTCTTCCAGTTCCCTGCCAGTTGCTGGAGTCATCAAACTCTTCATAACTTCTGTCATAACCTCTTTCTGACCGACCGCTCATTCCACGTCCTCTTCTCCGCTGTCCATAATCATCATCATCATCTTCATCCCAGTCACTTTGGTTACGACTGGAATTACTCATATAACGGTTTCCCTGATCTTCATCATCATCAACGTCATCATAATCGTCATAATCGTTTTCATAGTCGTCCCGCCGAGACTCACGGCTTTCCCTTCTGCTGTTGCGTCGGCGCTGATCGGAATCGATAGTTCCGTATTCATGACTTGAATTTCTTCTTGTTGTCATAACCTTTATTTTTTTGATTAATGATTGAGATAACAAAAAAATTTTCACAAACATTATGCCCCTGCCCTTGAAAAAACATTTGCCGTTTCGTTGTTAGCATAAATAAAAAAGGAAATACTTGCTGCGCAAATATTTCCCTAACAAAATGTGTAAATGATTTCCTTACTGTTGTTGAGAAGCCTGGAAACTTTTAAGTTTATTATAAAGAGTTTTGCGGTCGATCTTTAATAATTCTGCAGCTTTCTTTTTATTGAAGTTTACTTGCTGCATTACCGACATAATGGTATAAAATTCTGCGCGGCTCGCTGCACCTTTCAACGGATCCTTACCCGGAAAATTCTCAGGATGCGGTAAGCCATCAAAATGAGGAACAGCTTGTTCAAATGCATTTGGATGATGATGGTGTGATGCAGCAGCATGATAGGAAACTATTTCCTGCGGTAACGAGTTGACCGCGATCTTTGAATCACTTGGTGTGAGCAATACTGCCCTGCGAACTACATTACGAAATTCTCTGAGGTTGCCCGGCCAGTTGTATTCAAGAAAGATATTGAGCACATCTTCATTGAATCCGCTGATATTTTTCTTTGTTTCCTTATTTGACTGATCAAGGAAGAATTCTGCTAAAGGAAATATGTCTTCACGTCTATCACGAAGCGGCGGAAGATGTATAGAAAATTCATTTAAACGATGATATAGATCTTCCCTGAATTTTCCTTTTCTGTGCGCTTCACTCAGATTCTCGTTTGAAGCCACGATGATACGAACATCGGTTGGGACCTCTTTATTGCCACCAACCCGCTTGAATTTTCTTTCCTGGATAACACGAAGCAATGCAGCTTGCACACCGGCCGAAAGGTTTCCCACTTCATCTAAAAATAACGTGCCGCCTTCCGCCAATTCAAAATGACCTTCTTTATCCTGGATAGCACCGGTGAACGATCCTTTCACGTGTCCGAACAATTCACTGCCTGCCAGTTCCCTGGAAAGTGTACCGCAATCAAGGGCTACAAATGGTTTATCAGCCCTGTCACTTAAATCATGTATTAACCTTGCTATTACTTCTTTGCCGGTTCCGCTTTCGCCATATAGTAACACACTGTAATTTGTACCTGCAATTATATTAGCCTGCTCGTGCAGGAAAACCGACGCGGGCGATTTCCCTTTATAAAAATCAAAGCTTGATTTTTTCTTTACGCCATTTGATGATTCAGCTGGTTGCGATGTCCCAGCGTCTTTTTCTTCGATCCTGCTGAGGCGATTATTTAATATGGATAACACTTCGTCCGGTATCAGCGGCTTGGTGATATAATCAAATGCACCCAGCTTAATTACTTCAACAGCTGTTTTAATATCTGAATAGCCCGTTATCACCAAAATAGAAACTTGCGGATTCTTTGCTTTGAGTCCTTTCATTAATTTAATCCCGTCCATATCATCCAGACGATAATCACAGATCACTACATCGAAATTAGCAGGATCATAGGCTGCAATACCTTTAGCTCCTGAGTGAGCAGAGGTGGTTTCAAAACCATTTTTGTTTAAGAAGCGACTAAGCAGTAAACACAAATCGATATCGTCATCGATAATTAGAGCTCTTTTTGTCATGTGAAGGGGGTTTAACTTACATAATCAGTCAACTCGTAGTTCTAACTGAAATCATGCCAGAACTATTTAAACTAAATTACTAAATGATTTTTATGTCTCCACCTTTGGCAATAAAATTGCCCTTTTCTGACGCAGGGAGACATAAATGAAATAGTGGAAACGAGTAATAATACAGTAGATCCGGTCCTGGAAAACTTTGCACCCCTATCGAAAGGACGAAAGAAAGCTTTGATTGTTGACGATGAAGCGGATATTTGCTATCTCCTTAGCCGTATTTTAAGGCAGAAAAATATTCAAACAGCTTTTGCTGGCAGTTTGGCGGAAGCAGAAGAAATGTTGCAATCTTCATCTCCCTTTTATTTCGTATTTCTTGATAATCATCTTCCGGATGGGTTTGGCGTAGACCAGATCAAGGGTTGGAAAGAGAGATTCCCTTTTGTTCGCTTCATAATGATCACAGCTCATGACTCTGGAGAGGAAAAAATAAAGGCAAGGAACGGTGGTGCCGATTCCTTTATTGGTAAGCCATTTTCCAGGGAAATAATACTAAAAGCGATTGGGGAAGCCTAAAAGTGTGGAATAAAATCCCCTTTTTCAATTCAATTGTTCTTCCGAATCAAGCGTTACGACAAAATGCGTCCCTTCTCCCGGTCTGCTACTAATATGGATTTTCCCCTTATGGGTCAAAATAATGTTCTGGGTATTAGTAAGACCCAACCCATTTCCTGTTGGTTTGTTTGAAAAATAAGGTTCAAACATCTTTTGTGCTGTATCCTCATCCATTCCCGTACCATTATCGATTATTTCAACTATACACCGGCTCTCATCCATTCTTGTTCTTAAGATAAGCAGACCCTTACCTTTCTCCATTGCTTCGATCGCATTGATAATAATATTTAGAAAGGCAATTTTGATCTTTTCTTTATCAACTGCCACATCACATGCATCGCTGCAAAAATCCTTAACTACTTTTATGCGGGCAAGATCAATGCGATCAAGCGCCATGTTAAGCGTTTCATTAAGCACCTCATTAATGCTAACCTTTCGAATATCCAGCTGAATCGTTTTGGTAGCATTCAAAAGATCGGAAATAAGTTGGTTTATACGAACTGTATTCCTGTTGATCATGTCGAGTAACATTGATGATTCCGGGTTGCCCCTGTTTATGTCATGCAGCTGCTCTGCTGCGAGCGAAATGTTTGTGAGTGGATTCCTTACTTCATGGGCAATTGTTCTTGCTACCCGCCCGGTGGCTGTAAATTTTTCCAGACTCCTTAATTCCCTTACCTCGGCATCCATCTTTTTTAGTTCAGCAATACTGTTTTCCAATTCTTTTTGATATTGAATATTCTTTTTCGTGCTTTCATCTCTTGCGCTGCTTTCTTTATTGTATGTGTAAAGAGAGTAGGCGATCGCAAGAACTGCAGTTATACATGAAACGATTGTAATAATCAATGTGGCCATGAAAAATGTAGTCAGCTTACTCTTTCTTTGTGTCATCAATTTTTCTTCCGCACTAGTGAAATGTTGTGAATACACCCGAACACTGTCCAATATTCGCTGACCTCTTTGGCGGGTAGTTTCAATTTCCGGTGTGGATTGTTCTCCTGCCGACTGAAATAAACCGATGTTTTTTGTCATCAGTTGCAGACGTAGATCGATCAATTGTTTTATCGTATCAAGTTTGGCAAGTTGCTCGGGATTTTCTTTTTCTAATTCTCTAAGTTCCGAGTAAATAACAGGTACGCGGGCGAGGCTTTCATTATAGCCTTTCAGGAATGATTTATCTTTAGTGATATAGTATCCCCGCACACCAGTTTCTGCTTCGATAAGGGAATTCCTTAGTTCGCCCATCTTGGTCTCCGCTTTATAGCTGTCAGTCACCCAATCATATTCCTTTTGCCCATTCCAAAAAGATTGGAAAATGAAATAATAGCAAATAAGCAACAGTGCGAATGCAAGAATATATCCTGATCGTATTTTTCTCCTAAGTGGCATCTTCAGCGTTTATACATCTGCCCCGCCTGGTCAGACGGGTAATTGCTCAAAATTAATTATGACGGTAGATTTCTTGAAAGCGTATTAGTATTCAAATTTTAAGATAGGCTAATTCCGGGTGGAATTCAAAATTCATATCTTAATTACCAGGTTTTATAATTGAGATAGATTGCAAATAGATATGGCGAATTGACCGTTCGCTTTCTGTTGCGGTTTTTCTGGTGTTTCGTTCGTATATAGTTTAATCGGCCAGCCGTGGTTGAGCGGCAGCCCTGCTTAATCCCAACGTACTCATAAACATTTCATATACTTGTCCTTTTATCTTCTTTAATCCTGCATCGCGTTTGCGGGTTTCCGTATATTCCATATAGTAAGGGACCATTTTTAAAAGCATTTTACCGCCATACAAATTGTTGTTTGCATGTATCATATCCTGTTTATTTACCACGACAGCGGTACCATTTATTTCAACGTAGAAATCAACTCCTTTCCGGTAAAAGATAAGCTTAACAGGGAAATGAAGCTCATAAGCTTTTTCCCAGTGCTTTGGAATATTGGCGCTGAACCACAATAAGCCGTCATCATCCACACTTTCAAATTCAACAATATCATTGGGTAGGTTTACGAGATTAGTATTCGTAGTGTACATCACGGCACTCTTTATTTGTTGCAGCTTGTTTTTTATAAAGAGAAGTTTATAATCATTTTCCATGTGAATTATTTTATACCTTATAAAATCAAATGTGATACCAATGGCTTTGGAGGTGCATTAATTATTTTCAACATCCTGGTAAACATGGTATGTTTTTTTCTTCATTATCATTGGAGTTTCACGTTCATTTTAAGTTTAGAAAATGAAACGAGTTATTCCCGGCGAAAAAGGTCATCACCTATGAAAATAAATGATAAAAAGTAAAAGTACCCGGGCGATGAATGAGGAAATATTTCCTCGTTCATCGCTTAGAAATAAATTAATCATCAAAAATTAAAACACAATGGCAAACAACCCAGAAATTTTAAATGATCTTATAAGGATCAACAATGATCGTATAGAAGGCTATTCAAAAGCTGCTGCACAGGCAAAGGATCAGGATCTGCAGTCATTGTTCAGCCAGTTTGCACAGCAAAGTCGCCAATTTGCAAATGAGCTTCGTGGACTTATCAACGATATCGGTAACAGTGAGGACAGGAAGGACAAAGTAACCGATGCGACCACAGCTTCCGGTAAAATATACAGGACATGGATGGATGTGAAAGCAACATTCACTGGTAGTAATCGCAAAAGCGTACTAGCTTCATGTGAATTTGGTGAAGATGCTGCGCAAAAGGCATATAAAACAGCTTTGGAAGAGGAAGACCTGAGTCCCGAGGTTCGTGCAGTTATTGAAGGCCAGAAAGCAATATTGCGTGACGCACACGACCAGGTTAAAATGATGCGTGATACCGCAACGATCGAAAGATAAAATTTGCAAGCATATCGAACATTTTGTTGGCTTCTTTTATTTGTAGTTTTCAGGAAAGGTCATTGTTAATAGCAATGACCTTATCTTTTTGCGTCGGGACGCTATAGCCGTCTTGCATAAAGAGCAATGAGTTTATCTTTTGGTTTATGTGTCAGGCCGGTGAAACCGTCCCGATACAAGACAAAAAAACCGGTTGCGATCAACACAACCGGTTTAGAACCGCCCTTCGAATTCAAAATAAAATTTTTATACGTCCATGCTTCTCGACGCCCTTAAGGAGAGCAAAGAGACAAGCAGTAAAACCATTGCGATATAAAATAAAGTGCGAGCTACAATAGCAGCGCCGCCGTCAATTATTCCAAAACCTACAACGCCTGTTATAAGTGCTATAACAAAGAACATAATTGTGCTACGGACCATAATCTGAGAATTTATTTTAGTTGCGAATGAAATATTGACTTCCAAAAAACCGTGCCGGTTAGGAATACGTTTAAAATCCCGACGGGAAAGTTTTAAGTGCGGATTTTTTTCACCACTTATTTTCAAAACTGTTGCCCCATGTCTGAACAGTTATGGTATAGAATTTTCAGCGTTCCCCCAAAAGTCATGCAAAAAGGAGCCCAGAAAAAACAATTGAGAGAACCCCAGCATCAGCCGCGGCCGGGGATTGAAGGAAGATTAAAACCACGACCGGTCTTCGATTATCCAACCAGAAAAGGGACAGGTAAACTGAAGGGAAAGATCGCGCTAATAACCGGCGCAGATAGTGGCATTGGAAAAGCCGTGGCAATTTTATTTGCCAAGGAAGGCGCCGATATCGCGATTGCATATTTGAACGAGCATAGCGATGCAAAAGATACCAGGGAAATAATTGAGAACCGTTACAACAGGAAATGTTTATTGATTCCCGGAGATCTGAGTAAAGAGAAACACTGCAATACCGTTATAAAGAAAGTTACAAAAGAATATGATCGTATAGATATTCTTGTGAATAATGCAGCGCTTCATTATGAAAATAAAAGTCTCGGGGACCTGACAACAAAAGAATTGTTGAAAACTTTCGGCACCAATATTTTTTCTTTTTTCTGGCTTACCCGTGAGGCATTGCCTTATATGAAAAAAGGTTCGTGCATCATCAATACTGCTTCCGTAACAGCTTATCGTGGAAGCGGTGGTTTAATCGATTATGCATCTACCAAAGGGGCGATCGTTTCTTTTACACGGAGCTTATCTGCTAACCTTGTAAAAAAAGGAATAAGAGTGAATGGCGTAGCGCCTGGCCCTATTTGGACTCCCTTAATTGCATCAAGTTTTAAAGGAAAGAAAGTTGCCCAATTCGGGAGTGATGTTCCGTTAGGACGTGCGGGAGAGCCTGCTGAAGTTGCACCATCCTATTTGTTTTTGGCGAGTGAAGATGCAAGCTACATTACCGGGCAGTTTATTCATCCAAACGGAGGGGAGATAATTAATGGTTAGATCTGTCAACAGTTCAACAATTGGCAATCTGCCGGTTATATTCAAAGAACTGCAAGCTTGCCGGTGATAGCAACCGTAAACTTGCCGACGGAACATCAATTGGCATATTTTTCTCGACAAAAAAGAAAAAAATATTATGAGAGCAATATGGACCGGTTCATTAGGCTTCGGCCTGGTAAATATCCCGATAAAAATATTTAGCGCTGTCCAGGACAGCGCACTTGACCTTGACATGCTTGACAGTAAGGATCATGCAAACATTAAGTTCAAGCGTGTAAATGAAAAAACCGGGAAAGAAGTGCCGTGGGAAAATATTGTGAAAGGATATTATATGGACAACAAATATGTGGTTCTTGAGAAAGCAGATTTTGAAAAAGCCGGTCCCGAAAAAACGAAGCATATAGAGATCAAGCATTTTGTTGATGAGAGTGAGATCGATAGCATGTATTTTGAACAACCCTATTACCTGCAACCAGAAAAAACGGGCGCAAGGGCCTACGCATTGCTAAGAGATGCGTTTAGAAAAACGGGAAAAGCCGGCGTAGCATTATTTGTAATGCGTGACAGGGAACACCTTTGCATTATTAAAGCAAAGGATGATGTGCTTGTTTTAAATCGCATTCGCTTTGATGAAGAAATTCGTTCCACTAAAGATCTTGACCTGCCTTCTGTAAAAAGCAAACCTGATGAAGTGAAGATGGCTGTTGCCTTGATCAACCAACTCTCAGGACCTTTTGATATTAAGAAATATCGTGATGATTACACAGAGAGACTCATGAAGATCATCAAGGCCAAATCAAAAGGAAAAACTGTTCCTTTCACACCAATGAAGGTGGTACATTCAAAAACAAAAGACCTGGCAGAACAATTGCGGGCCAGTCTTTCAGATAAAAGGAAAGCATCTTAGCCTATTCTAAATGCCAGTAAAAGAAAAGTCAGATATCAAGGTCGGCAAATTTTCTGTTACAATAAGTAACCGAAAGAAGATCTATTGGCCTGATGAAGGATTTACCAAGGGCGATATGATCGATTATTATGATAAGATCGCTGATCTTGTTCTTCCTCACTTGAAGGGAAGGCCGTTATCATTAAAACGAAACCCCAATGGAATAACAGACAAAGGTTTTTACCATAAAGATGCAGGAGAGAACGCTCCATCTTTTGTCGATGTGTTTAAAGTAAAAGCAGAGAGCAACAATAAGATCATAGATTATATAGTTTGCAATAATAAAGCAACCTTGTTGTATGTAGCCAATCTTGGTTGCATTGAGCTCAACCCATGGAACAGTACAATAAAAAAACCGGATAATCCTACATGGATGGTGATCGATATCGATCCATCCGATAAAAATACTTTTACAGAAGTGGTAGATACAGCGCTTGCAACAAAAATGATTTTGGATAAGGCAGGTATCAAATCATATTGTAAAACCTCCGGTTCTTCAGGCTTGCATGTGTACACGCCATTAAAAAATAAGTACGATTATGAAGCAGTAAGGAATTTTGCGAATATTATCGCCGCATTAGTGCAGGAGCAGCTGCCGGGTACAACTACATTGGAAAGATCCTTAAGCAAAAGAGGCCCTAAGATATATATAGACTATTTGCAAAACAGCAAGGGCCAAACATTGGCCTCTGTGTATAGTTTACGACCCGTTCCCGGAGCTTCGGTGTCAACACCACTTGAATGGAAAGAAGTAGATCATAAACTAAGTCCGAAGCAATTTACCATGCGCAATATTTTTGCCCGAATAAAAAAGAAAGGTGACCTGTTTTTACCTGTATTGAATGAATCGAATTCGATAACCGATGCATTGAAACGGCTAAAGGTGTGATTATTTGGTAAAGTTGATATGAAACTCGGTGCCTTCGTTCAATTTACTGTTTGCCCTGATCCTTGCTTTATGCGATTGAAGAATAGAGAACGAAACTGTAAGCCCCAAACCCATTCCATTTCTTTTTAAAGTAAAGAACGGTTCAAATAATTTAGACAGGCTTTCCTGTGAAAATCCTTTCCCATTGTCTTTTATGCAAACCTCATAACCTTCGTTGGTTACATTCATGCTGATAGTAAGTAAGCCTTGCGACTCCATTGCTTCAATGGCATTGATAATAATATTAGTGAATGCGATCACCAATTTTTCTTTGTCAGCAGGGATGATCAATGGCTCTGCCGGGTATATTTTTTTTACTTCAATATTTTGCAGTTTGATCCTGTCTTCGGTTCTTGAAAGACTTTCATCCATGATCTCCTGCAATGAATGATCAACTAATATCAATTCTGATGGTTTGGCAAGGTTGAGCAATTCAGTAATGATATTATTGATACGAAGAGAATTCCGCTGGATAATATCCATAAAGCCCTGTTGCATCTCATCTCTTTGTAATGGCATCAGCTGATCAACAGAGAGGATAATATTATTTAAGGGGTTTCTTATTTCATGAGCCAGCATGCGGATCAATCTCTCGTTGGCTGCTAATTTTTCTGCCTGGAGGTTTGCTGCTTCCGCCTTTTTTATTTTAGTAATATCATGGATGATACCGTGCATCATGTAGGTTTCATCATCGGCCTGCTTTTGTGAGGCGAGTGATAGCAGGCATTCCTTTGTTTCATTCGTGTTGCTGATGATCTTTATTTCGCTGTCTTCTATGTCTCCATTCTTCCCATTCCCATTCGATGGTTTCAATTTTCCATTCACATTATGATCACTTATGAATTCACAAAGATTGCGACCGAGCAGCTCGTTTGCAGGATAACCAAGTAACTCAACTGCCGCATCATTTACTTCACTAAAATTGAAATTATTATCGGTAATAAAAACTGCATCTTTGGAGCTGGCAAAAAGCCGGCGGTATTTTGCTTCCCTGCTTTTTAATTCTTTCAAAAAGTTAGCTCTTTCAAGAGCGTAACGAATACATCTTTCGAGCTTTTCTGTATTCAGATCTGTTTTTACCAGGTAATCCGTGGCGCCTTTTTCCATGGCTTTTACATCGATGGCCTTGTTACCTAAACCCGTGAGCAAAATAATAGGGGAATCGCATTGAAGCTCATTTGCTGCATCTAAAAGATCAAGTCCTGTTTTATGCCCAAGGAAATAATCAACAAAGTATAAATGATAAGCCTTGTTCTTTATCGCTTCAATAGCCGCATTGTAATCCTGGAACCAGTCAACGACAAAAGATTTTCCCTCAATTTCCGATATATAATCCTTGATTATGAGAAAATCGTCCTCATCGTCCTCGATAACGGCGATCCTAATTTTATTCTGGTTCGGCATTACTTGTAGGTTTTTTTCAGATGTGTGAACCTTATACTGCAAAATCAATTCCGTTTAAGTTTTTATTGAAATTATTAACGCTAATATCAGCAACCCAACGCAGTAGTTATACGCTTCAAATTATTTCCGGCATATTTTTAATCAAATTCAATACCCAATTGTCGGATTTGTTAATGAGGAATCACTTTTGATGGAAAAACATCCACGACAAATATATTTTTGATTTAATTTTATCGTTAAAACCAAAAAACCTTATAATGCAATCTGCAATTACGCAAAAGGTTTTGATAATTGATGATGAGGTAGACTTTTGTATGATAATGAAAGGGTATTTTGACAGGAAGAAATACGAAACCCTGGTAGCATATGATCTTCAGAATGGCCTGGCATTGATCCAGGCGTCAAAGCCTGATATTCTTTTTCTTGATAATAACCTGCCGGATGGGCAGGGTTGGAAATGTGTGGAAGAGATTGTAGAAAAAAATCCCCACTTAAAAGTATATTTGATAAGCGCTCATCAATCCAAATCAAGTTTTAAATCACCAAATAAAAACATCATAGTGTGGGAAAAGCCGATCTCAATGCAATTACTGAATGAAGAGTTTATTACCGTATAGTGCAGATCAAACAAGACAAAGTGATAACATGTAACGGGCGGTTTTTTCCAGGTCGTTTATATTATTTGGTTTTATCACATAATCCATTGCACCCAGTTCCAAACAAAGTTTTCGAAACTTCTCCGAGCCCGAGGTACTCCAAACTACTTTAGGGATATTTTTATATCGAGGATTGCTGCTTAATTCGCGAAGGATATCGGCGCCATTTAATCCCGGCATATTGTAATCAAGCACAATAAGGCAGGGCATCTGGTCATTTTTTAGTTTTTCAAGGGCAGATAGTATTTCTCCTCCGTTATTTACAAAGAAAAGTACGAATGTGGCATCCACGGACGCAAACACATCTTTCAGCATTTCCTGGTCGTCGGAATCGTCTTCTCCGAGCAATATAAACCTGGACGGTAATTCTTCGCCTGTGATTACTTTTTGTGGCACAAATTTTTGGATGATGTTATGTTCTAAAAGTCCAAGATAGGAATTTCCCTAATTGACTGGACACGAAGCTGAGGAATTTATTATTGGTTATTGTTTCCCTCAAGTGTTTTAAAAACTATAGTTTTAATGAGCCACAAAGATTCTCGAGCAACTATTGTCTTGCCTCAAAGGTCTTTGTGACGCTGCTGATTGATTAATGCCATAAAAAATCAAACATGAAAAGAACCGCAAAGTCAGGCTCCAAAGCAAAAACTGCATCGCCCCGCGAAAATATTACACTCGAAGTACCGACGCCCGTCATTGCAAAAACAAATGGTAATGGTAAGAATCTTGGTAAACAAGCTTCACCTGATGGAAATGTTGATGAGATCGATAGCAGGGAATTATTAAAAATACTATTAGAGGTAAAAGAAGGAAACTTTAGTGTTCGAATGCCCGGCGACAAATTAGGTATCAGCGGAAAAATCTGCGATACGCTAAATAATATCATTTTACTGAACGAGGCGTTGGTTGAAGAATTGACGAAAGCCCGTAACACAATTGGATTAAAGGGACATTTGAATCACCGGGTTGAATTGCCTCGTTTTGCAAAAGGTTCATGGGCCTCTGGTGTTGACTCAATAAATAGTTTGATCTCCGATCTTGTTCACCCCACCATTGAAATAGCCCACGTTATCAGTTCTGTGGCAAAAGGAAACCTTTCACAGGAGATGCCTTTGAAAATTGGTGATCACGTGCTGCAGGGTGAGTTTGCAAAAATTGCTGCCGAGGTGAATGACATGGTGAAACAGTTGAATCTTTTCTCAATGGAAGTTACCCGTGTTGCCCGTGAAGTAGGTTCTGAAGGTAAGCTTGGTGGACAAGCAAAAGTAAAAGGTGTGGCCGGTGTATGGAAAGATCTTACAGACTCTGTGAATCAAATGGCTGGTAATCTTACCGCACAGGTGAGAAATATTGCGGAGGTAACCACTGCGGTGGCAAAAGGTGATCTGAGAAAAAAGATCACCGTGGATGTACAGGGTGAGATCCTTGAATTGAAAAATACGATCAACACGATGGTGGACCAGCTCAACTCATTTTCTTCAGAGGTTACCCGTGTGGCCCGTGAGGTTGGTACCGATGGTAAACTTGGTGGACAAGCAGAAGTGAAAGGTGTTGCAGGTACCTGGAAAGATTTAACTGACTCGGTAAATCAAATGGCTTCAAACCTTACCGGCCAGGTAAGAAATATTGCGGAGGTAACGACCGCGGTTGCAAGAGGTGACCTGTCAAGAAAAATTACTGTGGATGTAAAAGGAGAGATCCTTGAACTGAAGAATACGATCAATACGATGGTTGATCAGTTGAATTCATTTTCTGTTGAGGTAACACGTGTGGCAAGAGAAGTTGGTAGTGAAGGTAAACTTGGCGGACAGGCTACCGTAAAAGGAGTTGGTGGTACCTGGAAGGATTTAACTGATTCAGTTAACCAAATGGCTTCGAATCTTACTTCACAGGTAAGAAATATTGCTGAAGTAACGACCGCCGTTGCAAAAGGTGATTTATCAAGAAAGATCACAGTGGATGTAAAGGGAGAGATCCTTGAATTAAAAAATACGATCAACACGATGGTGGATCAGTTGAACTCATTCGCATCAGAGGTAACCCGTGTTGCTCTTGAAGTGGGTACCGAAGGAAAACTCGGTGGTCAGGCAAAAGTGCAGGATGTGGGTGGTACCTGGAAAGACTTGACTGAATCAGTGAATCAGATGGCGTCGAATCTGACTGCACAGGTCCGTAACATCGCCGATGTAACGACAGCGGTGGCAACCGGTGACCTGTCGAAAAAAATTACAGTAAACGTTGCGGGAGAAATTCTTGAATTGAAAAATACGATCAACACGATGGTGGATCAGCTGAACTCATTTGCATCAGAGGTTACCCGTGTTGCGCTTGAAGTTGGTACCGAAGGAAAACTTGGTGGACAGGCAAAAGTGCAGGGTGTTGGCGGTACATGGAAAGATTTGACTGATTCGGTGAATCAAATGGGATCAAACCTGACATCGCAGGTGCGGAACATCGCTGATGTAACAACGGCGGTTGCAAAGGGTGATCTATCCAAAAAGATCACGGTGGATGTAAAAGGAGAGATCCTTGAATTGAAGAATACGATCAACACCATGGTTGACCAGCTGAATTCATTCGGATCGGAGGTATTCCGTGTTGCCCGTGAGGTTGGTTCCGAAGGTAAGCTTGGTGGACAAGCTGATGTACCGGGTGTGGAAGGTCTTTGGAAAGACCTGACTGACTCTGTAAATAAGATGGCTTCAAACCTTACATCACAAGTAAGAAATATTGCGGAAGTAACAACGGCTGTTGCGAATGGTGACTTGTCAAGAAAAATTGAAGTGGATGTAAAAGGAGAAATCCTTGAATTGAAAAATACGATCAACACGATGGTTGAACAGCTCCGTGCCTTCGCTTCCGAAGTAACCCGGGTAGCAAGAGAAGTGGGTACTGATGGTAAACTGGGAGGTCAAGCAAACGTGCCTGGCGTTGGGGGTACCTGGAAAGACTTAACTGACTCTGTGAACCAGATGGCAGGTAACCTCACCGCACAGGTGCGGAACATTGCGGACGTTGCGATCGCTGTGGCCAATGGTGATATGTCAAGAAAAATCACGGTTGACGTTCGTGGTGAGATCTTACAATTGAAAGAAACATTGAACACGATGGTTGACCAGTTGCGTGCCTTTGCATCCGAGGTAACCCGTGTGGCCCGTGAGGTTGGTACTGATGGTAAACTTGGCGGCCAGGCCTTCGTGCCCGGTGTTGCCGGTACCTGGAAAGACCTTACGGACTCTGTGAACCAGATGACAGGTAACCTGACATCACAGGTGCGGAATATTGCCGAAGTAACAAAAGCTGTTGCATCTGGCGACTTAACCAAGAAAGTAACCATCGATGTAAAAGGAGAGATCTTCGATTTGAAGAATACGATCAACACCATGGTTGACCAGTTGAATTCATTTTCTGTTGAGGTAACCCGTGTGGCTCGTGAAGTGGGTACCGAAGGTAAACTTGGAGGCCAGGCAGAAGTACAGGGAGTAGCCGGTACGTGGAAGGATCTTACTGACTCAGTGAACATGATGGCCTCCAATCTTACAAACCAGGTGCGTGGTATTGCTAAAGTCGTGACTTCCGTTGCGACGGGTAACTTAAAACAAAAACTTTCAATTGTATCCAGGGGTGAAGTAGCACAGCTGATCGATACGATCAACGAAATGATCGATACCCTTGCGGTGTTTGCTGACCAGGTAACAAACGTTGCCCGTGAAGTAGGTGTTGAAGGAAGATTGGGTGGACAGGCTAGCGTTCCGGGTGCTTCTGGCATATGGAAAAACTTAACGGAGAATGTGAACCAGCTTGCAGAGAACTTAACTACACAGGTACGTAATATTGCCGATGTGGCATCAGCGGTAACAAAAGGTGACCTGACGCAAATGATCCGTGTAGAAGCAAAAGGTGAGGTGGAAGAGTTGAAAGATACCATCAACCAGATGATCGCAAACCTGAAACAAACAACATTGCGTAACCAGGAACAGGACTGGTTGAAATCAAACCTTGCGAAGTTTACACAAATGTTACAGGGACAAAAGGATCTGAATACGGTAACACGTCGTATCCTTTCAGAACTTGCCCAGGTAGTAAATGCGCAAAAGGGTATGTTCTACATTTTTGAGCAGGATGAGAATTTCAAAAATCAAAAATTAAAATTATTTGCGGCTTACGCTTTCGGCGAAGAAGTAAAAACACAAAAAGAATTTGCATTGGGAGAAGGATTGGTTGGTCAGTGTGCTTTGGAAAAAGAAAGAATCCTGTTAACCAATGTGCCAAAGAGTTATACAAAGATCAGTTCAGGACTGGGAAAAGCCCTGCCGTTAAACCTTATCGTATTACCTGTATTATTTGAAAAAGAAATAAAAGCGGTAATTGAGCTCGCCTCCTTTGATACATTCAGTGAAACGCACCTTGACTTCTTAAGCCAGTTGACAGAAAGTATCGGTATCGTGTTGAACACGATCGAAGCAAATACAAGAACTGAAAGTTTGCTTGTGCAATCTCAATCGCTGACGGACGAATTAAGAAGAACAAACGAAGAGTTGCAGGATAAAGCACATCTTCTTGTAAAACAAAAAGAAGAAGTGGAAGCAAAGAACAAAGAAGTGGAAGAAGCAAGATTGTCATTGGAGGAAAAAGCAGAACAGTTACAGCTTACCTCTAAGTATAAATCAGAGTTCCTTGCCAACATGTCGCATGAATTGCGGACACCATTGAACTCATTGCTGATCCTTGCACAACAACTTTATGAGAATCATGATGGCAACCTGAATGAAAAACAGGTTAGCTATGCGAAAACGATCCATAGTTGCGGTGATGACCTTATACAATTGATCAATGATATACTTGATTTGTCCAAGATCGAGTCTGGTTATATTTCTACAGACTTTGTTAAGCTGCAGTTTCATGAGATCGCCAACTTCGTTGAAACGACATTCAAACATATTTCTGAAAATAAGAATTTACGATTCACTATCGATCTTGATCCGAAGTTGCCAACAAGTATGGAAACAGATGCACAACGTCTTAACCAGATCCTTAAAAACCTGCTGTCAAATGCATTTAAGTTTACTGAGAAAGGAGAAGTGAAGTTGCGTATCTATGAAGCCCATAAAAACTGGAGACAGGATCATCCGGGCCTGGTGAATGCACAAAAAGTTGTTGCATTTGAAATTAAAGACACTGGAATTGGTATCTCCAAAGACAAACAGAATATCATCTTTGAAGCGTTCCAGCAAGCCGAAGGGTCCACGAGCCGTAAATATGGTGGTACTGGTCTTGGGTTATCTATCAGCCGTGGATTGGCAGACCTGCTTGGTGGCTCCATTGAATTGATTAGTGAAATTGGAATGGGAAGTACATTCACCTTGTTCCTGCCTATTGATTATGATCCGGCAAAATCAAAACGAGAAAAGCAAACCAGCCTAAAAATAAGTGAATACAAATTGGCGGAAGGAGTGGCTGATGCCGCTATTCAATCCGTACCAACAATTAAAGTAAGTGAAACGAAAGATCTTGATGCATTGAATGAGATCATCAACGAGGTGGGAGATGATAGAAATAATGTGCAAACCGGTGATAAAGTGGTGCTGGTAATTGAAGATGATGTCAGGTTTGGAAAGATCATGATCGAAAAAGCACATGAAATGGAACTGAAAGTAGTGGTAGCTACCCAGTTTGGCGATGTATTCGATCTTGTTAATAAGTATTGCCCTGTTGCGGTAACACTTGATGTGAAATTGCCGGGCGCAAGCGGATGGCGAGTCCTTGACCTGTTTAAGAATGACATCAACTTCCGGCATATCCCGATCCATCTTATTTCAGGAGAAGAAAACAAGTTGTTAGCAATGCAGCGTGGGGCAAGAAGTTTCCATTTGAAACCATTAAAAACCGAAGCGTTGAATAACCTGTTCAATGATATTGTGCAGTTCAACGAGAAGAAGCAAAGAAAAGTACTGCTGATAGAAGACAACGAAGTTGATTCATCACAAATGAAAAAGGTGCTGGATAATGGCGAGCTGATAGATATTGAGATCACTGCGACAGGACATAAAGCACTCGAATTGCTAAGCCAGAATAATTATGATTGTATCATTGTGGATTACATGCTTCCGGATATTGGCGGTCTTGACCTGGTGACAGAGATAAGCAACATTAACAAGCTCCAGATGACACCGGTGCTTATTTATTCAGCCAAAGACTTTTTACCAAAGGAAAGAAATCAATTAAAACAGTATGCAAATAAGATCTTGTTGAAAGATGTGAACTCTCTTGATCTGTTGTTGGAGGAGATGGTAATGCTGTTGCATATCGATCATAAAAACCTGCTGCCGGAGAAGAGGAAACTGATCGAGAACTTAAGAGCCAAGAATGATATCCTGGCTAATAAGAAGGTGCTTGTGGTGGATGATGATGTAAGAAACCTCTTTGCACTGACAACTGCATTCGAACGCTACTCGATTAACGCAATTACTGCGGAAAGTGGCCAGGAGGCAATGAACATCTTGAATGAGAATGCCGATATAGATATCGTGTTAATGGATATCATGATGCCTGAAATGGATGGCTATGAAACAACGCAGAAGATCCGTCGTGAACATAAGAATAAGGGGCTGCCGATCATTGCGGTAACGGCGAAAGCGATGAAGGGTGACCGTGAGAAATGTATTGAAGCCGGGGCATCCGATTATATTACCAAGCCGGTAAAGGTTGACCAGTTGTTATCATTGATGAGAGTATGGCTGTATAAATAATAATTGATGGAAAAAGAGATCGTGTCAAATACAGGACGTGCCGTACAACCGAAGATCCTTGTTGTCGATGACAGGGCTGATAATCTTATGTCCATTGAAGTGATACTTGAGCAGGATAGATACACGATCGTAAAAGCCAATTCCGGGAAAGCGGCATTAAAAACGCTGCTGAATGACCATGATTTTTCTCTCATTCTGATGGATGTGCAAATGCCCGAGCTTGGGGGTTATGAAACAGCAACGATTATTTATGAAAGAGACAAATTGAAAAATATCCCGATCATCTTCATTACCGCGCACAGCTATGATGAGGAATTCATTTTCAAAGGGTATAAAATGGGTGGTGTCGATTATATTTATAAACCCATAAAACCCGAATTGTTACGGGCCAAAGTTGCGGTCTTTGTTGAGCTGTACAGGAAGAATCAACAATTGATGCAGCAGGAAAAGAAATTACTTGCGGCCAACGAATTCATGCAGAAAGAAATAGAGGAAAGAAAAATATCGGAGCAAAAAGTAAAACTTTTGAATGAACAGCTGGTAGCAAATAATGAAAGCCTTAAGCAAATGAACGAAGAGCTGGATCAATTTGCTTATATGGCGTCGCACGATCTGCAGGAGCCGCTGAGAAAGATCCAGGTGTTTAGTGATAAGATATTACGCAATAATAATTTTGATCCCGACAGCGAGAAATATTTTAATAAGATCATCGGCTCGTCCAAGCGGATGCAAAATTTGATCAATAACCTGCTTGAATTTTCCCGTCATACGGTAAGCTCAAATGATTTCAGAAGAACCCCATTAAATGATCTTGTAAAGAATGCACTGACAGAGCTTGAAGTTGAAATAGAAAAGAGCAATGCAAAAATACATTACGACGATCTCCCGGTAGTTTCTGCTGTGCCGGGTTTGATGCAACAATTATTCTATAACCTGTTCAGTAATGCCATCAAGTTCAGGAAACCAACTGAAGACCTTGTAATTGATATAAAGGCCGAGAAAATGAACCCGGGTGATCTTTCAAATTTTATCAAGTTTACCAATAACAGGAACTTCTATAAAATTACGGTGCAGGACAACGGTATCGGCTTTGATGAAAAATATGCTGAGGATATTTTCAGGGTATTCAAACGACTGCACAGCTATCACGAATATGAAGGTACTGGTGTCGGATTATCGATTTGTAAGAAAATTGTGGAGAAGCATAACGGATTCATCAAAGCGGAAAGTAAGATCGATCAGGGCTCGACCTTTATCATAGGGCTTCCTGAAAGACAAATGGCAAATTAAATTGCTGTCACTCAGGTTGTGGATGGGGCAGTGATTTTTTGCGGAGCTTTAAAATACTTTTTTAAAATATCTGAGTGAAAAAAGTAAATAAGACTTAGCATACAACAAGCCAGGATAATGATCTGCAACTCCGGTTTCCAGTCTTTTAGCCAATAAACAAGAATAAGAATAAAACCATGGAACACGCAAATGATCCTTGCAGCAAAGGCATGTGTAAATCCCTGGTTCGTTACCAGGTGATGAACATGTGTTTTGTCGGCAGAGAATGGTGAACGTCCATTCCACATCCTTGCACCAAAAACACGAAGCGTATCAAATACAGGTATCATTACGATGCCTAAGGTGAAGACATAAATGTTGGGAACTACCGGCGCAGTATAAAGAGCATTTACTTTCATCAATTGCACGCATAACACTGCAATAACAAACCCGAGAACCAAAGAACCTGTATCACCCATAAAAATTCTTGCCGGGTTGAAGTTGAAATATAAAAATCCAAGTAATGCTCCTGCAAATGCAAAAGCGATCATGGCATGATTAAGGTCTTTGCTGATGGTAAGAAATATACCCAGGGTGACGAGGCTCATAAAGCCTAAACCGCCCGCGAGTCCATCGATCCCATCGATAAGGTTAAAGGCGTTTGTAATGCCAACTATGGTAACCACCGTAACTATATACTGTGCAATGATGTGCAATTCGTGTATCCCAAACAAACCCCCAAAGCTTGTAATCCGCATACCTGCCACTGCCAGCAATGAGGCCATCCCTGCTTCGATCACTAATTTGTAACGTGCAGCAAGATCCCTCAGGTCATCCATGATACCGACACCAAACAATAATACCATCGACAAAAAGAATGTAATTGTTGAAGGATGGTCATTGAATTTGAACCAGAATAAAAGCGACATCATGGTGCCTGCGAAAATCGAAATACCGCCGAACGTGGGTGTCGGTACGGTATGCTCTTTCCTGGCATTGGGACGATCAAAGAGCTTGAATCGTTTTACCATAAATATCACCGGTGGGATAAAAATGAGCGTAAGAACAAAGGCCATCACATAAGTAAGGATGCCAAACTTGAAATCGGAAAAATTAATGGTGTTAGCCTGCAGCAGGTTTAGATGGTTGTTCATTGGATGTGGTCTTTTTCAGGATCAGAGGATTCGTAAAAATACAACGAATTTCTATGCATTTTTATTTTTTCGGGCATCTACTTTTAAATCTTTCGCTAATGCAGGTCTTGTTATGGAATAGTACATTTGTTCAAAACGGAATTATACCTGCGTATTCTGACATATTAAAAAGCCCGATTGAGTACCTGAAAGGAGTGGGCCCCCAACGTGCCGACCTGCTGAAAAAGGAGCTGAATATTTTCACTTTTAACGACCTTCTTAATCATTTTCCCCACCGCCATGTTGACAAAACCAGGGTTAATTTTATTACAGACATTGATTCGTCGACAGATTATATACAGGTTGCAGGCAGCTTACATAATATCGGGATCATAGGAATGAAAAGAGGCCGGAGAATGGTGGCAACTCTTCGTGACAAAACCGGAACTCTCGAACTGGCCTGGTTCCAGGGCCTAAGCTGGATACAAAAGACATTGCAACCCGGTGAGCAATACCTGGTTTTTGGAAAAGTAACGTTTTTCCAGGGTCATCCTCAAATAGTGCATCCGGAAATCGAATTGCTTACTGCCGAAAAAAAAGATGGTAAGTCGTTCCTGGAACCTATTTATCCAACAACTGAAAAATTAAGAGCAAAAGCGCTTGGCGGCAGACAGATCGGTAAACTAACCGAAGTAATGATGAAGCAGATTGCAGAAAAAGACCTTCCGGAAAACCTGCCTGATGAAATCCTGAATAAACTAAAACTAATAAACCGATACAAAGCGTATTGCCAAATTCATTTTCCGGCAAACATGCAGGAATACGACGAAGCGTTAAAGCGACTAAAGTTCGAAGAGCTGTTTATCGCTCAACTTCGTTTGGCAAGATTAAGATCACAACGTCACCGTTTTTCGCATGGAGTTAAGTTTGAAAAGGTAGGAGAGCTGTTTAATGCGTTTTATACAAAGCACCTACCCTTTGAACTAACCGGTGCGCAAAAAAGAGTGATCAAAGAAATAAGAAAGGATACCGCCACAGGGAAACAGATGAACCGTTTGCTCCAGGGTGATGTTGGCAGTGGCAAAACGATAGTCGCTTTATTAACAATGCTCATAGCGGCTGATAATAGTTATCAAAGCTGTTTGATGGCGCCAACAGAAGTTTTAGCCCATCAGCACTACAAGAACATAACTAATCTGTTAATAGATATGCCGGTTGAAGTTGGTGTATTAACAGGCTCAACGAAAACGGCAGAAAGAAAGATCATCCAAAAAAAACTGGATGATGGTTCGATGAATATTCTTATTGGCACTCATGCCATCATTGAAAAAGATGTCCGGTTCAAAAATCTGGGAATCGCTATTGTGGATGAGCAACACAAATTTGGTGTTGCCCAAAGAGCTTTGCTATGGGAAAAGAACGAGATGCCTCCCCATATTCTTGTGATGACAGCAACTCCAATTCCGCGAACATTAGCGATGACGGCTTATGGTGATCTTGATTATAGCGTGATCGATGAATTGCCGCCGGGCAGGCAGCCGATCACCACAGTTCATCGTTATGAGAAGGACAGACCGGGGGTAATGGGTTTTTTAAAAGACGAGATTGCAAAAGGACGGCAGGTGTATATCATTTTTCCATTGATAGAGGAAAGCGATAAAATGGATTATGAAAACCTGATGAAAGGTTATGAAAATGTGAAAGCCTGGTTCCCTGAACCAAAATACTGGATCAGTATGGTACATGGCCGGCAAAAAACTGATCAAAAGAATAGCAATATGCAGCGATTTGTGAGTGGAGATACGCATATAATGGTATCAACTACCGTTATTGAAGTAGGAGTGGATGTACCCAATGCCAGTGTAATGGTAGTTGAAAGTGCAGAAAAATTCGGGCTATCACAATTGCATCAGTTAAGGGGAAGAGTAGGACGCGGAGCAGATAAAAGTTATTGCATTTTATTGACAGGCCCCGGTATTGGCAACGATGCAAGAGAACGAATGAAAATAATGGTATCAACTAATAATGGTTTTATTATCGCGGAAAAGGATTTGGATATGCGTGGACCAGGAGATATAGAAGGCACAAGACAAAGTGGTGTATTAAACTTTAAGCTGGCAAGTATTGTCCAAGACAGGTCCTTGCTCGAAATGGCCCGGCGATTTGCAGAACACATAATGGAAACCGACCCTGAATTGAGTTCGGCAGAAAATTTGCGCCTCAAGAGCTATCTTCAAGCAATAC
>Ga0075418_10001729_pt1 | contig 24875 bp, 26 predicted proteins | sample SoiMetdeltSBSDD2_FD_81776 | JGI IMG/M metagenome (GOLD analysis project Ga0075418, IMG submission 81776) | Bulk soil microbial communities from a Populus tree surrounding site in Tennessee, USA - Soil MetaG P. deltoides SBSDD2 | ecosystem: Environmental > Terrestrial > Soil > Tree plantation...
GCAGCCTGGCGGCCGGTGGTGGTGCGCCGGGACGGCATGCGGATCGGGTTCGTGGCGTTCAACGCGATCGGCGAGACGCCTCGGGCCACCGCATCGCAGCCGGGCGCGGCCGAGGTCCGGATGCAGCCGCGCACCGGGCCGCTCAATCCCCGCGACCTCCGGCGGCTGACCAGCACGATCGAGGACCTGACCCAGCGGGCCGACATCGTGATCGGACTGCCGCACTGGGGCGATCAGTACACCAACCGGCCGGTGCCCGATCAGCGCCGCGTCGGCCGGGCGATGGTCGACGCGGGAGCTGACATCGTCGTCGGCGGGCATCCGCACTGGGTCCAGGGCATCCAGACGGATCAAGGCGGGCTGGTCGTCCACTCGCTCGGCAACTTCGTCTTCGACATGGACTTCTCCCGCGAGACCGAGGAGGGCGTCATGCTCGAGCTGGTCTGGTGGGACTCCGAGCTGATGGGCGCCCGGTTCGTGCCGTACGTCATCGACGACGACTACGTGCCCCGCCTCGCGAACGGGCCGCGCGCCGAGGCGACCCTCGACCGGATGTGGGCGGCGAGCGATCCGCCGTTCGGTCGCTTGGGCGGCGCCGCCTAGGACCCGGCCAGCCACTCCCACATCAGGCGGCCGACTCGCGCCAGCTGCCGCGGCTGCACGACACCGGGACGGTCGGCCGCGCTGTGGTATTCCGCGTACGGGGTGCTCCCGAGGCGCGCCGCCGGCAGGCCCGCCTTGTCGAACGACCAGTGATCGCTGGCCTGGTTCTCGCACGGCTGCGCCGGGATGTCCAGGCGACCGGCGGTCCGTAGCAGCGAGCGACGAACGGTCGGCGACTCCAGACCGCCGCTGCACACCGGCACGAAAGCGCCGACGCCGACGCGGTCCAGGGACACCATGCCGTCGAGCGATCGTCGTTGGCGTCCGGACATCTGCTCCACGTAGGCCGTCGATCCGAAGTGATGGTCGTCGTCGCCGTCGCCGCGCGGCTCCTCGCCGCCGAATGCCACGAACACCACGGGCAGTCGCGGTGGTGTGGCGGCGGCGAGCCGGGCCAGCTCGAGCAGGACCGAGATGCCGGACGCGTTGTCCTCTGCGCCCGGCGCCTGCGGAACCGTGTCGAGATGGGCACCCACGATGCGGTACGGATCGCCGGGTCGCAGCTCGGCGGTCGGCGCGATGACGTTCCAGGTCCGCCCCGCATCGACCGGGACGCCCCACGAGACTCCGGACGGCACCCGGACCGGCTCGCGCTGGACGTCGTAGCCCAGGTCGGTGAACTGATCGGCGACCCAGTCGGCAGCCCGCTCGAACTCGGGCGACGCAGCCTCGCGCGGCCCGATCCGGCCGGCCAGCCGGTGCACCGTCTGGAGAGCGGCGTCCTGGTCGAACCGTGGCGGACCGGGCACCTGGGGCGGTGGCTCGGTCGGAGTCGTCTCCGGCCCGCTGGGCGGCGAGGCGGTCGACTCGGGCGGCGACGTGGGGCGCGCGGTCCGTTCGGTGTCAGGCTCGGCGGTCGGCTCGTCCTCGGAACAGCTGACGGCCCCGAGGGCCATGACGGCCGCCAGGGCCCACCGTCCCGGGTTCACGGCTCCACCCTCCGCCACCAAGACCCGTGGCACAACTGTCGCGAGGGCATGGAGCGGCCGCCGGATGGGTACTGAGCGGCCGTACCAACCGGAGGACAGCATGACCGATCACGGAGCGCATGACAGCTTGGTCTGGCAGGCGCTTGCACGGCTGCCGGTGCCCGTCGAGCAGCGGGTCCGGACCCAGCTCGCCCAGTACCTGGCGCGCGTCGAGGCGATGGCGGAAGCGCATGAACGCGGCGTGAGGGTCGAGCCGCGCTATCGCCGGTCGGCGGTCGAACAGTTCGAAGCCGAGGCCGACCGGCTGCGCGAGCGGGGCGACCCGGCCGCGCCGGTGTGGCAGGCCCTGGCGGAGTCGGAGCGGCTCGCCGAGCAGGTCGAGGAGCTGGAGCCGGACACCGGTCGGTGATCCTCGCTTCGGTCCGCCGAGCGAGACGGTAGCGACCTGGTCAGCTAGCGGTCCGCTCGTTCGGCCGACCACCGCTGGGGGCACGACCGCCACCCGCCTAGCGTGTACGCATGGCGACGACGACCGTGCACACGACCTACCTCGAGCAGACCGACCCGAGCGACCTGCATCCGGCGCGGCCGCCGTATGCCGTCGACGTCATCCGGGCCGAGATCCCTTCGCCGGCGTTCAACCGCTACCTGTTCACCGCCGTCGGAGGCGACTGGCACTGGACCAGCCGGATCGACTGGACGTTCGACCGGTGGCGCGAGTACCTCGAGCGCCCGGGGGTCGAGACCTGGGTCGCCTGGCACAGGGGCACGCCCGCGGGTTACGTCGAGCTCGACGCCCAGCCGGACGGGGTCGTCGAGATCGCGTTCTTCGGCCTGCTCGCCGACTTCATCGGCCGCGGCATCGGCGGCCATCTACTAACCGTCGGCACGGCACGGGCCTGGGACCTGGAGAGCCGCTGGCCGCAGCGCGACGCCACCAGGCGGGTGTGGGTCCACACCTGCAACCTCGACGGGCCGCACGCGCTCGCCAACTACCGGGCACGTGGCTTTCGGATCTACCAGGAGACCGACAAGGACGAGGAAGTCGCAGCCACGCCGCCCGGCCCGTGGCCCGGCGCTCGGGCGTCGGAGTAGCCATGTCGACCAACGCCGTGCATCACCCCTGGTTCGCCCGCTGCTACGCCCGGATGAGCGTCAAGATGGAGCCCGAGGTCGAGCCGCACCGCCGGCGGCTGCTGGTCGGGCTCAGTGGGCGGGTGATCGAGATCGGCGCCGGCAACGGACTCAACTTCGCGCACTACCCGCCCGAGGTCAGTCAGGTGTACGCCGTCGAGCCGGAGCCGCATCTGCGCGCCCTCGCGGCCGAGCAGGCGGCTGACGCCGAGGCCGACATCGAGATCGTCGACGGCGTCGCCGACCGGCTGCCCGCCGAGGTCGCCGCCTTCGACGCCGCCGTGTTCTCGCTGGTGCTCTGCTCGGTGCCCGATCAGGCGGCAGCGCTCGCCGAGGCCCACCGGGTGCTGCGTCCCGCCGGCGAGTTGCGCTTCTACGAGCACGTACGAGCCGACACGCCCGGACTGCGCCGGGTTCAGCGGGCGCTCGACGCCACCGTCTGGCCGTGGTTCGTCGGCGGCTGCCATCTGGTCCGCGACACCACGACCGCGATCGAGCAGGCCGGGTTCACGATCACGACGCTCGAGCGGCTGCGGGTGCCGGCGACCGGGATCTCGATGCCGGCGTCGCCGCACATCCTCGGGACCGCCGTCCGGCGCTGACGTCGCCGTGGCCGCGATCTCAGTCGAGCGCCACGAGGTCGGCGTACTCCGCGTGGTTGTCGAGCCACCCCCGGACGTAGGGGCAGTAGGCCACCACGGTGCGCTGGTGCGCGCGGGCCTCGTCGAGCACATGCCGGACGAGCACGCTCTCCAGCCCGTTGCCCTCGTACGGCGAATCGATCTCGGTGTGGATCAGCACCAGCCGATCACCCGTCAGCCGGTACGAGAGGACACCCGCCGGAATGTCGTCCGCATAGACCTCATATCGCCGTCGATTGGCCCGTTCGAGCACCGCCACGTCCACCTGACGCGTCCCTCCTCCCGACCGCCCTCCCGCGGAGCACACCCGTGCACCCCGGCGGCCGAGTGTGGCCAACAATAGGATCACCGTATGCCGCGGATCTACCTCCATATCGGAGCGCCGAAGACCGGCACGACCTATCTGCAGGGCGTGCTGTTCGACCACCGCGCGCAATTGGCCGACGCGGGCGTCCTCTACCCCGGCCGCTATGCCGAAGCACACTTCGAAGCCGTCGTCGATCTGCGCGACCTGGCCTTCGGCGGCCATCGCGACGAGACCTGGCGCGGCCGCTGGCGCCGATTGGTCGACGAGGCCCTGAGCTGGCCCGGCGAGAGCGTCGTCATCTCCCACGAGTTGCTCGGCGGCGCCAACGAGGAGACCGTCGCCGAGGCGATCGGATCCTTCGGCGACCGCGAGGTGCACGCCCTCTGCACCGCGCGCGACCTCGGCCGGCAGGTGCCGGCGATGTGGCAGGAGTACGTCAAGAACCACGCCACCGTGCCCTTCGAGCGCTACGTACGCCGCCTCACGCAGCAGCCCCGCAAGGGCCGGGTCGCCAACACGTTCTGGCGGCAGCAGCAGGCCGCTGAGGTGGCCGCACGCTGGTGCCCGCCGCTGCCGCCGGAGCGGTTCCACCTGATCACGGTGCCACCGGCCGGAACGTCGCCGACGCTGCTGTGGGAGCGGTTCGGCTCGGTGCTCGGCATCAAGCCCGACCAGGTCGAGGCCGAACGCCAGTCCGCCAACACCTCGATGGGGTACGTCGAGGCCGAACTGCTGCGCCGGGTCAACCGCTCGCTCGGCGACTCGATGCCCTGGCCCGCCTACGAGACGACCGTGAAGGGCTGGTTCGCCGAGGAGTTCCTCGTCGAGTTCGGCTCGGACAGCCGGCCCACGGTCCCGGAGGCGGCCCGGGAGTGGCTGCTCACCGAGTCCGAGCAGATGATCGCCGCCCTCGACAAGTCCGGCATCGACGTCGTCGGCGACCTGAGCGAGCTCCGTCCCGAGTTCGGGCCGACCACGCCGCACCCGGTCGACGCCGCCGTACTCGATGCGGCCGCCGACGCGGTCGCTGCGCTGCTCACCGAGCGGGCCGGCCGGCACTGGACCGGGCGCGGCAGTCCGATCGTCGCCCGGGCCCGACGCAGCGGCCTGGTCCGGGCCCTGCCGCGCGGCGTCCAGGAGTGGCTCAAGCGCCGGGTCAACGACTGACGGATCCGCGATCTCCGACCGCGGTCAGGCCAACCGGACCCGGGGATCGAGTGCGGCGTAGGCGAAGTCGACGACGATGTTCGCGATGACGACGGCCGCGGCCGCGATGAGGACCACGCCGATGATGACCGGCAGGTCCTGCTGGTTGATCGCGTCGACCGCGGTCTTGCCGAGTCCGGGCAGGCTGAAGACCGTCTCGACCACGACGACCCCGCCGATCAGCTGGCCGATGTCGATGCCGAACTGCGTCACCACCGGCGTCAGCGCGCTACGGAGCGCGTGGCGGTAGATGACCCGGCGCTCCTTCAGACCCTTCGCCCGAGCGGTACGGATGTAGTCCTCACCGAGCACGTCGAGCATCGAGCTCCGGGTGAGCCGGGTGTACGTCGCGGCCAGCAGCAGGGCGAGCGTGAACCACGGCAGGATCATGTGCTGGGCCCAGCTCTTCGGATCCTGCGAGAACGGGACGTAGTCGCCGGCCGGGAACCAGGTGATACCCGCCAGCGTGAGCCGGTAGTAGAGCAGGTAGATCATCATGATGCCGAGCAGGAAGGACGGCATGGAGTAGAAGAACAGCGCGAAGCCGGTGACGCTGCGATCGGCGACCGACCGCGGATGCACGGCGGAGAGCACACCGGAGAAGACGCCCAGCACCATCCAGATGACGGCGGCGCCGAGTGCCAGCGACAGCGTGATCGGAAACGCCTGACCGATGACATGCGTCACCGGGACCTGGTGGTAGTAGTCGTAGCCGAGATTGCCGTGAATCGCGTTGTTGAGGAACGTGAGGTACTGCTTCCACGCCGGCTGGTCGAGTCCGAGCCGATGCTCGACGATGGCGATCGTCTTCGGGGTCGCCTGGCGGCCGGCCAGGGTGCGGGCGACGTTATTGGGAACGAGGAAGAACAGGGCGAACACGGCGACCGTGATCAGCCAGAGCACGAAGACTCCCTGGAGGATCCGCCGGAGGAGGTAGCCCCACATCGTCGCTCACTCCCCCCAGCTCTCGACCAGCTGCTCGGCGCGCGGGTCGAAGGCGTCCCGAACGCTGTCGCCGAACAGGTTGAACGCCAGCGTCGTGATCACCAGCGCGAGGCCGGGGAAGATGATGAACCACCACGACGTCGTGTAGTAGCCCTGAGCGTCGCTGAGCATGCCGCCCCAGTCGGCGGTCGGCGGGGCGAGACCCAGACCCAGGTACGAAAGGGTGGCCTGGGTAACGATCACGACCGGCACCAGCAGCGAGGCGTAGACGATGACCGGTGCCATGACGTTGGGCAGGATCTCGACGAACATGATCCGCCACGGACGGACGCCGATCACTCGTGCGGCCTGGATGTACTCCCGCTCGCGGATCGAGAACACCTGGCCGCGGACGATGCGGGCCACTGCCGCCCAGCTGAAGAAGCCGATGACCAGGATGGTGACCGTCAGACTCGGACCGGTGATCGACACCAGCGCGATCGCGAGCAGGATGAACGGCAGGGACAGGATGACGTCGATGAGCCGGGCCAGCACCGAGTCGATCCATCCGCCGAAGAAGCCCGAGATGAGGCCGACGACGGCCCCGGTCACGACGGTGATCCCGGTCGCCACGACTCCGACCAAGAGCGAGATCCGGGCTCCGTACGCGATCCGTACCAGAATGTCGCGACCGAGGTCGTCGGTGCCGAGCCAGAACTTGGAGCTCGGCGGCATCGGCAGTCCTTCGGGCGAGAGCCCCGCGGTGCGGTACTGCTGGTTGGGCGGGTGACCGGTGACAGCCGCAACCAACGGGGCTCCGATGGCGAGCAGGATGATCAACACGATCACGCCCAGTGAGATCATCGCCATCCGATCCCGGCGCAAACGGCGCCAAGCCAGGGCCCAGACACTCCGCCCAACGACCGCTGGTGGCACCTCGGCGGTGGATTGGGCATGCGTCTGCGAGGCTCGGCTGCCGGTCCGAACACTCATCTGGCCCTCCTCACTGCGTCAGCTTCGTCGCCGGAATCGCAGAAGTGCCCCACCTCAGCCGCAGAGCTGCGCAAGGTGGAGACGAGGTGAGGCACTTCTGCCATCTCGACGGCGGGGTTGTCCCCGGGGGCCTGGGTGGGGTGGCTTGGGGCCCAGGCCCCCGGAGGTCTAGGGGGAATCAGCCGCCCTGCGCATCCGAGTTCAGCCAGACATTCGTCGGATCGAAGTTCTGGATGGCTGGGATGTAGACGGCGTTGTTCACCTGACTGGCGTGGTAGTTGGGCTGCTTCGGCTCGGTGATCGGGAAGAACACTGCGTCCTTCATCACCTGGGCGTCGGCCTTGGCCCACAGACCCGCAGCCTCGCTCTCACTGGGGGCCGCAACGGCCTGTGAGATCAGGTTGTTGGTCGTCTGGTCGCTGTAGAGGCCGAAGTTGCTTCCCAGCGGCGGGAACGACGGCTCTCCGGAGAACAGCGGCTTGAAGAAGGTCAGTGCCGCGTTGCCGTACCAGTCCGGGCCCCATCCGGCCAGCGCCAGGTCCCACGTTCCGCGCTTGGCGGCATTGGGCACCTCGAGGTACTTCGTGTAGAAGTCCGCGTTCGGAACCGCGACGCCGGTGACGTTGATGCCGACCTTGCCGAGGTCCTGCTGAACGGTGGCGAAGGTCTTCCGGCTGCCCTCCGACGAGTTGCGGTAGAGGAACTTCACGGTCATCCCGTTCGGGTGACCCGCGGCTGTCAGCAGTTGCTTGGCCTTGGTGGGGTTGTAGGGGTACGGGTCGGCCGGCTGCGATCCGGTGATCCCGGTCGGCAGCACGTGGGTCAGCGGCGGGTTCAGCGTCGGTCCGCCGAGGACCTGGATGATGTGATCCCGGTTGAGCGCGTACTCCAGGGCCTCCCGCACGCGGATGTCGTTCAACGCCGAGCCGTTGTTGGGCGAGGCCATGTTGAAGACGATGTACGGGTTGGTGGAGAACGTGTCACCGAGGTTCAGGTTGGGGTCGTTGGTGTTCATCAGGCCCGGCAACTGCGACGGCGGCGGGAAGTTGTCCCACTCCATGTCCGCGGTGTCGGTACCGGTCTGCAGTTGCAACTGGGTCGAGTCCTGGCTCACCGTCTCGTCCACGACGATCTTGTCGACGTACGCCTTGTGGATCGGGTCGGTCGCCGGGTTCCAGGCCGGGTTGCGGGTGTAGACGATCTCCTTGGTCGGATCCCAGGTCTGGACCTGGTAAGGACCGTCGGAGATCTGGTGCTGTCCGAGGGCGGTGCTCGCCGGCAGGTAGTTGAGAACTTCCTTCGGCGCCGGGGAGAACGCCGGCATCGTCAGCATGTCGACGAAGTAGGTCGCCGGGTGGGTCAGCTTGAACACCACGGTGTGGTCGTTCGTCGCGGTGACGCCCGGAATCGTGTTCGAGTCGATGTAGTTGCGGATCGCATCGACCGACTGCCCGACCTTCTCGAAGCCGTTGCAGAAACTCTGATAGCCGACGATCAGGTCGGCGAAGTCAGGAGTTCCGCCGAACGGCTGGACCGGGTTGCAGGTCCGCATCACACCGCGTACGACGTCTTGTGCCGTCACGTCCCGTTCGGGGGTGGTATTCCATTTCACCCCTTGGCGCATCGTGATGGTGTATGTCTTGCCGTTGTCGGTGATGCCACCGTTGGCGACCGTCGGAATCTGCGTCGCGAGGTCCGGCGTCGCCGTGGTCGACTGGTTCGGGTCCGCGGGATAGGTGAACAGCTGCCGACTCCACATGCGGAGATTCAGGTAGCCGATCGAGTAATAGCTGATGTTCGGGTCCATGTAGTCCACATCGCCCGCACCCAGCATGTTGAGCGTCCCTCCCCGGACAGCTTGCCCTTCGGCGCTTGAGCCACTGGAGTTGTTGGAGCTGCCACACGCCGAGGCCATCAGTAGGAGCACGCCCACGGCCGCGGTTCCCACGAGCCGGTGGGTCTTCGTATGCATCTGGGCCTCCTGGGTATTTCGGTTGTGACCCCCACCGTGCGAGCCCTCCAATGAGAGAACGATGAGGGTCCACAGGCGACTCTCACGAGACCCGCCGGTTTCTTATCCCACGCGAATTTCGGGGCCCGAAACTTCATCTGTGGCTCATACGCAGCGAGCAACCGTGAATGTGACGTCTCGGGAACTGCGTAAGGAGCGACGGACATGAATTCCGCAACCCACCTCGAAACGCCCAGTCCCCCCACACCGTCGACCGAGCCACCTGCCGGGCCACCGCCGACGCCGCCTCCACCTCAAGCGGAGTCGCATCGGGGCCGGCGCGTGGTGGCCGGAGTCGCGGCCGCGCTCGTCCTCATGGTCGGCTCGGGAGCGATCGGCGGCTGGGCCGCCACCCAGTCCGACGGCGACTCGGCCGCAGCGCCGGCACATCCGGCCGCGGTCGCGCCGGTGGTGCACCAGCAGCTCGGCCACCCCGCATCGCTGGCCAACATCGTCAAGGCGGTCGAGCCCAGCGTGGTCTCGATCAAGACGCGCGTCGGCGAGGGATCCGGGGTCGTCCTCGACAACGCCGGCCACATTCTCACCAACAACCACGTGGTCGCCACCGCGACCGGCAACACCGTCACGGTGACCACGAACGACGGGTCGTCCCACACCGGCACGATCGTCGGGACCGACCCCCGCAGTGACCTCGCGGTCGTCCAGGTCTCCGGCGTCAACCTCCCGCCGGCCACGTTCGGCAACAGCAACGCGATGCGCGTCGGCGACACCGTGCTCGCCCTCGGCAGCCCGCTCGGCCTCCAGGGCACCGTCACCTCCGGCATCGTCAGCGCCAAGGGCCGCACCATCAACGAGACCGGCGAGACACCCGGTGCCGGCGTGACGGCGATCGCCGGCGCACTCCAGACCGATGCCGCGATCAACCCCGGCAACTCCGGCGGCGCTCTCATCAACACCGCGGGCCAGGTGATCGGCATCAACACCGCGATCGCCACGTCCGGCGGGAGCAGCGGCAACATCGGCGTCGGCTTCGCGATCCCTTCCAACACCGCGAACTACGTCGCGCAGCAGCTGATCCAGGGTCAGCCGGTGGCGCACCCGTACATGGGCGTGGGCCTGGCCGACACCAGCAGCAACGGCGCGCTGATCGGCCAGGTCGACCCCGGAAGCCCGGCAGCAGCCGCCGGCCTTCGTCCCGGTGACCTGGTCACCGCGATCGACGGCCAGCCGATCCGCAGCGCCGACGATCTGGTCGCCGCGGTCCAGCAGGACCACGTCGGACAGAGCGTCACGCTGACGTACACCCGGCAAGGCACCCAGCACACCACCACGGTCACGCTCGGGAACGCGCCTCGATAGATCGCCCTCCACCAGAGCCAGTGGCGCCCCGGTTGTCTCTCCCCTCCCGCCGCTCATAGGACAACCGGCGGCGCCACTCTCATCTTCACCTCACCGATGGGCAGCGATCCTGCCGGAGACCACCTCTCGGCGCTGCCGTCGCACGCGCGCGCTGAGCGAGGCCGGACCGGCTCGCTCAGCACTTCGTTCTCGAAGGAGGCACGATGCCCACGACGCCCTCCGCGAACACCTCACGTCGGCGATCTTTCGCGGTCGAGCTGGCCATGCTGGCGAAGACCTTCCATACCCCCGCCGAGCCGATCCACGCCGTCCAGGGCGTGAACCTGCGGATCGCTCCCGGCGAGACGGTCGCGTTGCTCGGCCCGAACGGCGCCGGCAAGTCGACCACGATCGACATGCTGCTCGGCCTCGCGGTTCCGGACACGGGCGTCGTGAGGGTGTTCGGCCGCCCACCGTCCGAGGCGGTCGAGGACGGCTCGATCGGGGCGATGCTCCAGACCGGCGGGCTGATCCCGGACCTGTCGGTACGAGAGCTGGTCACGATGGTGGCCTCCCTGTATCCCGCGCCGATGAAGGTCGACGACGTACTCCAGCTCACCGGAATCGACGACATCGCGCGACAGCGCACCAACCGGCTGTCCGGCGGACAGACCCAGCGCGTCCGGGCCGCGATCGCACTCGTGGGCGATCCCCGGCTTCTCGTGCTGGACGAGCCGACCGTCGGCATGGACGTCGAGTCGCGCCGGTCCTTCTGGCAGACGATGCGGACCTACGCCGCGACCGGACGGACGATCCTGTTCGCCACCCATTACCTCGACGAGGCCGACGACTACGCGGACCGGGCCGTCCTGATGGCGCGTGGCCGGGTGGTCGCGGACGGACCGACCACCGTCATCAAGGGGATGGTCGGCTCCCGCACGATCCGCGCCACCGTGTCGCATGCGGATCGCGTGATCCTGCACAACCTGCCCGGCGTGGTCTGCGTCGACCGCCACGGCGACGCGGTGATCCTGACCTGCTCGGACTCGGACTCGGCCGTCCGGGCCCTGCTCCAGACCTACCCCGACGCGCGCGACATCGAGATCACCGGCGCCGGACTCGAGCAGGCGTTCCTCCAGCTGACCGCCGACGAGCCGGCATCGACGCCGATCGTTCCCCGGCAGGCGGGCGCACCCCAACAGGAGAACCTGCTGTGACCACCTACCTGCGCTACGAGCTGATCCGGACCTTCCGCAACACCCGTTTCGTCATCTTCGCCTTCGCCTTCCCCCTGGTGCTCTACTTGGTCATCGCCGCACCGAACCGGCACGAGCACAACCTGGCCGGGACCGGGATCTCCGCGCCGCTCTATTACATGGTCGGCCTCGCCACCTTCGCCGTCATGACCGGAGCGGTCAGCAGCGGCGCCCGGATCGCGGCAGAGCGCCAGGTCGGCTGGAACCGGCAGCTGCGCATCACGCCACTGCGATCCTGCTCCTACCTCGTCACCAAGGTCGTCACGGCGTACGCGATGGCGCTGGTGAGCATCCTGCTGCTCTATGTCGCCGGCATCGCACTGGGCGTACGGATGTCGGCCGGCGACTGGCTGGAGATGACCGGCCTGCTGCTCGTCGGGCTGATCCCGTTCGCCGCGCTCGGCATCCTGGTCGGCCACCTGGTGTCCGCCGACACGATCGGTCCGGTGATGGGCGGCATGGCGGCCCTGCTCGCGTTGCTCGGCGGCACCTGGTTCCCCATCACGAGCGGCTTCATGTACGACCTGGCCCGCAGCCTGCCGTCGTACTGGCTGGTCCGGGCCAGCCATGTCCCGATCGGCAGCACCGGCTGGGGCTCGCTCGGCTGGCTGGTCGTCGCCGCCTGGTCGATCGCGCTGATCGCGCTCGCGGCCCGCGCCTACCGCCGCGACACCCGGCCGGCATGACCGGATTGCTTCAGGGAATTCTCATCCCACGCTCATAGCGGCGCAGTAGGTTCGGGACATGCGCCTCCTAGTCGTCGAGGACGACGTGAAGATGGCGTCACTGCTGAAGCGCAGCCTCAAACGCGAGGGCTATGGAGTCGACGTCGCGAGTACGGGGGCCGACGCGGTGTGGGCGGGCCGGGAGTTCCCGTACGACGCGATCGTCCTCGACGCGATGATCCCCGCACCCGACGGGTTCGAGGTCTGCCGCCAGCTCCGCAAGGAGGGCAAGTGGATGCCGGTCATCATGCTCACCGCGCGAGGCGCGGTCGGCGACCGGATCCGGGGCCTCGACGCCGGTGCCGACGACTACCTGCTCAAGCCCTTCGCGTTCGCGGAGCTGCTCGCCCGGCTGCGCGCCCTGCTCCGGCGCGAGGCCGGTGAGCGACCGGCGATGCTCAGCGCCGGTGACCTGGAGCTCGATCCGGCCGGCCACGCCGTTCGCCGCGGCGACGCCTCGATCAGCCTGTCCGCTCGTGAGTTCTCCGTGCTCGAGCTGCTGCTGCGGCGCAAGGGCGAGGTGCTCAGCCGGACCGCGATCCTCGAACACGTCTGGGACTTCGCCTACGACGGCACCTCCAACGTGGTCGACGTCTACATCCGCTACCTCCGCGACAAGGTCGACCGACCGTTCGGCCGCAACGCGATCGAGACCGTACGCGGTGCCGGCTATCGGCTGCGCCCCGACGGCGGCTGATCGTCATGCGGAGGACTGCGCTGCGTCCGCCGTCGCTGCGCGCCCGGCTGTCCGCCATCACCGCAACCGGGGCGATCGTCGTCCTCGGCGTGACCGCGCTGGTCGTCTACCGCGATCTCAGCGGCCAGCTGAGCTCGGCCATCACCGAGGAGCTCACGATCCGCGTCGACGACCTCGCCAAGGGCGTCGAGAACGGCTCGACACCACCCGGCTCCGCCCTGGTCGCCGCCCAGACCGTCTCGGCGCAGGGCGAGGTGCTCGCACCGGCCGGCGCCGATCCGCTGCTGACCCAGGCCGAGCTCGCCGAAGCGACCCAGCATCAGATCATCGTCGACCGACCGGTCCCGGCGATCGGTGACGAGGCCCGCCTGCTGGCCCGGCCGATCAACGGCTCCGGAGACAATGTCGTCGTCGGGGTCGCCGCGACCAGCACCAGGCCGCTTCAGGAAGCCAGCGAACGATCGCTCCGGGTGCTCGCGATCGCCGGACCGCTCCTCACCGCCGCCGTCGCCGTGGCGGCCTGGGTCGTGACCGGTGCTGCCCTGCGCCCGGTCCGCCGGATGGCCGGCGAGGCGGCGACCATCTCGGCCGCCGAGCCCGGACGCCGTCTGGCTCAGCCCCGAAGCGATGACGAGATCGCGGAGCTGGCCCGGACGCTCAACGCCATGCTGGACCGGATCGAAACTGCCATCGCCCACGAACGGTCCTTCATCGACGACGCGGCACACGAGCTGCGTACGCCGATCGCCGTGCTCCGCGGCGAGCTCGAGCTCACCACGCACGAGCGGGACGACCCGGAGGCGGTCGCCCGGGGGCTGACCAGCGCCCTGGAGGAGACCGACCGGCTGGCTCGGCTGGCCCAGGACCTGCTCACCCTGGCCCGGGCCGACGCCGGACAGCTGGCGCCCGGCGACGCTCGAACCGAGCTGCTCGATGCGGTGCGGGCCGGCGTCCGGCGACTGCCACCACACGACGCTGTCGACATCGAGGTCCAGGGCAAGCCGACCTACGTCCGAGGCGATGAGGAGTGGCTCGAGCACATCGTGACCAACCTGGTCGCCAACGCCTGCCGGCACGCCGACGGCCGAGTGCTCGTCACCGTCCGTGTCGTCGGTCGGCAGGCCTGGCTGGAGGTGGCCGACGACGGCGACGGCTTCGCGCCGGAGCTGCTGCCCCGCGTCTTCGATCGGTTCGCCCGATCGGAGAGTCAGCGCGGCACCGGCGGTGGCGCCGGGCTCGGTCTGGCCATCGTCGCCTCGATCGCCCAGGCGGTCGGCGGCACGGTCAGCGCCACCAACGGCGAGCCGCTCGGCGGCGCCCGCGTCGAGGTGTCCCTGCTCCTTGCCGACGGAGCCGCCTCCTAGGGCGTCTCATGCTGGCTTCATCGCCGCCGTCGGATCCTGGCGCTATGGCTGCCCTCCGGTCCGTCCCCGACATCCGCCCCGGATTGGTGCTGGTCGTCGACGACGATCCCAAGTTCGCGACCATCGCGATGCGCATTCTGCAGCGCATGGGGCACCGCTGCGTACGCGCCGAATCGGGCCTGGAGGCACTTCGGGCCGTACGCGAACATCGACCGGACGCGATCGTCCTGGACGTGATGATTCCCGCGCCGGACGGACTCGACGTGTGCCGGCAGCTCCGATCGGACGGCTGGGCCGGCGGCGTGGTCATGGTGAGTGCCCGTCGCAGCCCAGCCGATCGGGCCACCGCCGTGGGAGCCGGCGCCGACGTGTTTCTCGGCAAGCCGTTCCCGCTCGACGACCTGGTGTCGGCCGTCGACTCCCTCGTCGGACGCGCCGTCCCCTAGCCACCATCCGCCACTGCGACAGCCACCATCCGCCACTGCGACAGCAACGATCCGCCACTCGAACATCGGATGGTGACTGTCCGAGTGACGGATCGTGTGGCCGGGATCAGCTGGCGGCCGGAGCCTCCGCCGGCTCGGTCTCGCTGATCGCGATCGGACGCCGCTTGGTGATGTAGACGGCGGCCGCCACGACCAGCGCGGCGATGATGGCGATCGTGATCCGGAGCGGCTTGTTCGCGTTGTCGCCGACGCTCAGCGAGACGACGGCCGGCAGGATCAGCAGGGAGACCAGGTTCATCACCTTGAGCAGCGGGTTGATCGCCGGGCCCGCGGTGTCCTTGAACGGGTCGCCGACGGTGTCGCCGATGACCGTGGCCTCATGGGCCGGTGAGCCCTTGCCACCGTGGAAGCCGTCCTCGACGAGCTTCTTCGAGTTGTCCCACGCACCACCGGCGTTGGCGAGGAAGACCGCCATCAGCGTGCCGGTGCCGATCGCCCCCGCGAGATAGCCCGCAAGCGGACCGACACCGAGGCCGAAGCCCACGGCGATCGGCGCCATGATCGCGAGCAGGCCCGGTGTCGCCAGCTCTCGAAGCGCGTCACGCGTGCACATGTCGACGACGCGGCCGTACTCGGGACGACCGGTGCCCTCCATGATCCCGGGGATCTCGCGGAACTGCCGCCGCACCTCGAACACCACCGCACCGGCGGCGCGGCCGACGGCGCTGATCGCGAGTCCGGAGAACAAGAACACGACTGCGGAGCCGATCAGCAGACCCACCAGCGTGTTCGGGCTGAAGATGATGAACGCGAACGAGTCCGGCAGGTTGGTGAGACTGCCACCCGCGTCGATCACCTCGGAGGTGATCGAGTCGGAGTAGGAGCCGAACAGCGCGGTCGCCGCCAGTACGGCGGTCGAGATCGCGATCCCCTTGGTAATCGCCTTGGTCGTGTTGCCGACCGCGTCCAGCTCGGTGAGGATCCGGGCGCCGTTCTCGTCGACGTCGCCGGACATCTCGGCGATGCCCTGCGCGTTGTCGCTCACCGGGCCGAAGGTGTCCATCGCGACGATGACGCCGACCGTGGTGAGCAGGCCGGTGCCGGCCAGCGCGACGGCGAACAGCGAGATCACGATGACGCCGCCGCCGAGCAGGAACGCGCCGTAGACGGCCGCCCCGATCACGACCGCGGTGTAGACCGCCGACTCCAGACCGATCGAGAAGCCGGACAGGATGACCGTGGCCGGGCCGGTGAGCGCGGTCTTGCCGACGTCCTGGGTCGGCCGGTGTTCGGTGCCGGTGAAGTAGCCCGTGAGGGTCAGGATGATCGCGGCCAGCACGATGCCGAGGAGCACGGCGACGATCGCGATCACCCGCGGGTTGCCGTCATGGGCAGCGATGCCGGCGGACACGTCGTTCAGGTCGCTGAACGAGCCTGGCAGGTACGCCAGGGCGGCGATCGTACACAGCACGGCCGAGACCCCGGCCGAGATGTAGAAGGCCCGGTTGATCGTGGTCAGGCCGTTCTCGCCGGGACGGGCGCGGGTCACGTAGACGCCGAGGATCGCGGTCAGGGCGCCGAGCGCCGGCACGATGAGCGGGAAGACCAGGCCCTCGGAGCCGAAGGCCGTCTTCCCGAGGATCAGCGCGGCGACCAGGGTCACGGCGTACGACTCGAACAGGTCGGCCGCCATGCCGGCGCAGTCACCGACGTTGTCGCCCACATTGTCGGCGATCGTCGCGGCGTTGCGCGGGTCGTCCTCGGGGATGCCGGCCTCGACCTTGCCGACCAGGTCGGCGCCGACGTCGGCCGCCTTGGTGAAGATGCCGCCGCCGACCCGCATGAACATCGCGAGCAGTGCGGCGCCGAAGCCGAAGCCCTCGAGCACGGACGGGGCGTCGCTCTTGTAGATCAGCACGACGACCGAGGCGCCGAGCAGTCCGAGCCCGACCGTCCCCATGCCGACGACACCGCCGGTCCGGAAGGCGATCCGCATCGCGTTGTCGCGGTCCCCCTCGCGGGCGCTGGCGGCCATCCGGACGTTGGCCCGGACCGCCAGCCACATGCCGAGGTAGCCGATCGACGCGGAGAATGCCGCGCCGATCAGGAAGAACAGTGAGCGGCCGATGCGTACCTCAGCATCGCCCGGAAGTACGAAAAGCAGCAGAAATGCCACGGCGGCGAATACCGCCAGCGTCTTGAACTGCCGGGTCAGATAAGCAGATGCACCTTCTTGTACGGCCCGACCGATCTCTTTCATGCGGTCGGTGCCTTCGTCAGCAGCCAGTACCTCTTGCCGGAACATCCCAGCCATCACCAGCGCCACGACGCCGATCAGGGCTACTACGACAACGAAGGCGATGTTGCCGCCGGACAGAGACACGTCGACGCCGGACTCCGCAAGCGTCACCGTGGACATGCGTGCTCCTCCAAAAAGGGGCCTGTCCGGCCCCGGTCATGTGGTATGCGTCGGCACACCTTACCGGTTGGTTCAACCCACTCTGACACCGAGATGGGCTGGCGGGCGAGGCGGTCAGTCGGCGAGGAACTCCAGCACGCGAGATGCGAACCTGTCCGGGTCGGTTAGATACGCCAGGTGCGCCTGACCTCGGAGTACGACAAGCCGGGCGTCCGGGAGCGTCGCGGCGACGACCTCGGGGTCCGCTCTGATCCCGGCGGGACTGTCGCCGCCGATCAGCAGGAGAACCGGCAGGTCGATCGCGCGTGCCACGGCCGGGTCGAAGGCATCGGCCGCGTAGGCGCGAAGCTCCCTGGGTATGGTGCCGGCCGCGGCGACTCGGGCCGGCCAGGTCGGAGCCGTACGAATCCGCTCGAACTCCGCCTCGGTCGTTCTGACCACTTCGCGGTAGAACGTCTCCAGCAGCAACTCGTCACGGCCGTCTGCATGCAGCGAGTCGAGCCGCTCCAGCAGGTCACGGGCGATGGCCCGATGCGCGGCGTTCGGCGCCGGCCAGCCCTCGTACAGCACGACCCGGCGGACGTTGTCGGTGCGGCCGATCGCCCCGAATGCCACATTCCCGCCGAAGGAGTGGCCCAGCAGGTCGACCGACATGCCGGCCGCAGCGGCCGCATCGTCGACCACAGCGGCGACATCGTCGTACTCCCGGGCGAGGGAGTAGTCGGGGCCGTCCCCGCTCTGGCCGCGACCGCGGCGGTCGACCGCGTGGACGGCGACCTGACGGGCGAGCACCGGTGCCGCCAGGCGCCAGGTGGTGTGATCAGCGCTCGTGCCAGGCAACAGCACCAGCGGGCGGCCCGATCCAGAGACGAAGACGGCGATCGACGTGCCGTCGGTCGAGGTGACCTGGGTCTGGACGGCCGCAGCGGTCTCGCTCATCGCGGCTCCTCTCGAGTCCGTGGCAGCAGACTCGTCCGGCCGCGACGCACCGCATCGAGAGGCAACCCCGTCCTTCGGAGGCGGTCGGCGACCGAGCGAGCCGGGAGGCCGACCCGTCGAGTCTAGGTCCCGAACCGGGCTGTCAGGCGCCAATCGGGCGCCGACACGACTGGCGCCTGACAACTCGATGCGACACGCCGAGCCATACGGCGGCGGTCGCCGCAATGGGCTGGCACCTTTGGTCGCGTGGCGCCATGCACATATCTCGGGAAGCACCGGGTTCCCCGGCGACGGAGGCGGCCGGTGACCTGCGAGGGAGTCCGCCGGCCACCCGGCGCGACGGCGACGTCCCGCTGGTGTCGCGTGATCGCGGTGCCGACCCAACGCTGTCAGCGCACCCGCTGACCGCGGCGCCCCGCGCTGGGGGGCTCCTGAGTCAGCCGAGCTTGTCGAGGATCGCGGCGCAGAACGCGTCGAGGTCGCGCGGCGTACGCGAGGTGATCAGCGGGCCGTCGACCACGACCTCCTCGTCGACCCAGTTCGCGCCCGCATTGCGCAGGTCGGTCTTGATCGAGTGGAACGACGTGACGGTCCGATCGCGCACCACATCGGCCTCGGCCAGCACCCAACCAGCGTGGCAGATGGCGGCGACCGGCTTGTTCGACTCCGCCGCAGCGCGGGTCAGGAACACCAGCTCATGCTGCGTACGCACCTTGTCCGGCGAGAAGCCGCCGGGCACGACCACGGCATCGAACGAATCGGGATCGGCCGCGTCCGGACCGGCCTCGATCACGAAGCTGTCGCCGTTCTTGCCGGTCACCTCCTTGCCCTTCTCCAGGCCGAGGACGGTGACCTCGTGTCCCGCCTCGCGAAGCCGGTCATAGGGGACGCGGAACTCGGAGTCCTCATAGACGTTGTCGAGCAGGAATGCGATGCGAGCCATGCTGCCTGCCTACCCGGACGCGTCGAATCAGGCAAGGACGGGTCCGGTCCTCGGCGGCGTCGCAGCGGCCGCTCCGGGTCGACGCCCGTTCCGTGGGTGGTCGGCGGCAGACTGACGACGTGGGAGCGGATCCGACCAAGGTGCTGCGAGAGCTGGCTGCCTCGCCGAGCCGTGCCGACCGGCTGGTCCACCTTGCGCCGCTGCCTGATCGGCCGGCCGACATCGCCGCGTGGCCGGAGTGGGTGCCGCCGACCGTACGGTCCGCCCTGGCGGCTTCCGGTGTACGGGAGCTGTGGACTCATCAGGTCGCCGCCGCAGACCACGCGTACTCCGGTCGCCATGTGGTCGTGTCGACCGGGACGGCATCGGGCAAGTCGCTGGCCTACCTGCTTCCGGCCCTCAGCACCCTGGTGACCGCGGACGAGCCGCGCGGCCCCCGCGACCGGCCGCCCACCGTCCTCTATCTGGCGCCGACCAAGGCGCTGGCCCGCGACCAGCTCGCCAGCGTCGAGATGCTCGCCGGCGACGACATGCCCGGCGTACGTCCGGCTGCGGTCGACGGAGACAACGACCGAGAGGAACGCGCCTGGGCGCGCGACCACGCGACCTGGGTGCTGGCCAACCCCGACATCTGCCACCGGACGATCCTGCCGGGACACGAACGGTGGGCCCGGTTCTTCGGCGGTCTGCAGTACGTCGTGATCGACGAGTGCCACCACTATCGCGGCGTCTTCGGCTCGCACGTCGCTCATGTGCTGCGACGGCTGCGCCGGCTCGCCGCGCACTACGGCGCCGATCCCACGTTCGTCATGGCGTCAGCGACCGTGTCGGAGCCCGAGGTGACGGCCGGGCGGCTGATCGGGCTGCCGGTGACGCCAGTGGCCGTCGACGGCTCGCCGCGAACAGGAGCCCACGTCGCGCTATGGGAGCCACCGCTGCTCGACGGCGGCCACGGGCCGGACGGCCAGATCCGGCGCTCGGCGACGACCGAGGCGGCCGAACTCATGACCGACCTGGTGGTCGCGGGCATCCGCACCCTGGTCTTCGTCCGCTCGCGCCGAGGGGCGGAGACCGTGGCGGCCACGACCGGCCGTCGACTGGAGGAGGTCGACGCCGAGCTTTCGGAGCGGGTCGCGGCCTATCGCGGCGGCTATCTCCCCGAGGACCGTCGCGCCATCGAGCAGGCCCTGACTTCCGGCGAACTGGTCGGAGTCGCCGCGACGAACGCACTGGAGCTCGGCATCGACATCTCCGGCCTCGATGCGGTCATCTCGACCGGCTTCCCCGGCACCAGGGCCGCTCTGTGGCAACAGTGGGGCCGGGCGGGTCGAGACCGGCAGGACGCGCTCGGCGTCTTCGTCGCTCGTGACGACCCGTTGGACAGCTACCTGATCCGCCATCCCGAGGCGATCCTCGGCCGTCCGGTCGAGGCGACCGTGATCGACCCCGACAACCCGTACATCCTCGGACCGCATCTGGCCGCGGCCGCCGCCGAGCTGCCCCTCACCGAAGCGGATCTCGACCTGTTCGGTCCGCTCGCGGCCGAGGGCGTGACGGCTCTCACTCGCGCCGGCCTGCTGCGGCGGCGCCCGCGAGGCTGGTTCTGGATCGCCCGGCAACGCGCCAGTGACCTCGCAGACATCCGGTCCAGTGGTGGCCGGCCGGTACAGATCGTGCACGGCGAGACCGGCCGTCTGCTCGGCACCGTTGACGCCGCGACCGCACCGGCGACCGTCCACGAGGGTGCGGTCTATCTGCATCAGGGCGAGACCTGGCTGGTCGAGACCCTCGACCTCGAGGATGCCGTCGCCGTCGTCCGGCCGGACGATCCCGACTACACGACGACCGCTCGGAGCCTGACCGAGATCACGGTCAGTTCGACCGAACGGCAGCAAGCATGGGGCGCGGCCGACCTTTGCTTCGGGACGGTTGCCGTCACGCATCAGGTCGTGTCGTACGTACGACGCCGGGTCGGATCCGGCGAGGTGCTGGGCGACGAGCCCCTCGACCTGCCGCCGCGAACCTTGGAGACCAAGGCCGTCTGGTGGACCGTCTCGGACGACCAGCTCGCCGGCAGTGGCATCGACCGGGCAGATCTTCCGGGCGCGGCCCACGCCGCCGAACACGCCTCGATCGGCCTGCTGCCCCTGTTCGCCACCTGCGATCGCTGGGACATCGGGGGTGTCTCCACCGCGCGACACCCAGACACCGACCGGCTGTCGGTCTTCGTCTACGACGGTCATCCGGGAGGGGCCGGCTTCGCCGAACGTGGCTTCCGGGTGGCTCGCGACTGGCTCACCGCCACCCGCGAGACGATCCGGGAGTGCGGCTGCCTCGACGGCTGCCCCTCGTGCATCCAGTCACCGAAGTGCGGCAACCAGAACCACCCGCTCGACAAGTCCGGCGCCATCCGACTGCTGTCCGTATTGTTAGGTGGCGCACCTGAGACACCGAGGAGTAAGGACTTCGGATGATCGCCTTCGGGCTGTTCTTGCTGCTAGCCATCGGCATCACCGCCGGTTTCGCGTTGGCCTCGGGGGACGACCCGGCGACACTCAACCTGCTCGGCTTCGATATCGAGACCAACGACCGTGGGATCTTCGCCGCCGGAGCCGTGTGTGCGATCGGGGTGTTCATCTCGTACCGCATCATCGTGATCGGCTGGCGCCGCATGATTCGGCGCCGTCGCGAGCTCCGAGAGCTGCGCGAGAGCGTGAACCAAACGTCCGAGGAGGAGCCCGAGGGGCACTCGCATCGCCGATCCAGGTCCGACGACTTCGACGACGAGTCCAACGACGAGCGCGACCACTTCGAGTCGGCACCCCACGACTGAGTCGTCGGCGCGGCGCGTGGAGCGGCACGGCTACGCCGGGCCGGCACGGGCTCGTCCGGTCAGTGTCCAGCTCGTCCCGAGCAGCGGCGGACCGTCGACATCGACCCGGACCTCGACGATCTGACCGGCCACCCGGCACCTGGTCAGCAAACCGTCGTTGGCCACGGCGATCCGGCGAGCCGCCTCGCAGGGCTCCTCGCCGTCCACTGCCGCCTGGGCACCGGCCAAGGCGGCAAGGTCGGCTGCCGCCTCGGCCTGGTGCCGCGCGCCGATCAGGCTGACGACACCGGCCGAGACAGCTGCAAGGAGGAGCAGGATCCCCATGATCATGAGTCCCCACAGCGTCGCGATGCCCGCGTCGGCGGTCCGATCGCGGCCCGCTCCTCCTCGCCGACGCCAGTCACGGGCTGCCATCGGTCTCCTCGTCGGCCGACGCCGCATCGGCCTCGAGCGTCACACCGGGCAGCTGGTCGAGCAGTGGGACGTCGGGAACGACGACCGCCTCGACGTGGACAGTGACCGTCTCGCCGGTGCGGTCGACGAGGACCCGGGCGTTGGGCGGTCCGGTCCGCTGCGCGGCGGCATTCACGGCCCCGGGTGACTCTCCTCGCGCAGCGAGTCGGGCGGCCTCTCGGGCCGCGTCGAGGCAGCGGACCTGGGCGATCCCGAGGGTGACCAACCAGGCCAACGCGATCGTGACGAGCAGCAGGACCGGAATCACCATCGCGGCCTCCGCGGTCACCATGCCGCGATCGCGGCCGAGTCGGCGGCTCAGAGCGGCAGCACCCCGGTGATGCGCTCGAAGACGCCCTGCAGCACTCCGACGAACCAGTCGCTTCGGGCCAGCTGATAGAGGATCGCGGCGATGCTGCAGGCACCGACCGTGCCCACCGCGTACTCCGACGTGGTCATGCCGGCGTCGCTGCGGTGCCGGATGTTTCGACGAGTCATAGCGCCTCTCCTTCGTACGGGCGACGCCGTCCTCAAGACGTCGCGTCGTTCGCCCCCAACCTGGTCGCGAACGCAGATCGGCGGCCGAACCTCTTGCCACCTGGGGATGAAGGAGGCCGAGTCGGTGGCTGTGCACAACTCGGGCCGCCGAGAGGGCGTACACGGTCAGGCAGCGAAAGCGCCGAAGGCGCCCACGATCGTCGGCACGACGCCGATCAGCAGGAACGCCGGCAGGAAGCACGCACCGAGCGGAGCGGCTGCCCGGACGCCCACCCCACGGGCAATCGTGTCGGCACGAGCGCGACGTTGCCGCCGCACGTCGTCGGCGCAGCGGGCCAATGCGGTCGTGATGGACGAGCCGGTACGCGTGGAGCGGGCAAGGGTGTGCCCGAGCGGCGCCAGTGCGGGATCCGCGGCGAGATCGCGCCAGACCCGCTCCTGGTCGGCGCCCAGAGCCAAGCGCCCCGAGGCCTCGCGGAGCCGGTCGCCGAGCGCGCCCGGGAGCACCTCGGCTACGCCGACCACGGCAGCGACGGGCGAGCGTCCGGCGGCGACGCAGGCGACCAGCAGATCGACGGCGAACGGGAGGTCGCGCTCGATCTCGGCACGCTGCCGCCGGCTGAGACCGGACTCCGCCCGCGAGATCCAGCGATGAGCCGCCGCACCGGCCACAAGGCCGGCGACCATGCCTGCGAGGCCGCCGATTAGGACGCCGGTCGCGATGGTGGCCAACCCGACGGCCGGCCACGGCGACGATCGCCACCGGCCGAGTGCCGACACCTTCGCGGATAACGGACCTTCGGCGGCGTGGGGCCGGTCGCCTGGTCGCGGTGGTCGGGTGGGCGGTCGGATAGCGAGGCCGGCGGCCAGCGCGGCGGCGAGGACCGCGAGCATGGTCATGGCTCGGCTCGATCGGCGATGCGCTCGACCCAGAACAGACCGCCGACCGCCAGCGCTGCGCCGAGCGCGAGACAGCTGGCACCGAGCGTTGATCCGACCAGGACGGCCAGCGGATCGGCACCCATGGTGTAGCCGAGCCCGAGGCCGAAGACGGGAAGCAAGGCGAGCAGCCGACCGGTCGCCCGGGTCGGTCCGAGTGATGCGCTGATCTCCCGACGAACGTCTTCGTCATCGCGCAGCGAACGAGACAGGCAGTCCAGCACGTCGGCCAGACCGGCTCCGCGTCGCTGGGCGACCTCCCAGCCGGCGGCGATCCGCCCAAATGGCTCCGCGCCCGGGCGGGCTGCAAGCTGCCGTAGGGAACCCGGGACGTCGCCGCCGAGCCCAGCGACCGTGCTCGCGCGCTCCAGGCCGGGCCAGCTACGCACGACCCACGCGAGCGCGTGGCCGGGCGGCTGGCCGGATCGCAACTCGGCGACCAGCGCGTCACAGACGTCGACGGCCTCCCTCCGCTGGTCCGCGCGGCGGTTCCGAAGCCGGCCGCGCCGCACCAGGACCGATCCCGACCAAACGACACCGAGGGCGGTCAGGCCGACCAGGACGTGGTGGGGTTGCGGGCGAAGGACCAGCATCGTGACGGCAAGCGAGCCGACGGCAACGATCGGCACACCGAAACGAAGCCCGCGTTCGGTTGGCGGCTGGGTCGGCCTGGATTGCCAGCGACCCGAGCCCGAGCTCGGACCGATCGGGAGCACCAGCCAGGCCGCTGCTGCCGCGGCCGACGCCGCGAGGAGCAGGCCCATCAACGGCCGCCGAGGATTGCGTCGAGTCGATCGGCGCCGGGACCGTGACGTGCGGTGCCGTCCGGCGCGAATACGACCGCAGGCTCGCAGTGGACGAGCTGATCGAGGCCGGGACGGAGGACTCCGAGCTCGTGGAGGTAACGGACGCCGGATCGGGGTCGGACCAGATGGACGACAACGTCGACGGCTGCGGCCAGTTGGCTGTGCACAGCGTCGCGGGTGAGTCCAGCTGCTACGCCCAGCGCCTCGATCCGGGCCGGCAGGTCGGCCGATGAGTTGGCATGGACGGTGCCGCAGCCACCCTCGTGTCCGGTGTTGAGCGCGGCGAGCAACTCGACGACCTCGGCGCCGCGGACCTCACCCACGATCAGGCGATCCGGCCGCATGCGCAGTGCTTGGCGCACCAGATCGCGCATCGTCACGGTCCCGGCGCCCTCGACGTTGGCCGGGCGACCCTCAAGGCCGACCAGGTGCGGATGGTCGGGACGCAGC
>Ga0075418_10001730_pt1 | contig 24871 bp, 20 predicted proteins | sample SoiMetdeltSBSDD2_FD_81776 | JGI IMG/M metagenome (GOLD analysis project Ga0075418, IMG submission 81776) | Bulk soil microbial communities from a Populus tree surrounding site in Tennessee, USA - Soil MetaG P. deltoides SBSDD2 | ecosystem: Environmental > Terrestrial > Soil > Tree plantation...
GAGGAGCCATCCATCAGCGCTTCACCGGCCCTGATCCGATCGGCGTCGTGGACGCTGATATGTTTGCCTTTCGGGATCAGATACTCGCGCGGCTCGCCCACTTCGGGAGTGACGACGACTTTACGCTTGCCCTTGGTATCTTTGCCGAAAGAAACGACACCATCGATTTCGCTGATAACCGCAAACTCTTTCGGTTTGCGCGCCTCGAAAAGTTCCGCCACTCGCGGCAAACCGCCGGTGATATCCTTGGTCTTCGTTGTCTCGCGCGGCATTTTTGCCAGCACATCGCCGGCATAAACCGTCTGTCCCTCTTGAACGTTGATATGCACGCCGACGGGTAAGAGATAGCGCGCTTCCGCCGTAACCGAGAGCCGCGCGGTTTGTCCTTCGATGTCTTTGATCGAGATGCGCGGTCTTTTGTCGACGTCTTTCGAATCGGTGATGATTTTGGTCGATAGACCTGTCCGCTCGTCCACTTTCTCTTCCATGGTCACGTTCTCAATGACATCGCCGAACTTGATCACGCCGCTCACCTCGGTGAGAATCGGAATCGTGTAGGGGTCCCATTCGGCCAAAAGCTCGCCTGCCTTGATGCGCGTTCCGTCCTTCTTTTTCAACTTGGCGCCGTAAACCACGGGATAACGTTCGCGTTCACGCTCGCGACCTTTTTCCCCTTCGGGATAATCGACAATCGCAACTTCGCCGTTGCGATTCATCACGACCAGATCCCCGTCCTTATTGGTCACGGTGTTCACGTTGATTAATTTAACAAAACCATCGTTACGTGACTCAAGCGTCGTTTGCTCCGCACGCCGGCTGGCCGTTCCGCCAATGTGAAAGGTCCGCATCGTCAGCTGCGTACCCGGCTCGCCGATCGATTGAGCGGCGATCACGCCGACGGCCTCACCCAAATTAATCATATGGCCCCGTCCGAGATCGCGTCCGTAGCACATGATGCAAACGCCGCGGCGGGAGGCGCAGGTCAACACCGAGCGAATCCGGATTCGCTCCAAACCCGCGTCTTCGATACGTTGAACCAACTCCTCGTTGATCTCCTGGTTCGCTTTGACGATCACATCACCCGTGAACGGATCGCGAATGTCTTCCAAAGCCACCCGCCCGAGAACGCGGTCGCCGAGCGGTTCGATAACCTCCCCGCCTTCCATGAGTGGCGTCATCTCAATGCCGTCCATGGTGCCGCAATCTTCTTCGCCGATCACCGCGTCCTGCGCGACATCGACGAGCCGGCGCGTGAGATAACCGGAATTGGCCGTTTTCAAAGCGGTGTCCGCGAGCCCCTTGCGCGCGCCGTGGGTGGAAATGAAGTATTGCAACACCGTAAGGCCTTCGCGGAAGTTCGCCGTAATCGGCGTCTCGATGATTTCGCCTGAAGGCTTGGCCATCAAACCGCGCATGCCGGCGAGCTGACGGATCTGCTGTGCGCTGCCGCGGGCGCCGGAGTCGGCCATCATGAAAATCGGATTGAAGCTCGGAACTGAAATCTCATGACCTTGGTCGTCAGTGACTTTTTCGGATCCGAGATCGCGCAACATTTCGTCGGCGATGCGGTCCGTCACCTCGGCCCAAATATCGACGACTTTATTGTAGCGCTCGCCGTCGGTGATCAGGCCGTTCTTGTATTGCTCTTCGATCTCGCGCACATCATCATGAGCTTTCTTGAGCAGCTCTTCTTTGCTCGGCGGAATGACCATATCCTTGATGGAAATGGATATCCCAGCCTTGGTCGCGTTTTCATAACCGATATCTTTTAAACGATCGGCGAGAATGACCGTCGCCTTGTTGCCAGCCAAGCGATAGCTGATGTCAATAAGATTCGCCAACTCCTTCTTCTTCATCACTCGATTGACTTCTTTGAACGGAATCACAGTCGGGACCACTTCGTACAGCAAGATTCGCCCGACCGTGGTATCGATGCGCTCACCGTTGATTCTCACGGTGATCGGCGCCTGAATATCGACCTCACTTTGATCATAGGCCATGCGCACTTCTGTCGGGCTGCTGAAGAGCCGGCCGCTGCCTTTGGCACGCAACCGATCGCGCGTCATGTAATAAAGCCCCAAGACGATATCTTGGGTCGGCACGATGATCGGCTTGCCGTTCGCTGGCGATAAAATATTATTCGTCGACATCATCAGTGCGCGCGCTTCGACCTGCGCTTCGACGGAGAGCGGCACGTGCACCGCCATCTGATCGCCGTCGAAGTCGGCGTTGTACGCCGCGCACACGAGCGGATGAAGCTGGATCGCTTTGCCTTCGATGAGCGTCGGCTCGAAAGCTTGAATGCCGAGCCGATGCAGGGTGGGCGCCCGGTTGAGCATGACCGGATGCTCGCGAATGACTTCGTCGAGAATATCCCAAACTTCCGGCAGTTCACGCTCGACCATCTTTTTTGCGCTCTTGATCGTCGTCACGAGGCCGCGTTCTTCGAGCTTGTTGTAGATAAACGGCTTGAACAGCTCGAGGGCCATTTTCTTCGGCAATCCGCACTGGTGCAAGCGCAACTCCGGGCCGACGACAATCACCGAGCGGCCCGAATAATCAACGCGTTTGCCGAGGAGGTTTTGGCGGAAGCGGCCGGTCTTGCCCTTGAGCATATCGCTCAAGGATTTTAGCGGACGGCGGTTTTGACCGGTAATCGCCCGGCCGCGCCGACCGTTGTCGAACAGCGCATCAACCGCTTCTTGGAGCATGCGCTTTTCATTGCGAATGATCATATCCGGCGCGCTCAGTTCCATTAGCCGTTTGAGCCGGTTGTTTCGGTTGATGACGCGACGGTAAAGATCGTTTAAATCGGAAGTGGCAAAGCGACCGCCGTCGAGAGGCACGAGCGGGCGAAGATCCGGTGGAATCACTGGGACCACTTCCATGACCATCCATTCAGGCCGGTTGCCCGAGGTCCTGAAAGCGTTGATAACCTTTAACCGCTTGGCCATTTTTTTGCGCCGGACTTCTGAATTGGCGTCGCGCATCTCTTGGCGCAGATCGTCCGAAACCTTGACGACATCGATCGCTTTGAGGAGCTTACGAATCGCCTCGGCGCCCATCTCGGCGACGAACTTGCCGCCGAATTCTTCGACCGTTTTGCGGTAACGAGCCTCGGTCAATAGTTCTTTATATTGCAGCGGCGTTTCGCCAGGATCAATGACGATGTAGGACTCGAAATAGAGCACTTTCTCAATTTCCTTGAGCGACATATCGAGGAGTGCGCCGATGCGGCTCGGCAAACTTTTCAAAAACCAGATATGAACCACCGGTGTCGCCAGCTCGATGTGACCCATGCGCTCGCGCCGCACTTTGGACTGAATGACTTCGACACCGCATTTCTCGCAAACTACGCCGCGATGGCGCATGCGTTTGTACTTGCCGCAGTTACATTCGTAGTCTTTGGTCGGTCCGAAAATCTTGGCGCAAAACAAGCCGTCGCGCTCCGGTTTGAAAGTTCGATAGTTGATCGTTTCCGGTTTCTTGACTTCGCCGTGGGACCAAGAGCGGATCTTGTCCGGCGACGCGATCGAAACTTTTATCGCGTTAAAACTTAGAGGATTTTTTGGCTTTTCAAACAAATTAAATAGATCTTCCATAGTCGAATCAACCTCCGGTTCAAGCAGCTAAGCTAATCTGGCTTCGCTACTTTTCTTCCACTAGATCGACATCGAGGCCCAAACTTTGTAGTTCTTTGACCATGACGTTAAAAGATTCCGGCAAGCCCGGCTCAAGCAGGTTGTCTCCCTTGACGATCGCTTCGTACATGCGCGTGCGACCGACAACGTCGTCGGATTTGACCGTAAGCATTTCCTGCAACGTGTAGGCCGCGCCGTACGCTTCCAACGCCCAAACTTCCATTTCTCCCAGGCGCTGACCGCCGAATTGCGCTTTACCTCCCAGCGGTTGCTGAGTGACGAGCGAATAAGGACCGGTCGAACGGGCGTGTATTTTATCGTCGACCAGATGGTGCAGCTTCATGATGTACATCACGCCAACTGTCACTTTGCCATCGAACGGTTGACCAGATCGCCCGTCGTAAAGGGTTACCTGGCCAGTCGCGGGCAATCCGGCTTTTCTCAGCAGGTTAAAGATTTCCTCTTCGGCAGCGCCGTCAAACACCGGCGAAGCGATATGTACGCCTTCGCGGTATTTTTCCGCAAGTTTTACAACCTCGGGATCTTTGGCGCCTTCGATCAATTCGGTCGCTTCTTTGGTGTTGAGGAAATCTTTCAAGCGGCGGCGCAAGGAGTCACCATCCTCGCGGTGCATGCGGAGCAGCTCATCGATCTGGTGTCCAAGACTGCGCGCGGCCCAACCGAGATGGGCTTCGAGAATTTGGCCGACGTTCATACGCGAAGGAACACCGAGGGGATTGAGCACGACGTCCACGGGCGTCCCGTCTTCCAGATAAGGCATATCTTCTTCGGGCAATATTCGCGAAATAACGCCCTTGTTGCCATGACGGCCTGCCATCTTATCGCCGACCTGGAGCTTGCGCTTGATCGCGACAAAGACCTTGACCATCTTAATCACGCCCGGCGGCAACTCGTCGCCGCCTTTGAGCTTTTCAATTTTGTCCTCGAAGGCGTGCTTGATCAAATTGACTTGTCCGGTCGTGCTATCGATGATGCGACTGAGCTCGTTTTCCGCGGATTCGTTATCGACGCGGATTTCACTCCAGTAAGACATCGGCAGTTGATCGAGATCTTCCTCGGTCAACTCCTGACTCTTGTTGAGCAGAACTTTTCGGCTGTCGTCGCTGATCCGTCCCGCGAGCCGGCGCCCGACGAGCAATCTTTTCAAGCGCCGGAGAGCGCCGTCTTGGAGAATGCGGATTTCGTCGTGCTGATCTTTCCTGAGCCGCACGACCTCTTCATCCTCGATCGCCTTGCTGCGCTCGTCTTTGCCCAAACCCTTGCGCGAGAAAATGCGCACGTTGATGACCGTGCCCTCGACCCCCGGGGGGACCCGCAAGGAGGTATCGCGGACTTCACCGGCTTTCTCACCGAAAATTGCGCGCAGCAATTTTTCTTCGGGCGAGAGCTGGGTCTCGCCTTTGGGCGTAATCTTGCCGACCAGGATATTGCCGGGCCTCACCTCAGCGCCGATCCGGATAATGCCGCTCTCGTCGAGGTCCATCAAGGCTTCATCGCCGACATTGGGAATATCTCGGGTAATCTCTTCGGGACCCAATTTGGTGTCGCGCGAGACGCATTCGAACTCTTCGATGTGGATCGAGGTGTAGATATCTTCCTTGACGACCCGCTCACTGATTAGAATCGAATCCTCGAAGTTATATCCGCCCCACGGCATCAGGGCGACCACAACGTTGCGACCGAGAGCCAGCTCGCCCATCTCCGTCGATGGCCCGTCGGCGATCACATCGCCGGCCTTGACTTGATCACCGACCAGAATGATCGGCCGCTGATTCATGCAGGTATTTTGGTTCGACCGTTGGTATTTCACCAAATTGTAAATATCGACGCCGGTGTCGCGCGGACTCGACGCCTTATCCGCCTTGATAACGATCCGGGTCGAATCCACGCTCTCCACCACGCCATCGCGCCGCGCCACCACTGTAACGCCGGAGTCGCGCGCCACGGTCTTCTCCATGCCGGTGCCCACCAGCGGCGCTTCGGTTCTCAGTAGCGGCACAGCTTGCCGCTGCATGTTGGAACCCATCAGGGCGCGGTTGGCGTCGTCGTTTTCTAGAAACGGAATCAAAGAAGCCGCGACACTGACAAGCTGGTTCGGTGACACGTCCATGAAGTTGATTTCTTCCGGGCGCGCCATGACGAACTCGCCGCCTTTGCGAGACGAAACCAGATCCGCCGTGAAATTACCGCGGCCGTCAATCGGCGCGTTGGCCTGGGCAATTACATGATCCTCTTCTTCCAGCGCCGACAGATAACGGATGCGATCGGTCACTCGGCTGTTTTCTACTTCACGATAGGGAGTCTCGATAAAACCGAAATCATTGACTCGCGCATAAGTCGTTAGCGACGCGATCAGACCGATGTTCGGACCTTCCGGCGTCTCGATCGGACAAACCCGGCCGTAGTGTGTCGGATGAACGTCACGGACTTCGAAACCCGCGCGCTCGCGCGTCAAACCGCCCGGGCCCAAAGCTGATAGCCTCCGCTTGTGAGTAATCTCCGATAGCGGATTGGTTTGATCCATAAATTGCGACAGCTGGCTCGAACCGAAAAATTCCTTGAGCGCCGCCGAAACCGGTTTGTAATTGATCAACTCCTGCGGCATCAAAGTTTCGATGTCCTGCAAGCTCATCTTTTCTTTGATCGCTCTCTCCATGCGCACCAGACCGACACGGAAGTGATTTTCGACAAGCTCGCCGACCGCTCGCACCCGGCGATTGCCAAGATGGTCGATATCGTCCACCGATCCGTTGCCGTTTTTGAGCTCCATCAAGTAACGCACAACTTCGAGAATATCTTCCTTGCGCAAGGTACCCTGTTCGAGAGGCACATTGAGCTTCAAGCGATGATTGAGCTTAAGACGACCAACTTTCGAAAGGTCGTATCGGTCCGGATTAAAAAACAAATTGTTAAAGAAATTAGTCGCTGATTCCACCGTCGGCGGATCACCCGGCCGCAAACGTCGATAGATTTCCAGAATCGCATCTTGGGGGGATTTAATGCGATCTTGGAGTAAAGTATTGCGCAAATAGGGGCCGACGCTGGACTCATCGATGAACAACACATCGATCTGGTGGATTCCTTTGTCCCGAATGAGATCAAGCTTTTCCTGGGTAATTTCTTGATTGCACTCGACCAGCACTTCCTTGGTTTGCGGATCGATAATATCGTGCGCAGCCACTCGCCCTAAAATATCTTCCCACACCACGGGAACCTGCTTCATCTTCGCGGCTTCCATTTGGCGCAGGATCGGGCGGGTAAATTTCTTGCCTTCCTTAACGATGATGTCGTTGGACTTGGGATCGCGTACGTCCGCGCTTACCTTGGCGTTGATCAAATGCCCGGGATTGAATAGGAGCGCTGGCTTGCGCCCATCAAAAACAAGGGTATCGCTCTTATAATAATAATTAAGCAGGTCTTCGGTCGTCATGCCCAGCGCGCGCAACAATACCGTGGCATGAAATTTACGTCGCCGGTCGATGCGCACGTAGAGAACATCGCGAGGATCAAATTCCAGATCTACCCATGAGCCGCGATAGGGAATGACGCGGGCAGAGTAAAGCAGCTTGCCGCTGGCGTGAGTTTTGCCCTTGTCGTGCTCAAAAAATACGCCGGGGGAACGATGAAGCTGGCTGACGATAACCCGCTCGGTACCGTTGATCATGAACGTGCCGTTGATGGTCATCAGCGGAATCTCGCCGAAGTAAACCTCTTGCTCCTTGACGTTTTTGATGCTGCGTGAGCCGGTTTGCTGATCGACATCCCACAGCACCAGCTGTACCGTGACTTTCAAAGGCGCAGCGAACGTCATGCCGCGTTGATGACATTCTTCGACATCGTATTTGGGCTCACCCAACGAAAAACTGACGAATTCCAGTGACGCCGTTTCATTGAAGTCCTTGATCGGAAAGACGGATTTAAAAACTTCCTGCAAACCCATGCTTTGGCGCTCCATCGGCGCCACGTCCTTTTGCAGGAACAGCTCATATGAGTTCTTTTGAATTTCAATTAAATAGGGAAGATCGATAATTTTCCTGATCCTCCCAAAAGTTCGGCGAAATCGTAAATTGTTGGCAACTTGAAATGCCATGGACACTCCTCTGTTGAACTTGCGGTCAACGATTCATGAATGTAACTCACCGGCAAGCACAGCCCGAAGCGGTCTACTTGATTTCGACCTTCGCGCCCTGTTCTTCGAGTTTTTTCTTGATCGTCTCGGCTTCGGCCTTCGGCACCGCTTCTTTCACCGGCTTGGGGGCGCCATCGACAAGATCCTTTGCCTCTTTTAAACCAAGACCCGTCAATTCACGGACGACTTTGATGACTTGAATCTTCTTTTCGCCGGCCTCTGCGAGAATGACATTAAACTCGGTCTTTTCTTCAGCCGCCGCCGCGGCCGGCCCTGACGCCGCGGCGACTGCCATCGGCGCAGCTGCGCTCACCCCCAGCTCTTCTTCCAACTCCTTGACGAGCGCGGCCGCGTCCATCAAGGTCATGTTTTTGATAAAATCCTTAACCTGTTCCTTGGATACGCCTTCCATAAAATCGTTCCCCCTTATATTAATGATGCAGATATTCCGTTATTCAGTCTTCGACTTCCGAACCGATTCGAGCAATCGCACCATCCTAGCTCCAGGCTCTTGAATCAGGCGCACCAGCTGCGTTGCCGGAGCGTTGATCATCGCGAGCAACCTGGCTTGCAGCTCCGGCTTACTTGGCATTTGTGACAAGACCTTCACCCCGGCGGGATCCATAAAGCGGCCTTCGAAAACGCCGCCCTTGATCGTCAATCGGTCATGGTCGTCGGCAAACTTGACCAGGGCCTTGGACAAAACCACCGGATCTTCGTAGGCAAAGACCCAACCGTTGGGCCCTTCGAGAAGTTTTTCCAAATCGCCAAACGCGGTGCCGTCAAGCGCGCGGCGCACCAACGTGTTCTTGATCACCTGGTATTCGCCCGAGGCATCGCGAATCTCGCGCCGCAACCGAGTCATCTGTGCCACACTGAGTCCACGATATTGGGTGACGATCGCCATCTTGGCCGATTTTAGCCGCTGGTGAATCGCCGCCACGGTTTCGGCTTTTTCGCCGTGGCTGGCACGCACATCCTGCGCTTCCGACATTGTCATCTCCCTAACTTAAATGATGCAAAAAATGACTCGGCTCGCGATAACTGAACTCTGGCGACTTAGGCGGCCATCGCGCGAACTTGCGCAAGATCGATTTTGATTCCCGGTCCCATCGTCGTAGCAACGGTCACACCCCTGACATAATTTCCCTTCGCCGACGCCGGCTTCGCTCGCAAAATAGACAGGAGCACTGCGCGGGCGTTATCGAGAAGCTGTTCAGCGCCGAAGGAAGCTTTTCCCACCGGCACGTGAACGATACCGGCTTTATCAACCCGGTATTCGAGTTTACCCGCCTTAATTTCCTTCACCGCCTTGCCAATATCGGCGGCGACCGTCCCAGTTTTAGGATTCGGCATCAGGCCGCGCGGGCCCAAGATCTTACCGATGCGACCCACCGCGCCCATCATATCCGGTGTCGCCACCGCCTTATCGAAATCCAGCCAGCCTTCGCTGATCTTTTTAATCAACTCGTCGCTGCCGACGAAATCGGCGCCGGCTTCCTGCGCTTCCTTTTCTTTCTCGCCTTTGGCGAACGCCAGCACGCGCACGCTCTTTCCCATGCCGTGCGGTAACGTCACGGTGCCACGGATGTTTTGATCGGCCTGGCGCGGGTCGACGCCCAAACGAATCGCCAGCTCGACGGTCTCGTCGAACTTGGTGCGGGCGGTTTCTTTGGCCAAACGAAGGCTATCTTCCAAAGGATAGCGCTGGCTGCGATCGACTTTTTCGAGTGCAGCGCGATAAGTCTTGCCGTTTCCACTCATAACAGTTCCTCTAAATTATAAATGAGCCGAGTTGGTGCGCTTTTAGGGTCGCCGCTGAACCATAGCGCGGCCAATAATCAGCCTTCGACGTCCAGCCCCAGACTTCGCGCCGTCCCTTCAATCGACTTTTCTGCCGCCGCTAGATCCTTGGCCGTCAGATCCTTGAGCTTCAGCTCAGCGATCTGTCTGACTTGAGCTCGAGTCACTTTTCCGACCGTGGTCTTGCCGGCTTCAGCAGAACCCTTTTCAAGGCCGGCGGCTTTTTTGAGCAAGACCGATGCGGGCGGAGTTTTGGTGACAAACGTAAAGGATCGATCGGCATAAACGGTGATGATGACCGGCGTGATCATCCCCTGCTGCGCCTGAGTCGCGGCGTTAAAAGACTTGCAAAACTCCATAATGTTGACGCCACGCTGACCCAATGCCGGACCGACCGGCGGGCTTGGGTTGGCTTGCCCAGCCGGGATTTGCAGCTTGATTTCCCCGATGACTTTCTTCGCCATGTCGTTAGACCCTTCTCGCTAGTTACGTTCAACCTGGACGAACTCGAGCTCCACCGGTGTCGCCCGTCCGAATATACTGATCAAAACCCTGAGCTTCCCTTTGTCCGGCTTGACCTCTTCGACAACGCCATTGAAATCGGCAAACGGTCCATCGACAACCTTGACGTTCTCGCCAACAGAGAACAATACCCGAGGCTTAGGCTTGATCGCGCCTTCTTCCATCTGTTGCGTGATCGCCCGGACCTCCTCGTCGCGCACCGGCGGGGGGTTTGTGCTGCCGCCGACGAACCCCGTCACCTTGGGAGTTTCCTTGACCACGTGCCAAGTTTCATCGTTCAGTTCCATCTGGACAAGAATGTAGCCGGGGAAAAATTTGCGTGAGGAAGTCTTCTTCTTGCCTTTAACCAACTCGACGACCTTTTCGACCGGCACCAGGATCTCTCCGAAATAATCCTGTTTGCTCAGAGATCGAATTCGCTCTTCAAGCGCTGCCTTGGCCTTTTGTTCGTAACCCGAAAAGGTGTGCACAATGTACCACTGTTTCGCCATAAGGAAGCGCCTAAAGATTATCCGACAATCGCTTGAATGGCCTTTGTTAAAGCCAAATCAACCGCCGCCAAATATACGGAGATGAGCACAACCACAATAATGACCACCAGCGTCGCCGCATAAGTTTCCTTACGCGAAGGCCAATAGACCTTTTTCAGTTCCTGCCAGGCTTCCTTAAAAAACTCGACTGCCTGCCGAGCACCGTCCTGGATTTTTTGGATCCAATCTCCCATAAAGATATCTAATGAGATGGCGGGTCAGGCAGGACTCGAACCTGCAACAACCGGATTTGGAGTCCGGCGCTCTACCAATTGGAGCTACTGACCCCCTGTATCTCCTTCAGACTTTTACCTCGCGATGCAGGGTGTGGGTCCGGCAAGCTGCACAGAATTTCTTAAGAGAAAGTTTTTCCGTGGTCTTTTTCCGGTTCTTTGTCGATGTGTAGTTCTTACGCTTACATTGATCGCACGCAAATCCTACGAGTTCCCGCATGATCGCAACCTCCCTTGATGGGCATTCAGCTACTGGTTATCTTCGTAACCACTCCCGCGCCAACCGTCCGGCCACCTTCGCGGATAGCAAACTTTAGCCCATCATCCATAGCGACGGGAGTGATCAACTCGATCTCCACATTGATGTTGTCTCCGGGCATGACCATCTCCGTGCCTTCCGGTAGTTTAACGACGCCGGTCACGTCAGTGGTACGGAAATAAAATTGAGGCCGATAACCATTGAAAAACGGTGTGTGACGGCCGCCTTCTTCTTTTGTGAGGACATAGGCCTCGGCGTTGAATTTAGTGTGCGGCGTAATGCTGCCCGGCTTGGCCAGAACCTGGCCGCGTTCCACTTCCTCTCGCTTGGTACCGCGGAGCAGGACACCGATATTGTCCCCGGCTTGTCCTTCATCAAGAAGTTTGCGGAACATTTCCACACCGGTGGCGACGGTTTTTTGGGTCGCCTTGAATCCGACAATCTCGATTTCCTCACCGACTTTGACGATGCCGCGTTCCACGCGCCCGGTGACAACCGTTCCGCGTCCACTGATCGTAAAAACGTCCTCGACCGGCATGAGGAACGGCCTGTCAATATCGCGTACGGGTTCCTGAATGAATGAATCGACTGCTTCCATGAGTTTTAAGATTGAGCCTTCGCCCATTTCAGAGGTGTCACCTTCAAGCGCCTTCAGTGCACTGCCAATGACAATAGGAGTGTCATCACCGGGAAACTTGTACTTTGAAAGCAGTTCGCGGACTTCAAGCTCGACAAGTTCCAAGAGTTCTTTGTCGTCGACCATGTCGGCCTTGTTGAGAAAAACCACGATCGCCGGCACTCCCACCTGGCGTGCCAATAAGATATGTTCGCGTGTCTGAGGCATCGGACCATCAGCCGCCGAGACAACCAGAATCGCTCCGTCCATCTGCGCTGCGCCGGTAATCATGTTCTTGACGTAGTCGGCATGGCCTGGACAGTCGACATGAGCGTAATGACGTTTATCGGTCTCGTATTCGACGTGGGCGATATTGATCGTGACGCCGCGCTCTCTTTCTTCAGGCGCTTTGTCTATCTGATCGTAGGCCAGAAACTTCGCCTTACCCGACTTTTCCAGGACTTTGGTGATCGCGGCGGTTAAAGTCGTTTTACCATGATCGACGTGACCGATTGTGCCGATGTTAAGGTGTGGCTTTTTACGCTCAAACTTCTGCTTGCTCATCTCATCCTCCTATTGATTTTACCCGTGACTCAAATTCACAAAATCAAAATATCTAGTTCCAAACAGGATCAAGGTAAAGCCCAGGAGCGGGATCGAACCGCTGACCTCGTCCTTACCAAGGACGTGCTCTACCGACTGAGCTACCTGGGCCTATCACTCAACGGCATATAGAGCATTGCGCGCTCACCATGCACACCACGATTCATCAGCCGAATACCACGGCGATCAATGAAAATGGAGCGGGAAACGGGACTCGAACCCGCGACCCCAAGCTTGGAAGGCTTGCGCTCTACCAACTGAGCTATTCCCGCGCATGAATTCGCGAAATATGGTGGAGAGGGAAGGATTCGAACCTTCGAAGGCATCGCCGGCAGATTTACAGTCTGCTCCCTTTGGCCACTCGGGAACCTCTCCCTATTTCCCTTCACCCCACGAAACAAATTTTCCTTAACCGAACGCAGTAACGGTCGAACCTTCGGCCTTTCCGGCTGGAGCTGGCGATAGGATTTGAACCTACAACCTGCTGATTACAAATCAGCTGCTCTACCGTTGAGCTACGCCAGCTTAGCTTAGATCAATCTAACAAAGCGCCAGCGCAAAAAGCCTAAAGGTCCTGACAGAACTGCCGTTTCAGAGAGACAATAATGGGTTATCCAGCCAGTTTTCGCCGAATCGCCTGTCATTACGCGCAAACGAGGACGCTACCGTGCCATTCTTCTTTTGTAAACGGGTATTTAAAGCATCTTCATCCGAATATGTCAACAACCCCACTCCTAAATCATTAAAAATCCTTCTATCTACCCATTGCGCGGCTTTAAATCTCGGCTTTGGCGCAACAACTCATAGAAAAATACCGCTGCCGCGGCCCCCACGTTGAGTGATTCGACTTTACCCAACATTGGAATCGAGACCAAAAAGTCACACTCGTGCAAGATTAGCGGACGCATACCTTTTCCCTCGCTACCCAGGACAATCGCCAAGCGAGTCGGATAACTCCTTTCATAAATCGTGTCGGGACTGTCGCTGTCGAGACCGACGACCCAATAGCCGCGTTCTTTCACTTGCGAAATGGCCCGCCGCAGATTCGTTACTTTGGTGATGCTGACGTGGTAAGCGGCACCGGCAGAAGCTTTCACGGCCACTGGAGTGATCTCAACGGATCGATTTTTGGGAATGACGACATGGCGAATTCCTACCGCTTCCGCGCTGCGCAACAAGGCGCCAAAATTCCGCGGGTCTGTTAAGCCATCGAGTATCAAGATCCATCTTAAATCCGTGGTAGCCGAGATCTCTTGCAGCAAAACTTCAAACGGCAAGTAACCATAAGCATCAACTTTTGCAACTACGCCTTGATGTCTTTGTCCTTCGACGAGGCCATCGAGCACTTTGCGCTGAACTGTGACAACGCGCAAACCGAGTCGCGTGGCTTCTTGGCCGATGCGTCGTAATACGGCGCGATCGGAATCATCTGAAATTAAGATTTCCAATATATCAGCGCTGGACGCATGAATTTTTTCCAGCACCGGATTGACGCCGAAGACAAGATTTTCGTTCTGAGCCATCGATGTGCTTTTTACCGGAGGATTTTACAAAGCGTGTTTCACCAGTTAACATGCCTGCACGTGAAGCGACAAATTCTTCTGCGCTATCTTATTGCCGAAGTTGTTCCGCCCTTTTTTCTCGGTCTTCTGGCATTTACCTCAGTGTTGTTGGTGGCGCGGATGTTAAAGCTCATCGAATTGGTGGTCACGCGCGGCGTGCCGTTTCTCCAGGTCGGCAAACTTTTCGGGTTAATCCTACCAACTTTTCTGGAGATGACGGTGCCAATGGCGTTTCTCCTCGCGATCCTTTTGGGCTTGGGCCGCTTGTCCAACGACCAAGAACTTTTGGCGATGAAAGCGTCGGGAATTAGCCCGACTCAGATTCTTTGGCCGATCGCGTGCTTGGCATTGTTGATCGCGCTAGCCACGTTGTTTTTGACGATGTATGCCCGTCCGGCAGCAAACTTTGCATTAAAAAAAGAACTTTACAATATCGCCAAGAACCGGGTCGGAACCGCTCTCAAGGAAAAAGTTTTCAACGACGACTTTCCCAAGATCCTGATCTATGTGGAGGAAGTCGTTCCCCCGGGCAGCACCGCTCAAGGCGTGTTAATCGTTGATAAACGTGACAAAACGCGAGAGGACATCATTCTTGGTAAAGTCGCCCGAATAACCACCGACGAAGAAACCAATACGCTCGGCCTCAGGCTGTTCGACGGCTCTATTTACGAACGCGAAAGTAATCGCCCAGGATTCAGTCAAACGCGCTTCAACATTTACGATTTCAAACTCGACCTGGATGATTTAATTGGTCCGGTTAGACAAAAGCAATCGGGGCCTAAGGAAATGGCGTTGTCCGAGCTGCTAAGCGCAATCGCAGCAAAACAAGATAGCGGAATCCAAACCATCGCCGAAAGAATGGAGCTGCACCAGAGAATTTCCTTCGGCTTCGCGCCGCTGGTATTTTCCTTGCTCGGCGTTTCTTTAACGCTGGTCCCCCGCGCTTCCCGGACGAACAGATCCTGGGGATTTATGCTTTGCCTTTTTTGGCTGATGACCTACTACACCTTGCTGTCCCTGGGTAAAGCGCTCGGCGACAAAAACATCCTCCATCCAATCCCGGCGCTCTGGCTTCCCAACTTGGTAGTGGGCGGCATCGGAGCGCAGTTCTTTCGGCACGCACTGCGAGAATCACCGCTCTATTTCCCTCGCACGTTGGAACGCGCGACTGCTTCGGCAGTAAAGTTTCTGCGCGATTTCAAAAAGAAACAATACAGTTAAGAAACGCATGGCAAGCCGGATCCGTTTTAAATTTCTCCCTATCGCGGGAATCCTGGACCGCTACGTGGCCGCTGGCTTCATCCGCATCTTTTTTATTAGTTTGGTGGTTGTGACTGTACTCTACGTCACGATCGATTTTTTTGACCGAATCGGCACCTTGCTTGATTCGGGGGCTTCGATCTCGAGCATTTTGCGTTATTTTTTTTATAAGTCGCCGCTTTTGATTTCGCGTGCGATTGGCTTCGCCACGCTTTTTTCCACTCTATTCTGCCTCGGCACCTTGGCCCGAACCCACGAGATCACGGCGATCCGCGCCGGCGGCATCACAGTGCAGCGAATTGCCTTGCCGCTGCTGATCCTTTCGATCGTCATCTGCGCTTTTACGTTCGTCTGGAATGAATCGCTCGTACCCATTTTCACACACAACGCCCAAACCATTTATAAAACCGAAATCAAGAACAAACAGCAACAAAGCCTTTTGGGCACACACGACATTTGGATACGCGGCGACAACAGTTTTATCAACGTCGAGAATTTTGATGCGCGAGCGAATACCCTGGAGAACGTCACGGTGTTTCTTCTCAATCGAGACTTCAGCCTGCGCGGCCTCATGGAAATTCCCAAAGCTCGATGGACGAAAGAGGGCTGGAAAACAGACGCCGCAACGGAGTGGAGTGTCTCGGCGGACGGGACAATCACGCCGCAAGAAAGCAAAGCAAACCCGCCTATTTCTGAAACACCGGAGGATCTCGCATTGCTCGCGCGCGACGTCGAGGAATTTACTTTCTTCGATTTACAGAAGCAGATCGCTGACATGAAGAGTAAAGGAATCGATGCCACTTATTATGAAGTTGATCTCCAAACCAAGCTTGCGTTTCCATTTATCTCGCCGTTGATGGTTCTTCTCGCTGTCCCATTTGCACTCAAGCGTCAGATGTCCGGCAGCGTTTCGCTCAGCTTTGGCATTGCTATGATCATCGCCTTTGGCTACTGGGTCCTGGCCGCCTTTTGCGTATCGCTCGGCCATAGCGGCGCAATTCCGTCGTGGCTATCCGCTTGGGTGCCTAACGGAATCTTTGCGCTAATCGGTTTGTTCTTTTTTACCGCGGAGGAGTGAGTCAAGCCCAGCTTGCGGATAGGAGAACGTTAGAGCTCTGAAAGCTAAACGCGGCTGACAGTGTTGAGCACTTGATGTCACAAAACCGGGTTTCTACCGTTTGGAGTATTGGGGCCGCTTACGGGCTTTATGACGGCCATATTTCTTGCGTTCGACAGCACGCGGGTCGCGGGTGACAAAGCCCGCTTTCTTGAGCGGTGGACGGAGATCCGCATTAGCTTCGATCAAGGCGCGGGTAATACCATGGCGAATAGCGCCGGCCTGCCCGGAATTCCCGCCACCGACGACATTCACGTCGATATCGAAGTTTCCGCTGGTTTGAGTCACCTCAAAGGGCTGTAAGACAATCATGCGCGCAGTTTCACGGCCAAAGTACTCCTGCAGCGATTTGTCGTTGATCGTAATATTGCCTTTGCCTGATCTCAAAAAAACTCGCGCCACCGAGGTTTTTCTACGCCCGGTTGCTGTGAAAACTTTTTCCGCCATCGCTATGTGCTCCTAAGCTACGATCGCAAGAGGTTGGGGTTTTTGCGCACTGTGCGGGTGATTGGGACCGGCGTAAACTTTGAGCTTGGTGACCAACTTCCTGCTTAACCGGTTTTTCGGCAACATTCCTTTCACTGCGAGTTTTACCAGTTCTTCGGGTTTCTCTGCGAGCATCTGCGCCGCGGTTCTTTCCCGGATGCCGCCGGGATATTCCGTATGCCGGTAGTAAACTTTCTTCTCCAATTTGGTCCCCGTGAGTTTTATGGTGCGCGCGTTGACCACGATCACGAAATCACCCGCGTCCTGGTTCGGAGTGAAAATCGGTTTATGCTTACCGCGCAGCACCTTAGCGATTTCAGTGGCCATTCGTCCGAGCACCTTCCCCTGGGCGTCGACAATAAACCAGCGCCGCTGGGACAGAGCTTCTTCCTTGTTCATAAGCGCAGACTCCAATAGAGCAAAGTTATCGAACCCCTTGAAGCGGTATGGCGGGGCCGACGAGACTCGAACTCGCGACCTCCGGCGTGACAGGCCGGCGTTCTAACCAACTGAACTACGACCCCGACATCAAACTTCTAATCTCCCTTTTGGTGGGCGGTACAGGATTTGAACCTGTGACCCCCGGCTTGTAAGGCCGATGCTCTCCCGCTGAGCTAACCGCCCGCGTTGTAAATGCCCGCCCTTTAGTGGTGCAGCCGAGGATTTTTATCTTTGGATTACCTGCCCGCTTCTCACGGGAACGGTCTGGCTTTCTGATTCGCCAAGCGCTTTCGGTCTTTGATAGCAATCAGTCCAAGTGGTTCCGGTCGACAGGATCGCCAATCAATGCGGTTTTATAACAGCACGGGTGCCGGGTGTCAAACCACCCGGCACTTACGGGCTAAAATGTCTTTACTGGGGTAGAATTTCAGTGGCGGGAACGTCCTCAACCTTTTCACCGTATGTCGGCGCATCGTCTTTCGCCTGAGTTTCGACCGAGGCGTTTCTAAATAAATTGTCCGGATGGTCTAGAATAAGCGCCTTTTTTAAGACCTGATCCATGTGCGAAACTAATTCGAGCTCGACCGTTTTAAGAACGGTCGCTGGAATTTCTTCGATATCTTTTTCATTTTCCGCCGGAATCAAGACCTTCTTTATGCCGGCGCGATGCGCGGCCAAGATCTTTTCTTTGAGGCCGCCGATCGGCAACACCGACCCACGCAATGTGATTTCGCCCGTCATCGCCAAATCATTATGCACGGGAATTTTCATCAACGCCGACACGAGACAGGTCGCCATCGTGATGCCAGCCGACGGCCCGTCTTTCGGAATCGCGCCTTCCGGCACATGGATGTGAACGTCGAGCTTTTGATAAAAATCCTTTTCCAAACCTAACTCCGCGGCGCGCGAACGAACGTAGCTCATGGCTGCTTGCGCAGACTCTTGCATCACATCGCCGAGTTTTCCGGTGATAATCAATTGACCCTTGCCGGGCATGATTGTAACCTCGGTCGCCAACAGCTCACCGCCGAGCTCCGTCCAAGCCAAGCCAGTGGTGACACCAATCTTGACTTCGGTTTCCGCCCTACCATAGCGAAACTTTATCGGGCCAAGATACTTATGAAGACTTTTCGAGCCGACTTGAATGCGCGCGTTACGATCTTTTCGCACTACCTCTACGGCCACTTTACGGCAGATCGAAGCGATTTCCCGCTCAAGGTTACGAACCCCCGCCTCCTTTGTATAATGGCGGATAACGCCAAGAATCGCGTTATCCGTGAAAACTAAGTTTTCCGGCGTCAGCCCATTCGCTTCCTTTTGCTTTTCCAAAAGATATTTCTTAGCGATACTGAGCTTCTCGAGCTCGGTGTAGCCGGCGATACGGATGATCTCCATCCGATCCTGCAAGGGGCGCGGGATTCGATCCAGCGTATTGGCCGTCGTAATGAACATGACCTTCGAAAGATCGTAATCGAGATCCAGATAATGATCATTGAAAGTGGTGTTTTGCTCTGGATCCAAAACTTCTAACAGGGCTGATGACGGATCACCGCGAAAATCCGTCGACATCTTGTCGATCTCATCCATCAAGAACACGGGGTTGTTCGACCCGGCTTTTTTCATCGACTGGATGATTTTGCCGGGCAGCGCGCCTATGTAAGTCCGGCGATGCCCACGAACTTCCGCTTCATCACGCACTCCGCCGAGCGAAACTCGGATGAATTTTCTCCCAGTGGAGCGCGCGATCGACCGCCCCAACGAAGTCTTACCCACGCCTGGAGGGCCGACCAAGCAGAGAATCGGGCCTTTGATTTTTCCAACCAGGCTCTGAACAGCCAGATATTCGAGAATCCGCTCTTTTACTTTCTCCAAACCATAATGGTCCTCTTCCAGGACGCGCTCCGCTTCATTGATATCGAGCTTATCATCGGTAAATTCATTCCAGGGCAAACTGATGATCCAATCGATATAATTACGAACCACGGTCGCTTCAGCCGACATCGGCGACATCATTTTGAGCTTTTTCAGCTCTTTTTCGACCTTGTCTTTGGCCTCGGCGGAAAGTTTCTTTTGTTTCAGTTTTTCTTCGATTTCCTGAATTTCGTTCTTGAATTCGTCTTTTTCACCCAGTTCTTTTTGGATCGCCCGCATCTGTTCGTTGAGATAATATTCTTTTTGCGAGCGCTCCATTTGCTTCTTCACCCGTGATCGGATACGCCGCTCGACTTCAAGAATCTCAATTTCCGCGCGCATGTGGCCAAGTACCTTCTCCAAGCGTTCAGCAGCAGCAAACGTCTCAAGAAGATTCTGACGGTCCTCTAGCTTGATGCCAAGATGAGCGACGATCGTGTCCGCCAACCTGCCGGGATCGTCGATCGACGATACGGACATGACCATTTCAGGCGGTATTTTTTTCTTGAGCTTGACGTAATTCTCAAAGGTAGTGTGAACTTCGCGAACCAAAGCCTCTATTTCCGTATTTCGCTCGACAATTTCCGGGGCATCTTCCACATCGACCAAGAAAAACTCAGGATTGGCGACGAAGCGCGCGACCCGGGCTCTTTTCTTGCCTTCGATCAAGACCTTGACCGTGCCATCCGGAAGCTTGAGCATTTGCACGACAGAGCCCAACGTGCCGATTTTATAGATATCATCTTCGGCTGGGTCGTTGGTCTTGGCGTCTTTCTGAGAAGAAAGAAAAATCAAGCTTTGCTTCTGAGTCGCTTCTTCCAGAGCCTTGATAGAGCGCTGGCGACCGACAAAAAGCGGCACGACCATATGTGGAAATACAATAATATCTCTCAAAGGAAGCAGAGGAACCCGCACGGGCCCGCCCGATTGCTCCTTGTCGTCTTTTTTGTCTTTTTCGTTCCGAAATAACATTGCGGCTCCTCCTAAGCGCTCTCTGCAGCCTTGGTGTATACCACGATCGGAGGATCATGTTTTTCCACGACATCCTCCGAGATCACCACTTCCTTAATATTCGGTTGGGAGGGCATGTCGTACATTATTTCCAACATGATATTTTCCATGATCGCTCGTAGCCCGCGCGCGCCAGATTTTCGTTTCGTCGCGTCACGAGCGATCGCTCGCAACGCCTCTTCAGTGAACTTTAGGTGCACGGACTCCATTTCAAATAGCTTTGAATACTGCTTGGTTAAGGCATTCCTTGGTTCCTTCAGGATACGCACCAGAGCGGATTCATCGAGCTCGTCAAGCGTCGCGATTACCGGTAAACGGCCGATAAATTCCGGAATCAAACCGAACTTTAGCAAATCCTCGGTTTGCACGTCATGCAATAGATCGGTGGGACGCCGGCCGTCTTTGTCTTCTAAGTGGCCGCCGAAACCCATGCGCTTTCGGCCGGTACGTTTGCGAATAATGTCATCCAAACCAACGAAGGCACCGCCACAGATGAAAAGAATATTGGTCGTATCCACCTGTAGAAATTCTTGCTGAGGGTGCTTCCTGCCGCCCTTGGGAGGCACGCTCGCCATGGTCCCCTCGATGATCTTCAGCAAAGCTTGTTGCACGCCTTCGCCGGACACATCTCGTGTGATCGATGGATTATCCGACTTGCGAGATATTTTATCGATTTCATCGATATAGACGATGCCGCGCTGCGCTTTCTCGACGTCATAGTCGGCCGCTTGCAGAAGGTTCAGGATGATATTTTCAACGTCCTCACCGACATATCCCGCCTCGGTCAAGCTGGTTGCGTCCGCGATCGTAAAAGGAACTTGCAAAAACCGGGCTAGGGTTTGCGCTAACAATGTTTTTCCCGAACCGGTCGGACCGAGCAGCAAAATATTGCTTTTTTGCAGCTCAACGTCACCGGTGACCAATTGGCTGTCTATCCTTTTATAATGGTTGTGGACCGCCACCGCGAGAATTTTCTTGGCGCGCTCCTGGCCGATCACGTACTGATCCAACACCCGCTTGATTTCAGCGGGCTTAGGCACATTGGATGATGAGCTAATATTCTCCTCGTGATCGCATTCCTCGGCAATGATGTCATTGCAAAGATCGATGCACTCATCGCAGATGTAAACAGTCGGACCGGCGATCAACTTTCGAACCTCGTCTTGGCTCTTTCCGCAGAACGAGCAGACAAGATTCCCCGATCCGTGTTCACCATGCTTTGCCATAGAACCCCCGGTTAAACCTTACGACTACTTCTTTGTGATTCCTTCGGGTCGAGTCGCAATCACCTCGTCAACGAGACCATATTCCTGCGCTTGTTTGCCGTTCATAAACATATCGCGATCGGTATCCTTCTCGATTTTTTTCAAGCTCTGTCCCGTGTGCTTCATCAATATGTTATTGAGCTCTTCACGCATACGCAGGATTTCACGGGCTTGAATATCGATATCGGCTGCCTGACCCTGGAATCCGCCCAATGGCTGGTGGATCATGATGCGCGAATGCGGCAAAGCGAAGCGTTTCGCTTTGGCGCCCGCGGCTAATAAGACTGCACCCATGCTCGCAGCCTGACCGACGCACACCGTCGAGATCTGCGGCCGAATGTATTGCATGGTGTCGTAGATCGCCAGCCCGGCGGTCACCGAACCGCCCGGGCTGTTTATATAGAAGAAAATATCGCGTTCCGGATCTTCCGACTCGAGAAAGAGAAACTGCGCGGTAATAAGGTTAGCGACATCGTCGGTAATAACGGAACCGAGAAAGACAATTCGATCTTTTAGGAGACGCGAATAAATATCATATGCTCGCTCGCCGCGGCCCGTTTGTTCGACCACGATGGGGATGAAATTCATATGTGAGTGAACCCCTTAACCACCAGCTGCATTCTATCTTTTTTCAGCTTGCTCATCAACCTTAGAAATCGGCCGATCGACTTCCTTGACGATTGCACGCTCAAGCAAATATTCAAGTGTCCGTTCAAAGACCATCTGCGCGCGCAAATCATCGCGCGCTTCGGCCCGCGCATATACCTCGCGCAAAGTTTTTGCGCGCTCGCCCGCCGCGCGCGCAAGCGCGTCGACTCGCTCTTGCACGTCTTTGTCGCTAATCTCGATGTGTTCGAGCTGGGCAATCTTTTCGACCAACAGCGTAGCCTGGACTTGACGCGTCGCGCGCGGCTCGAGATTTTTCCGGACTTCTTCCATCGGCGCCGGCGACTCGGCGTCGCGTTGCGCGGCGACCTGATTTTGGTAGCGTTCCATTAAATAGCGCGTCTGTCGTTCCACCATCGAGGGCGGAATCGCAAAGGGGTGAGCTTCAATCAATCGGCTGACCAGCTTTTCCTTCAGCTCTTCTTTTTGATATTGGCCGAGCTCGTGTTCCAGGCGCTCGCGGATGCGCGTCTTCAATTCGTCGAGGGAGGCGCACTCACCGTGGTCTTTGGCAAATTCGTCGTCGAGCACCGGCAAAACTTTTTGCTTGATTTCACGCGCGACAATAGAAAAATCCACGGCTTTGCCGGCAATCTCTTTGTTCGGATAATTTTCCGGGTAATTCACTGCGACGGTTTGCCGCTCGCCTAATCTCAATCCGACAACGGCTTCCTCGAATTGTGGCAAGGCCTGTCCCGCACCCACTTCAAGCATGTAATTCTCGCCTTTGCCGCCGGCAAACGGCTTCCCGTCCATCGTTCCTTCAAAGTCGAGGGTGACGAAGTCGCCTTTTTGCACCACTTCACGTCCTTCGACGAGTTCAAGACGAGCATGGCCTTCTTGCAACCGCTGCAACGCCTCTTCCACTTGCGCCTCTGTGATGGCAATTGTAACTTTTTCGACTTCCATGCCGAGGTAGTTTTTGACTTCGAAATCCGGCTTCACTTCAAAAACGGCAGAAAACGAAAAGGGCCCACTCTCGTTGAATTCGGCGGTCTCCACCTCCGGCCGCGAAACGATCTGCAGGTTGCGATCCTTGACGATTTCTCCTAACGATTCTTCGACAAGATGGGAGCGCACTTCGCCTTTAACCTCATCGCCGTACATTCCTTGGAGTACGTTGCGCGGGATCTTACCGCTGCGAAACCCCTTGACTCGGACTCGTTGGCTGAGATTCTTGTAAGCGCGGGAGAATTCGCCGGCGACGGTTTCTGCCGGAAGTTCCACGCGGACTTTGCGCTGCACGGGACTTAATTCATCGATATCAATTTTCATGACAGCTTCTTGCCACGACACCCTTCGCGTGTTGCATGGACGGCCATTCAACCCCGCGGCGTAATCACGCCGCGATCAGCTAACGGTGCCAGTAAACCAACCTTTCCATCCTTGCGTCTTGTGAAACGTTGTTGTCATGATCAGTTGGTGCGAGAGGGGGGAATCGAACCCCCACGGTTGCCCGCTAGATCCTAAGTCTAGTGCGTCTGCCAGTTCCGCCACTCTCGCAAGAACAGATGCAAAAAAATCCATTCTTCGCTTTTAACTTGAAGTGCAGAGTAAAAATTACCCACTCCCATGTCAAGCGCCATCCAGCCCGACTCCGCCACGTTATAGCATCTGCCAATGTGAAACTACTCCCAACTAAAAGTCTCGTGAATTATGACGATTGCTCTCTATGAATTAATTGCATCGCAGACGCGACGCTGTTGTGTGGCATAGGAATTTCGCCTGCGCATGCGCGAGCTGTGCCGCCGGCGAGGATAATCGCGGAAAGCGGCGCTGCGGTTTAAATTCATGGTTCCAGCGATGAAAGAAACGAACGGAACACCGTCAACTATCGCCTAGGGCTCATTGGCTTGACAGTGGCTGCAGGGACAGAGAGACCTCAGATAATCGAAGGTGTAGATACCGGTGCTGTGACCATCATGCCAGAAAAACTCGATGGCGTAATTCCCAACTCCAGAGATGCCCGTCAACTTCGCATCGGGAACGTCAATAAATCGACGCTGCGCTCCATGACCCTGGCAAAGCGCACAGGGGCAATAGCCGCGCAGATACGTTTCGGCATACTCGCCCGCGTGGCCATCGTCCCATGTGATGCGGACCACGGCCCGCGATTTGATATGGTTGATTTCCGTTGGAACAGGCATAGCCATTGGAAATTTTTAGAGTTCGACCAAACCGTCGCCGATAGCGGTCATAAAGCCGATCTTGGCGCGGTTCACCAGATAAGTGCGCGGACCCAGATCCGCACGATCGACGAGCGTTGCTTCAGTGATCGGGAGAAATGGACTCTTTTCCATGAGTAGGTCGTGTAACGCGCTTCCCGGCTGCAAGTGAACATTTCCTTGCAGCAAATAGGGGCCGACACTGAACAACGCCTTGCTCTGGTTTTTTTTTATGTACAAGGCATCGATGGCCGATCGTCGCGAACCGCCGTCCGAGCTCAGGTCGGCGATCAAAAACACCTCTTGCAGATAGATCAAATATTCGTCGGAGCCCACCGATATCGGCTTGCCGTTGCGCGTCTCCAACGTGGCGTCCTTGATAGAAAAAACCTCATCGCCCTGGCGGACGATCAAAAAATTACTTAGTCGATCCTGGTTTGTCGTGAGTACGCCGCGTACCACCGCCGCTTGGAGATAGGCTTCCAAATGCATGACGTACGTGAAACCTTCGTCGGCCATCTATTTTTTTATCCCGCGCATCGAGCAATCGCTGGGCAGAAATCTTCCATGATTATCCCATCACAACCTCGCATTAACAACAACGAATTTGCTCCAGCAAAGAACGCGGCA
>Ga0075418_10001732_pt1 | contig 24851 bp, 25 predicted proteins | sample SoiMetdeltSBSDD2_FD_81776 | JGI IMG/M metagenome (GOLD analysis project Ga0075418, IMG submission 81776) | Bulk soil microbial communities from a Populus tree surrounding site in Tennessee, USA - Soil MetaG P. deltoides SBSDD2 | ecosystem: Environmental > Terrestrial > Soil > Tree plantation...
TCGCGACCGATCGGGATCGAGCCGGGCCGTCGGGTCAGGACCCGTGGCCGATGCGAGCGGCCACGCCGTGGGCGGCCAGGATTGCCTCGCGCGACTGGTGACCAGCCAGCGAGGCGATGCGCTCCATGATCAGCCGGGTCGCCGCCTGCAGTCTGCCGCGGCGGGCCTGGCCCAACGCATGGAACGCGGCCGGCAGGATCGGTTCGCCGAAGCGCACCGTGATGCGGCAGGGGCGTGGCCACACGCAGCCGAGCGGCAGGGCCCGCTCCGCGCCGATGATGGCCACGGGCACGATCGGAATGCCCTCGTTCAGCACGAGCGAGACGGCGCCAGGGCTGCCGAGCATCGGCAGACCGTCGCGGCTGAGGCCCCCTTCGGGGAAGATGCCGACGACACGCTGCTGCTGCAGCACCGCGCGCGCAACCCGCAGGGCTTCGCGATTGCCGCCGCGCACGGCGACCGGGATCGCGCGCATCCAGCGGTAGAACCAGCCGCCCCTCGGCGACCGCCAGACCACCTCGGTCATCAGATACACGATCCGGCGCCGGACCGAAGCGCCGAGCACGATCGGGTCGATCAGGGACACGTGGTTGGCGGCAAGCACGTAGGCGCCTGTCTTCGGCGGCGAGCCTTCGATGCGCAGGCGGAACCACAGTCGCGCGCCGAGGCGGCAGAACAACCAGAACGGCCAGAACAACAGGTTGTTCAGGAAGCCCGGCGGGTCCGCAAGGGTGTGACCCTTGCCGCGTCGCCATGCAGTGATCCGGAGCGCCTTCAGAAACCGTCCTTGGCCAGCTTCGCCCATTGCGTCGACGGGAACTCGTCGAGGAGCAGGCGGCGGCAGCGGCCCATGATCGAGGTGTACTCGGGCCCACGCCACTTGTCGGCCGCGACGATCGCGTGGTAGAGCGCTTCGGCGCGCAGGGCAGCGCGCACCTCTCGCGTCTCGAGTCGGACCCGCAGGAACAGCAGCAGCGCTTGCTTGAAGACCGCCGTGTCCGCCGCCTTCTGCTGGTCGAGCAACAAGAGGCCGAGTCCGAGCAGCGCACCCGCGCGCGAGTCCGCGTCGACGCCGTCGCGGTTCTGCACTTGGTCGTAGATGCGGCGCGCTGCTTCGAAGTCCCTGGCCTTGCGCAGGCTGTGCGCGAGCTCGATGCGGGCGCGGTTGCCGATCAGCGGATGGGCGTCCGACTTCGCGACGACGGCTCGCAGCTTGTCCCGCAAATCCACGCCCTGCTCGGCGAGCACGAGGAAGAACTCGGCTTCGGCGACGAAGCCGCTCGGCCAGGAGCCGCTCACGGCAGCCGACTGGTATTGCCTCGCAACCTGTGCTGCGTCGCGCGCGCCCGGCTCGCCGAGGCTCGTGTAGTACTCGAACTTCCTCCGGTAGAGCTCGGGAATCACCGCGGCGTCGGGAATCGCCTTCAGCAACTCTTCGAGCACGGCCGTGGCCTTGGCCGGTTCTCCCGCGTCGAAGAGCCGCGCCGCGACGCCCAGATAGCCCAGTTGCGCGATCAGCGCGTTCTTGGTCGCGAGCTGCTCGCGAGCCAGCGTGAGCATGAGCACCGGGTCCTCGAGGCCGCGCCGGTAGACGTCGTCGAACCTGCCCAGCGTGACCTTGGTCACCTGGTCGGCGGCCACCGTGTTGTTGCCGCCCTTGCTGTAGCGCAGGCTGAAGACGTCGTAGCTGTCGACGCGGACCGCGTCGATCTTCGTGCCATCGTGCAGGAACACACAATCGTCCTGCGCTGCGGCGGGAAGGGCCCAGACCAGGGCGAGCAGCGCGCAGCAGAGTCTCGACTTCATTCGGTGCGGCAATCTCGCATGGTCACGGCTGCATCATGCAGGCAAGGCAGCGGCGTGACAACGTGAGGACGCGCCGAGGACTGGCGGTTCACGCTTCCGCGGCCGGCAGCTCGCGCACACCTTCGAGGCGCCCCTTCTGCTTCTGGCGGGACTCCCAGGTGCTCGCGAGGTCGTGCCCGAGCCGGCGCACCGCGATGAGTTCGGCGACCACCGAGACCGCGATCTCTTCGTGACTGCGGCCGCCGAGCCAGGCGCCCATCGGCGTTCGCACGGTGTCGAGGAACTCGTCTTTGATGCCGACAGAACGCAGGTGCTTCCACAGCAGGGCCTGCTTGGTCTTGCTGCCGATCATGCCGAGGAAGCGCAGGCGATTGCCCTGCTCGAAACGGCGACCGAGTGCCTCGAGCACCGCGCCGTCTTCGCGGTGACCGCGCGTGACGATCACGCCGTAGCTGTTCTGGCGGATCGGCATGCGCGCCACGGCGTCGGCATACTGCAAGCTCATGGTCGCGTGGGCCTCCGGGAAGCGCGCCGCGGTGCAATACTCGGCACGATCGTCGACGACCGTCGTGCAGAACCCGGCCAGGCTCGCCACCTGGCACAGGGACTTGCTGACATGACCGCCGCCGAAGATCCACAAAGCAGGGGTCGAGATCGGTTCCACGAAGATCGTCACCTCACCGCCGCACATGAGACCCGAGTCAGGGGAGTCCTGCTCGGTGAGCCGGAACGTCAACGAGCGCGGCTGCTCGTCCGCCAGCACCTGGAGCGCCGTGTCGTAGACCTCGGCCTCGAGGCAACCGCCTCCGACGGTGCCGAGGAACGTGCCGTCCGCGAGCACGAGCAGGCGCATCGACGTGCGACCTGGCGTCGAGCCGCGCGTGCCGACGATCGTCGCCAAGGCCGCCGGGATGCCCTCCCGGCGCAGGCGCACGACCTCCTCGAACACATCAGGGGAACGGGCCACGCCTGCCACGTTATTGCGATCGGCCCGCCCCCGAAACCCCGCCAGCTGCGCTTTCTCGCGTGCGCTGCGGCTCAGGCGAACGAAGCGCGCACTTGCGCCAGCGTCAGGCGATCGAGCGCTCTGCGGCCGGCCGACGTCGCGGGTGCCTTCAAGACCAGGAAGCTGTCGCGCGCCGAGCAGCCTTGGCAACGGCCGTATCGGACCGCCTTCAGGATCGTGCGGTCGCCGCAGCGCTCGCACACGCGCAGATACACGAGACGCCGCCGCTTGGCTTGGACCACGCGCAGCGGGATCTTGTGCGTGACCTCGGGCTCGTGCCCGGCCAGCCGCATCAGGGCGCGCCAGTGGCGGCCGTGCGGGGGAATGTTCGGCCCGAACAGGCGGAACGCGGCGATGTGGGCTGCCTCGTGCGCGAGCACCATCGACAGCTGATCGGGTGCGCGCGCGAGCAAGGTCGGGTTGAGCTCGATCCGGCCGTTGCGCAAGAAGGCACGCCCGGCCGTCGTCGTGAGTCGCGTGTTCCAGCGCACGTTGACGGCCGTGTCCACCACGCGCCACTGCGCGAGCAGCGCAGCGGTGCGCCGTCGAAGCTCCGCAACCGCGGGCAACTTCATGGCGGCATCTCCCTCACGGGCTCTCAACGGCGGTCGGCCACCGCGTCGCGACGCGCTCTCATCTCGCTCCAGGCGAACGGCATCGTGACCATCGCGAAACCGACGATCGCGAGCGGCAGGACCACTCCGGAATTCACGCCGCGCAGCCACCGCAACTCGCCGGCGATCAGCACGCCGGTGGAGACGATGAACAGGGCCCAGCTCAGGCCGAACCAGAGGACGCGCAAGGCGCCGGTGTGTTTGCCGATCCGTTCCGTCCAAGGCCGCCGCGCCGCCTCGTGGTCGCGCGACAGCACCCGCAGCAGTTCGGCGTGGGTCACCGAGTCGATGGCCGGATGCTGCAGGGACTGTTTGAGGACGTCGAGCCGGAGCTTGTCGAGCTCGTGGCGACGTTTGCCCGCGGCTCCCATCGACGCGACCATGATCGCGAAGACGAAGAACGCACCCGCTACGGAGACGACCGCCAGGATTTCATCACCGTTCATGGCAAGTCCCTCGCCGAGTTAGACACCCTTGCGCGTTTCGAGCTCGCGCACGGCAAATGGGTAGGTCACCAACCCGAAACCGATGATCGCCACGAGCGCACCCGCGGCGCAGGTCTCGTCGCCGCGCGGAATCATCGAGCCGATCACGATGATGCCGATGCCCGTGAACAAGGCGAGCCATCCGACGGCGAGCACGAGGGCCATGAAGCGGCTCGGGTGGTTCGACCGGGGCGGCCGACTGCCGGTGAGCTGGTAGGTCAGCGATTCGATCGTGGCGCGGTCCAGCGCGGGGTTCTTGAGCGCTTCCTCGAGCAGACGCACGTATTGGCTGCGGGCCGTCGCGCGCTGCTCGAGCATCATCTTGACCAAGACAACCACGCAGATGGGGATGGCGATGGCGAGCAGTTCATCCATGGGCTTCTCGGGATCGACCGGGGCACTACGCCCTGTCTTCGAGTCTATTCCAGAACCCGTCGCTGACCCAACGCCATGGCCCGACCCATGGCCTTTCTGCATGCAGGGTGTCCGGCTCAGGCCTCACGGCAGACGCTGGAGGCCGAGCCCGCCCAGCAGGTGGTCCGGTTCGCCGTTCCACACGAAATCGGCGGTGGCAAGGTCGCAGCGCGTTTTCTTTCGCCACGCGAACGGCCAGCCGAGCGCCCGTGCCGCCTCGTGGTCGGGCTCGCGGTCGCCGACCATGACGACGCGTTCCGCAGCGGCCGCCTCTCGCGCCAGGCGCAACATGTCGGTCTTCGACTGCACACCGGTGCTGTCGAGGCAGAACTGCCAATCGCTGAGTGCTTTGAGCCCCTGGCCGCGCTGAATCGCGCCCATGTAGGTCGACCGGCAGTTGCTCGCGAGCGCGACCTTGACGCCGATGCGGCGCAGGTGCAGCAACATCGGGCGCACGCCCTCGAACAGGTAGTCGACGCCGCTGGTCACCGCTTCGACTTCGATCGGCAGCACGACGGACCGCAGCTCCTGCCAGCGGTGCTTGTGTGCCTCGGGCAGGAACGGCGCCCAGACGCCTGCATCGCGCATGCCGACGACCGCCTCGGCCTCCGCGTCGCTCGGCATCGCGATCGCGAGGCCGTGCTGCTCGGCGAAGCGCTGCAAGCCCGCGCGAATCACCTTCGACCACCAGCGGAACGTATCGTGCAGCGTGCCGTCGACGTCGAAGACGACGAGCTCGGGCGGCAGGTGACGGCGCAGCAGGCTCACAGGTAGCGGACCTGGCGAACGCCCATGACCTCGAGCTCGTGGAGCAGGCGCTCAAAGCCCTGCTGGGCGCGAGCTGCGGCCTCGGGGCCGGGCAGCGGATCGGCGCGCAGCTGTACGACGAAACGGCGCTTCAGATCCTCGCGGCTCATGCGCCGCGTGCGCTGGCGCAGTTCGAGCACGAAGGCTTCGAGCGGCATGCGGCGTTCTGCGCTGCGCACGAACCCATCGCCGAGCACGTCGACGACGACGAGGCCGGCACTGCTGTCGAACGACGTGTTTGCCGGCGCTTCGGAGGCGCACGCGCCGAGCAATGCCGCGGCCCAGAGTGAAAACGCGGGGAGCGTCCTCATTGGGCGGCGATCCCCTGCACTTCGATCCGCGCCTCGGGATCGAACAGCGAAACGACCTCGAACATCGCCATGCCCGGATAGTGCCTGTCGCAGTGACGCCGCCACACGGCACCGATCGCCTTGCGCGCCGCCGCGTAGTCGTCGCGGCTCGTGACGTAGAAGTTCAATTGCACGACGTCCTGGAACGTCATCTGCGCGTCGCGCAGCACGCAGGCGATGTTCGCGAGCGCCTTGTCGAGCTGGGCCAGGAGGTCGCCCTTGCTCTCGACGACACCGGTCCGGTCGTACCCGCACTGGCCCGCGAGGTAGAGCGTGCGTTGCGCGCCGTGTTCGACGAGCCAGGCGTGCGCGAAGCCGACCGGCGACGAGAGATCGGCGGGATTCACAGGGCGCTTGCTCATGCCAGCGGATGCACGGGGAGTTCGCGAAGGATCGCGCGCACGGGACTGCTGTCGCCGTTCACGATGCGCAGCGGCAGCGCGATCAGTTCGTAGTCGCCGGCCGGCACCGAGGACAAGTCGATGTTCTCGAGGATCGCGACACCACCTTCGTAGAGCAGGTGGTGGCCGTCGAGTTCCTTGCTGTCGGCGTGGTCCATGCTCGGTGTGTCGATGCCGACCAGCGTAATCCCGGCCGCGACGAGCGCGCGGGCCGCGCCGGGCCCCAGGGCCGTGAAACCCTGGTCCCACGTGCGATGGTCGTGGCGTTTGCGCGTCCGGAACAGGATGCGCTCGGCGCCGGCCAGCATCGCCGGCGTCAAGGCCGCGGCCGGGATCAGCGCAGGAGTGCCGGCGCCTTGCACGTCGGCGACGCGGCAGCGGCCGATGTAGCGGCGTAGATCGACGCTCGCGATGTCCGGGCCCGCGACGTCGAAATGCAGCGGCGCGTCGGTGTGCGTGCCGACGTGCACGGACATGCGGATCGTGCTCACGTTGCACGAGCCGCCGCGTTCCTGTCGCATCACCCACTCCTGCGTGAACGGCGTGTCGCCGGGGAACGCGGCGCTCGCGGGCTCGATCGGTTCGCTGATGTCCCAGATGCGCATGGTCGACCCTAACCGGGTTTGCGTTCCTGTTGCAGGAAGCGCTCGTACTCGCGGCTGTCGAGGATCTCGCGCACGGCGTGCACGGCAGCCGCGACTTCGGCCTCGGTGTTGTAGAAATGCGGCGCCACGCGCAAGCCGGCGTCGGGCCGGTAGTCGACGACGATCTCGCGCGCAGCGAGCGCCTGACACACCGCGTAACCATGTGGCACGTCGAGAGCGACGTGGCCGCCGCGGTCCTTGCCGATGAGCGGCGACTTGATGCCGAGCCCCAGACGCTGCGCCTCCTCGATCAGCAGCCTCGTCAGCTTCTGGCTGCGCGCGCGGATCGCTGCGAGCCCGGCTCTCGCGACGGTGCCGATACCCTCCCTGCCCGAGCAGAGCGCGGGCACGTTCGGCGTGCCCGTCGCGAAGCGACCGCCGTCGTCGCGGTAGTCCTGGCCCTTCGGCGAGAACAGGAACGGCTGTTTGTGCGCGGCCCAGCCCGTGAACGCCGGCTCGAGGCCCTTGCTCAGGTCGGGATCGACGTAGAGGAAACAGTTGCCGGGGCCGCCACACAGCCACTTCAGCGCGCCGCCCACGGCGGCGTGCACGCCACACTCGCGCAAAGAGAGCGGTATCGTGCCGACCGAGTGGAAGACATCGAGCACGACGAACGCGCCGACCTTGCGTGCCTTCTGCACGATCGGCGTCACGTCGACGATCGCCGAGCTGCGGAACATCACGTGATCGATCGCGACGAGCAGCGTCGAGTCGTCGATCGCGTCGGCAACCTGCTGCGCGTCGGTCGTCAGGCCGTCGCCGGCCGCCGGGATCCGGACGAGCTTCGCGCCGTGCCGCGCGCGCGCTTCGTAGATGTATTGGTCCGACGGAAAGTTGCGGTCCGCGTAGACGATGCGGTTGCGCGGGCCGTCGAAACGAAAGCACGACAGGATCATCTCGAGTGCTGTGGCGACGTTCTGGTGCATCGACACGGTGCCGCGCGGTACACCGAGCACACCCGCGATCTCGTCGGCCACCTGGTCCTGCAGCGTCCACCAACCGTCCCCCCACGCGCGAACGCCGCGCGATTCCCATTGCTCGAGAAACCGCGCAACGCTCTGCCTCGCCGAACCAGGCATCGCGCCGAGCGAGTTGTTGATCAGGTAGTTGCTGCGGGCCGTGATCGGGAACTGCTCACGGTACGCAAGGAGAGGATCGGGGAGGCTCATTTCGCAACCGAGCCCGCCGTTCTAGCGGATGGCCGGCATCCGCGCACGTTCCGACGAGCCGGGAACTATCCGGGTTGGGCGAGGAACTCGCGTCGCACGGCCAACACGAGCCGCTGGTCGGCCCCGAGGCGCTCGGCAGCGAGCACGTGCCGCTCGGCTTCTGCGCGGCGACCGAGCAGCGCACAGGCCTGGGCGAGATGCAGCAAGGGCGACACGTCGCTCGGGCACAGCTCGTGGGCGCGTTCGAGGTGTTGACGCCCTTCTTCGACCTTGCCCCTGCCGACGAGCAGGATCCCGAGCCAGTTGTGGGCATCCGCGAAGTTCGCATCGCGGCGCACGGCGCAGCGCAGCGCGCGCTCGGCGCGGCGCGGCCGGTCGAGCTTGTGGTTGACGATCCCGACGAGGAACCACGCCTCCGCGACGGGGCCCACTTCGCGTACGAGCGTGCGCCCGGCGGCGAGCGCCTCGTGCAGGTCACCGGCAGCGATCGCGCTCTCGATGCGCTGCGTGCCGGCCCACAATCCCGGGACCGAGGCGAGCCGCAAGAACCGCCGCGCCTGGACGTCGACCTTCGGCGCGAGACCGAGCCGCAGCGCCTGCTCGAGTGCCGCCGCGGCTGCTTTCGCGTCGCCGAGCAGCAGGCAGGCCCGCCCGAGCTCGAATTGCAGCACCGCGTGGTTCGGGTCCTTCGCGAGCACGCGCTCGACGATGCCTCGCGCCGTCGCTGCCTTGTCGTCCTCGATCAGGAACGAGACGACGAGACGCGCCACGGACACCGGCAGGTCGGGAATCCTCGTCAACTCCGCGACGAGGCCATCTCGCGCTGCGTGATCCTGCGTGACATCACAGACGGCCGCGAGCTGCGCGAGCGCTTCGGCGCTCGCGAAACCGCGCTCACGCGCGAGCCCGACGACTTCGCGGACCTCGTCGTAGCGACCGAGGCGAAACAGCAAGGCCGCAGCCCGTTCCACGAGCTCGGGCCGTTCGAGTGCGCGCCGCGCGGCCCGCACCGCGACCGCGGCGGCGGTGCTCTCGTCGCCAGCGGCGAGCAACTGCGCGCCGAGGCGCTCGAGCATCGGAACGGAGACCTCGGCCGTAGCGGCAAGTTGCGCGAGCAGGTGGCGGACCTCGGTGCGATGCTCGCCGCGTTTGAGGCACTGCCCCGCGAAGTCGAGGACGGTCTGCTGCACGTCTTCGTCTGCGGCCGCCAACTCGATGCAGCGCCGCGCTGGCCGCAGCGGGTCGGGCGAAGGATCGGCGAGGTTCGCTTCGCGCCGCAGCGTCGCGTCCTTGACGACGAGCAACCAGCCGAGCGCTTCGCCGCCGAGCAGGCGTGGCGCGCGTGGCCGTCCCGTCCGGCCGAGCAGTCCCATCACTTCGAACTCGATGCGCGTCAGCACGTCGATCGGCTGTCTCGGATCGAACGGCAGGTCCGCTTCGTGAAGGATCCGCTGCGTCCTGCCGTCGAGCGCGCGCCAGTGCAGCACGCCGCTGCGGAACATGCCGTCGCACAGCAGGCGCACTTCGCCCTGCTTGTGCATCTTGGCGAGTGCCGCGGGCTCGAGCAGGTCGTTGAGGCGGAAGAAGCTGCGCACGCCGTCCACGGGTCCGAGGAACGGCAGGAATCGGACACCCTGGTCCTCGCTGCCATTGAGGCGTTCGACGAGCATGCGTGGGAGCTGCCTCGCGAGCACATCGTACGGAGCCGCGCCGGCGACCGGGGCGAGCCCGTCGGCAACCGCGAAGCCGAATACCACGGCAGTGGTCATGCCATCACTTCGGCGACGGCGGGGGCGGCGTCACGGTCGGCCGAGGAAACACGAACGACACCGCAGTGCCGCCGCGCTCGTCGCCCACGAGGACCTCGACCTCCTGCGTCTTCGTGTCCGAACCCGACACCTGCTGCCAGATCGTGGCTCCGAGCGTTTCGGCGAATCGATCCTTCTTGAGTCCAGCCGTCACGCAGGCTGCCGCCACGATGCGCACGCGGCCGTTCAAGGTCTCCTCGCGAAGTTGCAGCGGCGTTACCAACTGCGCTGCGAACTTCGCTTCGAGCAGCTGCTGCAGCTGCGGCGACGCAGACCGGTGCTGCTGCATCTGGACCAGGTTTTTCATCATGAGGCTCAACATGATGCAACCGGCAATGCCGAGGCCCGCGATGGCGTAGATTGACTTGGGCACACGTCGGCTTTCGGCAGATCCCGCGTTCCCACTGCAGAACAAAGCTCTGGGGCAACCCCCGACTCCCGAAAGAATCCGTGCCAGAGCCATTGCCTTGCACGAGGGAGCCGGTATGCATCGGCAGCGTCCGGGGGCTTCGCCCCCCTCCTTGAACCAACACCCATGGGCAAGATCGTCCGGTGCCGTGAATGCGGAAAGGTCTACCGCGAACTCGATGAACTCGAGGACCTGCGCGACAACGACAGCGTCTGCCTCGTCTGCAACAACACCATCGAGGTGCCGGACTGGGACCGCGTGCTCGCTTCCTACGAAGACGACGACGGCGATGTCGAGGAAGACGACGACTGGGACGAAGACGAAGAGCCCGAAGAAGATGACGATGGCAAGGTCGTTGCCGAGGAAGAGTTCGACGACGAGATCGGCGACGAGGAAGAGGAGGACGAAGAGGGCGAGGACGACGAGGACGAGGACGAGGACGAGGACGACGACGAGGAGCCCAGCGAGGAGCGCTGACGGGCAGGTGGTCTGTCATCGCCGCAACGCGGCGTCCCTGGCGGGGCGAAACAGCCACCAGCCGCCGCGGGGGCATGAGTTCGGGCCACCGGGGCAAGGAGACCGCACGGCCTTTTCTCGATGCTCGCGCCAACTTGGCAGCACCCCCCCGCCGGATCTCTGCCATTCTGGCCGCAAAAGCGGCGCGCCGTCCCTGGCCAGCCCGGGATCACTGATCTCAAGGCGCTGGGAAATTGTCACTTGCAGTAGTGGACCCCGGGCGGCACATGGCTTGCTTTGCGGCGGCCCTTCCAGTTTGGACCGGCTGCTGACCTTCGATGCGCCAAAGCTTTCGCGTGCTCCTGGTTGAGGACGATGACTCCCTGAGGTGTTGCCTCAGCGAGTTCCTCGCGAGTCACGGCTGGGAAGTGCTGGCCACTGCATCCGCGGCCGAGGCCATGTCGATGGCGTGGCGCCAGCGGTTCGACTTCTCGATCCTCGACTTCCACCTGCCCGGCATGACGGGCCTGGACCTGTTCCAGCACCTCGCTTCGGTCCGGCCGCTGCCCTCGATCCTGATGTCGGGCCTGGCGTCCGCCGAGGAGGCCGCCGCCGCGCGTCAGGCCGGCTTCTTCACCTTCCTGCGCAAGCCCCTCGAGCTCGAACGCCTGCGCCAGTCGCTGCAGCTGTTGATCCAGACTCACTTCGGTGGCCCGATGACCCCCAGCTGGGTCCAGGATTGGCGCCCGCAGTGGCAGAAGCCCGGCCGACAGCCGCCGCCACCCCCGCCCGCACCCCCGACCTTCCCGCAGTCGCGACGCTGATCCAACGGCGAACGGCTGCGGGCACACTTTCCCTCTCCCATCCCACCTCCCGAAGGAACTGCAAAATGACGAAGACCAAGTCCGCGACCGTGACCCCCCTTGGTGACCGCGTGCTCGTCAAGCGCGTCGCCGCCGACGAGAAGACCAAAGGCGGCATCATCCTGCCCGACACCGCCAAGGAGAAGCCACGCGAAGGCATCGTCGTCTCCGTCGGCAACGGCAAGCTGCTCGAGAACGGCACGCGTCAGGCGATGTCGGTCAAGGCCAAGGACCGCGTCCTGTTCTCCTCCTACGCCGGCTCCGAGATCAAGCTCGACGGCGACGAGTTGCTGATCCTCGCCGAAGACGAGATCCTCGCCATCATCGAGTGAGCCGGCTCCGCGCCCTGAACTGACTTCGTGAGCGCACAACGCTCGCAACCACCCCACAAACCATCCAATCGAGTCAACCCCCATGACAGTCAAGAAGATCGCATACGACCAGGAAGCGCGTGAACGCATGCGCGACGGCGTCCGGCAGCTCGCCCGCGCCGTCAAAGTCACACTAGGCCCGCGCGGCCGCAATGTCATCATCGAGAAGTCGTTCGGCAGCCCGACCGTGACCAAGGACGGCGTCACCGTCGCGAAGGAGATCGAGCTGGCCGGCAAGTACGAGAACCTCGGCGCGCAGCTCGTCAAGGAAGTCGCTTCCAAGACGTCCGACGTCGCCGGTGACGGCACGACGACGGCGACCGTGCTCGCCGAAGCCATCTTCGAAGAGGGCATCAAGAACGTCACGGCCGGCGCAAACCCCGTCGCGCTCAAGCGCGGCATCGAGCGCGCCGTCGCGAAGATCGTCGAGTCGATCAAGAAGGTGAAGATCGACATCAAGGGCAAGAAGGAGATCGCCCAGGTCGCTTCGATCGCCGCCAACAACGACGAGGAGATCGGCAACATCCTGTCGGACGCGATGGAGCGCGTCGGCAAGGACGGCGTGATCACCGTCGAAGAGGGCAAGAGCCTCGCGACCGAGGTCAAGTGGGTCGAAGGCATGCAGTTCGACAAGGGCTACCTGTCACCGCACTTCGTCACGAACCAGGACAAGATGGAGGTGGTGCTCGAGAACCCGTTCATCCTGATCCACGAGAAGAAGATCTCGACCATCAAGGACATGCTGCCGCTGCTCGAGAAGATCGCGCAGAGCGGCCGTCCGCTGCTGATCGTCGCCGAGGACGTCGAAGGCGAGGCGCTCGCGACGCTCGTGGTCAACAAGCTGCGCGGCGTGTTCAAGTGCTGCGCGGTCAAGGCGCCCGGCTTCGGCGACCGTCGCAAGGCCATGCTCGAAGACCTCGCCGTCGTCACGGGCGGCAAGGCCATCTTCGAGGACCTCGGCATCAACCTCGAATCCGTCACGACCGCCGAGCTCGGTTCCGCCAAGAAGGTCGTGGTCGGCAAGGACGACTGCACGGTCATCGAAGGCGCCGGCAAGACGAAGGACACGCAGGCGCGCATGGAACAGGTCCGCGCCGAGATCTCCCGCACGACCTCCGACTACGACCGCGAGAAGCTCCAGGAGCGGCTCGCGAAGCTCGCCGGCGGCGTCGCGCAGATCATGGTAGGCGCGGCCACCGAAGCCGAGATGAAGGAGAAGAAGGCACGCGTCGAGGACGCGCTGCACGCAACCCGCGCCGCCGTTGCCGAAGGCATCGTCGCGGGCGGTGGTGTCGCGCTGATGCGCGCCGCCAAGTCGCTCGAGGACCTCAAGCTGACCGGCGACGAACGCATCGGCGCCGACATCGTGCGCCGCGCGCTCGAAGCCCCGATGCGCCAGATAGCGACCAACGCCGGCGTCGACGGCTCGATCGTGGTGCAGACCGTGCGCAATCACAAGGACACCACCCACGGCTACAACGCCGCGACCGACACCTACGAGGACATGATCAAGGCCGGCATCGTCGACCCCGTGAAGGTCGTCTGCGCCGCGCTGCAGAACGCCGCGTCGGTCTCGACCCTGCTGCTGACGACCGAGGCGCTGATCACGAACGTGCCCGAGAAGAAGCCCGCCGGCGGCGGCGGCGACCACCACGACCATGGCGGCATGGGTGGCATGGGTGGCATGGGCGGCATGGACTTCTGAGCCAGCCACTTCGACCCGGACCAATACGGCCCGGTGGCGCCCCGCGCGCTGCCGGGCCGCGTGCTTTCCGCTAGGCTCCGCGAGTGACTGCTTGTCGTCCCGGCTGTGGCGCCTGCTGCATCGCGCCGTCGATCGGAACACCGTTCCGCGGCATGCCGCACGGCAAGCGCGCCGGCGAGCGCTGCGTGCATCTCGATGCCGCCAACCTGTGCCGGCTGTTCGGTCATCCCGATCGCCCGCGCTTCTGCGTCGACCTGAAGGCGCAGCCCTCGATGTGCGGAACCTCCGACGCCGAGGCGATGGCGATCCTCACGCGCTGGGAGAGCGACACCTCACCCTGACAGGACGCGCAGGCACAGCTCCTTGACGTCCGTCGCCGCGACGCGATCGCGTGCAAGGGCACGGTCGCTGCACAAGAACACGGGACCCGCCGCGTCGTCGCCATACAACCGGCCGTGCGTGCCGCGCACCATCGACGGATCGGTCGGGATCACGTCCATGAGGTAGCGGAACCCGAGCATCTTCTTCGCGAGCGTCTTCGCGATCTTGAGCTTCGGGAACGCAATCTTCGGGTCGAGGAACAGCTCGGCCGGGTCGTAGCCGGGCTTGCGATGGATGTCGACGGTCGGCGCGAAGTCGGGCCGGCGCGCCTCGTCGAGCCAATAGTGGTAGGCGAACCAGCACCCCGGTTCGGCGATGCAGACGAGCTCGCCGCTGCGTGCATGGTTGACGCCGAATTCGATCTGCTGAGTCGGATCGAGCACGCGCGCGACGCCGGGCACCATCGCGAGCAGATCGCGCACCATGCCCACGTCGCTGGCCTGCGCGACATGGACGTGCGCACACTGGTGGTCCGCGACCGCGAACGCGCGGCACGCGCCGCAGTCGAGCAGCTGGCCGTGGCTCGTCTCCTGCACGCGCAAGAGCCCCTTCTCGTGCAGCAGCCGGTTCAAGAACACGACGCGCGTCGCGGGCTCGATGCCATACTCCGACAGCACCATCACGTGCGCGTTCTTCGCGCGAGCGGCTTCGACGAGGCGCCCGACCTCGACATCGAGATCGCGCACGGCCTGCACGCTGCGCGGATCCTCGGGCCCGAAGCGCTGATGGTCGTAGTCGAGGTGCGGCAGGTAGGCGAGCACGAGGTCCGGATCCTGCCTGTGCATCACCGACAACGCCGACGACACGATCCAGCGCGTGCTCGCGATGCCGGCGCGCGGCCCCCAGAAATCGAACAGCGGGAACGGACCCAGTTCCTGCTGCAAGTCGGCCTGCAGGTCCGGCGGCTCGCTGTAGAGCCCCGGCTTCTTGAGCCCGTCAGCGTGGTACTCGGGGCGCGGCGTCATGCTCCAGTCGACGCCGGGCGCATACATGTTCCACCACCAGAACAGCTTCGCCGTGCGCGTGCCGAAGCGCTGCTTCGCCGCTTCGTAGAGCTTCTCCCCGCGCACGAGCTGGTTCGGCTGCCGCCAGAACATGACCTGCGCGAGGTCGCGGAAGTACCAACCATTGCCGACTGCCCCGTGGCCCGACGGCGGCAACCCCGTGAGGAACGTCGCCTGCACGCTGCACGTCACGGCCGGAAACACCGTGTCGAGCGGGGCCGTGAAACCATGCTCGCCGAGACCGCGCATCACGGGGGCGTGCGCGAGGTCTTTCGGCCGCAGGCCCACCGCGAGGATCACGAGCAACTTCACGTGCGCATCGTGCCGGGCCGCAACGGCTCGCGCCACGTCGGGCGTCGGGGTCCGCGGCGCGTCGCGTCGCATCGCGCCGCGAATCGACCCAGACCGCTTGACCGTCCGCGCGGGTGACAGGAGCATGCGGCCACCCGCGGGGACCGACCATCATGCATGCACGCGTCCGGCAGACGGTCCTCGGCATCACGCTCGTGTCCGTCGCGTTGTGCACGGCCGCCTGCGCGCGGCCCGACGACGGCACGCTGCAGGGTTACGTCGAAGGGGAGTTCGTCTTCGTCGCGTCGCCGCTCGGCGGTGAGCTGCAGCAACTCGCGGTGCAACGCGGTTCTCTCGTGAAGAAGGACGAGCTGCTGTTCGCGCTCGAGGACACCACCGAACGCGAAGCCAAAGCACGCCAGCAGCGCATCGTCGACAGCCTGCGTTCGCGGCTCGAGGACGAGAAGAAGGGCAAGCGGCCGTCGGAGATCAAGGCACTCGAGGCACTGCTCGAGCAGAACCTTGCATCGCAGAAGCGCGCCGATGCGGAGCTGGTCCGGGTCGAGAAGGCCGCACCGAGCGGCGCCGTGTCGTTGATCGCGCTCGACCGCGCGCGCGCCGAGCTCGCCGAGAGCAACGCGCGCGTCGCGCAGAGCGAGGCGGATCTCGCCACTGCACGGCTCGGCGCGCGCGAGGATCGCGTCGCCGCGGCCGAAGCCGAGGTGCGCGCGGCCGAAGCGGAGCTCGTGCGCAGGCAGTGGGATCTCGACCAGAAGCGCCAGACAGCGACCGCGGACGCGCTGGTCTTCGACACGATCTATCGCGAAGGGGAATGGGTCGAGGCGGGCCGACCGGTCGTGGCACTGCTGCCACCCGGAAACGTCAAGGTGCGCACGTTCGTGCCCGAGACGCGCGTCGGCGCGATCCGCATCGGCGCCAGCGCGAGCGTTCACATCGACGGTGTCGAGCAGCCCGCGCGCGGCAGCGTGACGTTCGTTTCGCCGCGCGCCGAGTACACGCCGCCCGTGATCTTCAGCCGCGAGAGCCGGTCGAAGCTCGTGTTCCTCGTCGAGATCCGCTTCGCGCCGGAGACCGCGAGCCAGCTCCACCCGGGCCAGCCCGTCGACGTGCGCCTCGAAGGCAGGACGTGAACGGCGGGCTCGCGATCGACGTCCGCGACATGACGAAGCGCTTCGGCGCCCTGACCGCGGTCGACGGCATCGGCCTGCAGGTGAAGACGGGCGAGATCCACGGCTTCCTCGGGCCGAACGGCAGCGGCAAGACGACGTTCATCCGGATGCTGTGCGGGCTGCTGCGGCCCGACGGCGGCAGCGGGACGTGTCTCGGCTTCGACGTCGTGAAGGACAGCGAGTCGATCAAGCGCCAGGTCGGCTACATGACGCAGCGCTTCAGCTTCTGGGAGGACCTGACCGTCGCCGAGAACCTCGAGTTCACAGCACGCATCTACGCGGTGCCCGACCGGCGCACCGCGGTGCGCGCGACGATCGAACGCATGGGGCTCGCCAAACGGCGCGACCAGCTCGCGGGCACGCTGTCGGGCGGCTGGAAGCAGCGGCTCGCGCTCGCCGCGTGCATGCTGCACTCGCCGAAGCTGCTGCTGCTCGACGAGCCGACCGCCGGCGTCGATCCGCAGGCGCGGCGCGAGTTCTGGGAGCAGATCCACGAGCTCGCGAGCGGGGGCATCACGGTGCTGATCGCGACGCACTACATGGACGAGGCCGAACGCTGCCACCGCCTCGCGTTCGTGTTCCACGGCCACCTGCTCACGCACGGCACCGTCGACGAGGTCGTGCGCGCGTCGGGGTTGCTGACCTGGGCCGTCGCGGGGCCCGACCTGCCCGAGCTGATGCCCAAGCTGCGTAGCGAGCCCGGCGTCGAGCAGGCGGTCGCGTTCGGCAACGAGCTGCACGTCGCGGGCGGCGACGGCAACGCGCTCGAGCAGGTCGTCGCGAAGTACGGATCCGGCCCGCACCGCTTCCGCCGCATCGACGCGAGCCTCGAGGACGTGTTCATCCACCTGATGCAGCAGGCGAAGGCCGGCGCGAGCGCGGCAGCGAGCGCCCAATGAGCCGCCTGTTCTCGATCGGCCGCTTCGCGGCGATGGTGCAGAAGGAGTTCGTGCAGATGCGCCGCGACCGCGTCACCTTCGCGATGATGGTCGGCATCCCGCTGCTGCAGCTCGTACTGTTCAGCTTCGCGATCAACCTCGACCCCAAGCACCTCCCGACCGCGGTCGTGCTCGCCGACCACGGACCCGCCGGCCGTGCGCTCGTTGCGGCGATGCAGAACAGCGGCTATTTCGACGTCAGGGCGACGCTGTCGACCGAGGAGGAGGCACAGCAGGTGCTCACGCGCGGCGAAGTGCAGTTCGTCGTCAACGTCCCACCGCTGTTCACGCACGACGTGTGGCGTGGCGCGCGCCCGGCGATCCTCGTCGAGACCGACGGCACCGATCCGGGCTCTGCCGGCAACGCGGTCGGCAACCTGCAACGCATCGTCGACAGCTCGCTGCAGCGCAACCTCACAGGCCCGCTCGCGCCGCTGCAGCCGCGAGCCGGCCCCGTCGAGCTGCGCATCCACACGCTCTACAACCCGGAGGCGATCACGCAGTACAGCATCGTGCCGGGGCTCATGGGCGTCGTGCTCACGATGACGCTCGTCCTGATCACGGGCCTCGCGATCACGCGCGAGCGCGAGACCGGCACGATGGAGAACCTGCTGTCGATGCCGACGCGTCCGCTCGAGGTGCTGATCGGCAAGATCGTGCCGTACGTGCTCGTCGGCTACGTGCAGGTCGCGCTGATCCTGATCGCCGCGCGCTACGGCTTCGACGTGCCGATGCTCGGCAGTGCCTGGCTGCTCGTCGTGCTGTCCGCGGTGTTCATCGCGGCCAATCTCGCGGTCGGCATCACGTTCTCGACAGTCGCGGAGAATCAGCGGCAGGCGATGCAGATGGGCATGTTCTTCTTCCTGCCGTCGATCCTGCTCAGCGGGTTCATGTTCCCGTTCCGCGGCATGCCCGGCTGGGCGCAAGCGGTCGGCGAGGTGTTCCCGCTCACGCACTACCTGCGCGTCGTGCGCGGCATCATGCTCAAGGGCAACGGCTTCGCCGACGTCGCCGGCCACGTGTGGCCGATCGCGCTGTTCACCGCGGTCGCGCTCGTAATCGGCGTGGGCCGCTACCGGCGCACGCTCGACTGACCTCACTGCTTCAGAGCGGCAGCGGCTTGCCGCAGTGCGGACAGCTCGACTTGGCCTTGGCCGGCGCGGCGCGCGTGCCCGCGAGCCGTTCCCTTGCCTTGCCGAGCTCCTCGACGAACGCGGCGCCGAGCAGACCGGCCGGCAACGCGAACATGCCGATTCCGAGCACCGCGATGACGCCGCCGAGCACGCGGCCGAGCGCCGTCACCGGCGCCATGTCGCCGTAGCCGATCGTCGTCAGCGTGACGATGCCCCACCACATCGTCGCCGGGATGCTCGAGAACGTCTGCGGCTGCGCGTCGTGCTCGAGGTGGAACATGCCGGCCGACGCGACGACGAGCATCACCATGAGCAGCACGAGCAATGCGATCAGATCAGGGGCCTTGGAGCGCAGCACCTGCTGCAGCGTCTGCGCCGCGATCGAGTAGCGGCCGAGCTTCGCGATGCGCACGAGCCGCGACAGGCGCAACACGCGCAGCACGCGCAGGTCGACGCCACTGGCCGAGAGCAGGCTCGGCAGGATCGCCGCGAGGTCGATCAGCGCAGCCGGCGTGATCATCCAACGCAGCCGGCCCTTGATCGGGTGCGCGAACTGCGGCTGCTCGGACGCGATCCACAGCCGCGCCGCGTATTCGACGCTGAACACGATCACCGAGAACGTCTCGAGGCTCGCGAACCAGCCCGCGTAGCGCTCTGCGAGGTCGGGCACGGACTCGAGCACGATCGCGACGACATTGACGACGATCAGCGCGCCGAGCGAGAGGCGAACCGTGCGCGCGGCGGCGGTCGGTTCGTTGCCGGCGAGGACGAGGTGAACGCGGCGGCGAAGAGTCATGTCCGGGATGGTATGGATCGCGCGCGGGGTTCCTGAGCGAGTGGCCGTCAAGTTTCTTCGACAGCGTTCGGGGGTGCGTCCCCCACTCGCGCGCGCTAGGATCGCACCGATCGCCGCGATCCGACCTTCCATGAGATGATCCGCATGCGCCCGCATCCGTTCGCCGTCTTCGTTCTGCTCGCCGCAACCGTAACCGTGCTCGCACACGATGCGGCTGCGCAGTGCTCGACGCAGTGGGTACCGTCCGTCGGCGCCGGTCCGAACGGTCCCGTGTTCGCCTCGCACGCGTTCGATCCGGACGGCCCCGGCCCGGCGAACCCGCAGGCACTGGTCGGCGGCTTCTTCGGCCTCGGCCCGGTCGGAGCGCCGACGCACGTCGCGTTGTACGACCCGATCGTGAACTCGTGGTCGGCGCTCGGCACGGGCGTCGACAGCACCGTGATCGCCGTGCTGCGGCTGCCGAACGGGGCCCTCGTCGCCGGCGGCGGGTTCGCGCACGCGGGCGGCCTGGTGGCGCACAACGTCGCGCGCTGGAACGGCACCGCGTGGTCCGCCTTCGGCGCGGGGCCCGGCGGCATCGTGCGCGCGCTCGCGGTGCTGCCGAACGGCAACATCATCGCGGGCGGCGAGTTCGGCGTCGCCGAGTGGAACGGCACCGCGTGGCTGCCGATGGGCAGCGGACCGACGTTCGTCGCGGCACTCGCGACGCGGCCCAACGGCAACGTCGTCGCCGGCGGCACCTTCTCCGGTGCGTTCGGCGTGCACGAGTGGAACGGCACGGCCTGGTCGCCGCTCGGGAGCTGCAACGGCGACGTGCGCTCGCTGCTGCTGCTCGACAACGGCGATGTCGTCGCGGGCGGCGCGTTCAGCGGCATCGGCGGCGTCAACGCCGTGTTCGTCGCGCGCTTCGACGGCACGACGTGGTCGGCGTTGCCGGGGCTCCAGCACAGCGCGCGCGCTCTCGCGGCGCTGCCGAACGGCGACCTCGTCGCCGCCGGCGGCCTGGCGCCGTCCGCGCAGCCCAACCTCGTCAGCCGATGGAACGGCACGTCGTGGTCCGTGCTCGGCGGCGGCATGGACAGCGCCGCATGGACGCTCGCGAGCTTCTCGAACGGCGACCTGCTCGCCGGCGGCACGTTCACGACGATCGGCGGCACCGGCTCGGCGAACGTCGCGCGGCTGACGACGACGTGCCCCGCGACGACCGCGGTGATCGGCACCGGTTGCACCGGCTCTGCCGGCGTCGTGTCGCTCGCGCCGACGAACCTGCCGTGGGTCGGCAGCACGTTCCGCGCGACTGCGACCGGCCTGCCCGCGCTCGGCATCGCCGTTCACGTCGTCGGGTTCACGCCGCTGTCGACTCCGCTGGTCAACGTGCTGCCGCAGGCCCTGCCGGGCTGCGTGTTACGCGCGAGCCCGGACTTCCTCGAGGTCCTGTTTCCCACGGCCGGCGCCGCGTCCACGATGATCGTCTTGCCGAACTCGCCAGCGCTCGCGGGCCTGCAGGTGCACGAACAGGTGGTGCCGCTCGAAATCTCGGCGAGTCTCGTCATCACCGCCGCAACGAGCTCGAACGCGCTGCAGCTTACGATCGGCGTGCTGTAGATCTGGCCAAAGCAACGGAGACGAGAACCAGCGCGCGCGTCCGAGGCAGGCTCGCGCGGACGCGCCGCAGTATGGTGAGCGACATGGTCGATGGCGCGAACCTAGCCCGGGCCCTACGCGAGCATGGCGGCAAGCTTGGGTTTCATCGACGGATCGTCACACGGCCGGTCGTCTGGTCGAGCGCATGTTCCCGCGTCGTGCCGTCGGGCCAGCGCACTACGAGCTTGCTGCCCGCGGGAACGTTCGCGAACCACGCCGTCGGCTCCGATTGCGACAGGTAGCCGCTGCCGGCCGTGATCTCGCGCCGCTGCTGCTTGCCGTCGGGCGTGCGCAGCACGACGCGCGCGCCGACCGCGGTCGGGTTGCCGGGCGCACCTTGGAGCCGCACCGCGAGTCGCTTCGGGCCGACGCGCCCTAGAATACCGACGTTGTTGACCCAGGCGCGGACCGGGCCATCGTTCACCGCGCAGACGAAGTCGGGAGAGTCGCCGCCGTAGAGACTGAGCACGGCGAGAGCCTTGGCATCCTCGGGCATCACGACCATGGACTCGCTCGCGGGAACGAATTCGAACTTCATGCCCCCCTTGCCGGACAGCAGCGCGCCGAGCCCGCCGTCGAAGCGCCCGGTCTCGGGCTCCGGCGAGAAGAAGTTCTGCGCGAGCACCAGGTCCTGGTTGCCGTCGCCGTCGAAGTCCGCGATGCCGATGCCGAACACGGGCGCGATCTGCGTCATGCGCGGCAGCGGCACGACGGCGAACCGGTCGCCGCGATTCTCGAGCACGACGTGGCGCAGCTCGTTGCACGTGAGCTCGAGGCACTGCTTCAACGTGTCACCGCCGTAGATCTCGGCGAGGTTCGCCCTCGCGAACGCGTCGTAGGTCGGGAACCGCTCGCGCACGAACGGCATCGCCTGGCTGCTGCACGACAGGCCGCGCACCGGCAGCACGGTGTCGGCCGGCTGCTTCGCCTCGACGACGTCGAACGAACCGTTGCCATCGAGGTCCTTGCCGTAGAGCCGCAGCGGCTTCTCGGCACTCGCCTTGTACTTCGTGTTGAGGCCCAGATTGCCGGCCACGAGGTCCACGTCGCCGTCGCCGTCGAGGTCGGCCGCGGCGACGCTGTTCCACTGCCCGCGCACGTCGTGCAGACCGAGCGCCTGCGTGCGGTCCGTGAAGCCCTTGCCCGCGTCGTTGTGGAACACGCGGATCGGCTGCCACTGGGATGCGACCACGAGATCGACGAAGCCGTCGTCGTCGAGGTCGGTCCAGGTCGCCGCCGTCACCATGTCCCCGGTGCGCAGCTCGGGCAGCAGCGCATTGGTCGCGTCGACGAAGCGGCCGCCATCGTTGCGCAACAGGAAGCTCGATGGCGCATTCGGGAAGCGGCCCGGCACGACGCGGCCACCGACGAACAGGTCGACGTCGCCGTCGCGGTCGAAGTCGCACGCGCACACACAGCTCTTGCTGACGCGCACGTCGGGCAGCACATCGGCCGCCGCCTTGGTGAACGCGGCCTTGCCGTCGTTCACGTAGAGGCGATCGCGCAGTGTCGCCGCCCCTTCGTTCGCCTCGACGCCGCCGCTCGCGACGTAGAGGTCGAGGTCGCCATCGCCGTCGAAGTCGAGGAAGCAGGCCCCGAGGTCCTCGCACTCGGCGTCGTCGCGCCACGGACCGTCGATCGGCGTCCACACGCCCTTGCTGTCGGCGCGCACGAGCGTGCCGGCCTGGCCTGCGGCGCCGCCGATCCACAGCTCGTCGCGGCCGTCGCCGTCGACGTCGCCGCTCGCCACGCCCGGCCCGAGCCGCGACAGGCGATGCGGCAGCAGCGGCTGCACCGCGTAGTCGTCGAAGTCGCGTTCGCGATGACGCACCGGGATCTCGCGCCCCTTCCAGAAGAGGCCGTCGTCGTCGTCGAAGCGATCGTCCGACACGTGCCACTGCGTCTGCGGCGGCTCTTCGCGGATCGTGTAGCGCTGGTCGGCCGCCAGCTTCTCGAAGCTCTGCCTCGCCGTGCTCGGCCACTGCACGACGAGCTTGTCGATCGTCGTGGCCGCACCGAGCCCGAAGTGCTCGACCGCCTCACCTGCCGACATGTAGCCTCGCGTCAACGACACGAGCCGCGTCTGCTTCACGCCGCCGGCCGTGACCTCGATCGTCGCCCCGACGCCATGCGTGTTGCCGTGCTTCCCGCGCAACTCGACGAGCACGCGGTGCGTGTCGGCCGTGCGGTTCTCGAACAGGCTCGCCGGCGCGTTCAGGTTGTTGACGATCAGGTCGAGGTCACCGTCGCGATCGAGGTCGCTGAACACCGCTCCGTGCGCGACGCTCGCCTCGTCGAGCCCCCACAACGCCCCAACGTCCTCGAACTTCAGCTCGCCCGCGCTGCGCCGCGCGATGTTCTTCTCCTCGACGCGCGGGATCGCTCGGAACACGTCGAGCGCCGCATTCTCGCGACCCTGCGCCATCAGGCGATCGAACTGCTCGTTGATGTCGGGGTTGTCGGTGAACACCGGGATGCCGTTCGTCGCGAAGAAGTCGAGCCTGCCGTCCTCGTCGAGATCGACGAAGCGCACCGACCACGTCCAATCGCTGCTCGCGAGCCCGGCCATGTGCGCGGCCTCGAGGAACCTGCCGGTGCCCGTGTTCACATACAGCGCGTTGCGCATGTATTGCTGCGGGTTGCCGTGCATCAGGAACCAGCGATGCTGGTCCATGCTGCCCATCAGCATCTTGCCCATGTAGTGCGTCGTGCTCGACATGTCGGCAACGAGCAGGTCGAAGCGGCCGTCGTTGTCGATGTCCCCGAAGTCAGCGCCCATGCCGAAGAACGCGGTGTGCGGCAGCATCTTCTTGGTGACGTCCGCGAACCGACCGTCGCCGAGGTTGTGCCAGAGGTGGTCAGGCGACTGGAAGTCGTTCGCGACATACAGATCCATGCGCCCGTCGCGGTCGTAGTCCCACCACACGACGGACAGTCCGTTGTCGTGATCGCCGAGTCCTGCCTCGCGCGTGACGTCGACCCAGCGCGCGTAGCCGTCGTTGCGGAACAACCGGTCGCTCTGGCCCGCCTGGAACGGTGCTGGCGCTCCCGGCACCAGGAACACCTCGTCCTCGTAGCCCGCCGGCACTGCAGCGTTGCCGTGCTCGTCCTTCTGCAGCACCGGCAACGGCCGCCACAGCTCGGCTTTCGTCTTGCGCATCGCCTTCGGCAGCGTGAGGCCCGCGACGATGTCCTTCGGCAGCCGGCTCTTCAGCACGCGGTTCGCGAGCACGTAGAGATCGAGGTCGCCGTCGTTGTCGTAGTCGGCGAACGCGCAGCCCATGCTCGCGGCGCAATGGCCGAGCCCGAACGGCCCGGCCTTCTCGACGAACGTGCCGTCGCCCTGGTTCTGGTAGAGCAGGTTCGGCGACTCGAGGTTGCAGACGTAGAGGTCGAGGTCGCGATCGCCGTCGACGTCCGCGAACGTCGCCGCTGTGCCCCACGCCTCGCCGCCATCGAGCCCGCCCGCCTTCGCGGTAACGTCCTCGAAGTGCATCGGCGACGTCTGCTTGAACAGCTTGTTCGGTCCGTCCTGCGACACGAGGTAGACGTCGGGCAGGCCGTTGCCGTCGTAGTCGCCGACCGCGAGACCGGCTCCCGAGTAGACGTAGGCGACGATGTTCTCGGGGCGCAGCTCGTTCGCGAACACGAGCCCGGTGCTCGCCGAGTCGAGGCGCGCGAACCGCTTGCCCTCCGCGGCGTGGCGCGGCGCCAGCGGAACGGCCGTGATGGGCTCCGTGGTCCCCGGCTTGCCGGAACAGGCGCAGAACAGACCCAGCAGGACCACATCGAGGACCACGTAGCGCCGCATGGTCCCATCATGACTTCCGAGCCGTTCTGCGAACAGCCATTCGGCTGACGCTGAGAGCAGCCAGCAACCTGACTCGGCGCCGCCCCTACTGCTTCGAGCCAGGGCGATAGACCCGTTCGGTGTGCCCCTGCAACTGGCTCGGGTAGAAGTAGACCTCGCGCAGCGCGCCGTTCGCATAGAGCTCGGCCTGATCGTTGAAGTGCTTCGACCCCGGCACGCAGTTCACGCCGCCGGCGGTCACCGCGCGCGCCTTCACCGTGTCCCCGAACTCCACGACCGCGACGAAGCTGTTGCCGCTCGTGCCGTAGATCTTCTTGCTGCCCCGGTGCGCGCGGGCGCCGAACGACGCGAGCGA
>Ga0075418_10001733_pt1 | contig 24834 bp, 27 predicted proteins | sample SoiMetdeltSBSDD2_FD_81776 | JGI IMG/M metagenome (GOLD analysis project Ga0075418, IMG submission 81776) | Bulk soil microbial communities from a Populus tree surrounding site in Tennessee, USA - Soil MetaG P. deltoides SBSDD2 | ecosystem: Environmental > Terrestrial > Soil > Tree plantation...
CCGCCGCTACCTGAAAGTTCTCCATCCGATCTCGCTGTCGCGCGGCGACAAGCGAATTGCGCTGTATCCCTCGGATCACTTCAAGGTCACCTACAGCATCGCCTTCGACCATCCGCTCCTCCGCCATCAGTCGCGGACGATCCGCCTGACGGAAGAGTCGTTCATGGAGGAGATCGCGCCGGCCCGGACGTTCGGCTTCCTCGAAGAGGTGGAGTGGATGCGGCAGCAGGGGCTCGCGCTCGGCGGGTCGCTCGAGAACGCCATCGTCATCGGCGACACCGGCGTGCTGAACAACGCGCTGCGGTTCGACGACGAGTTCGTGCGCCACAAGATCCTCGACGTGATTGGCGACATGGCGCTGGTCGGCCACCCGATCATCGGCCACCTGGTCGCGCACCGCGGCGGCCACGCGCTCCACACCGAGTTCGCGGCGCGCGTGCTCGAAGAGAAGGATTGCTGGACGCTGGTCGAGGCTCCGGCGCAGCCGGCGGCGCCGCTGCCGGCCGGAAAGACGGCTCCCGCGATCAATTAATCAACTGGTATTTGGGCGACAGAGAGGCGGGCCACCGGGCCCGCCTTTTTTTATTTACTGATCTTCCGCATGTAGGCGTCGAGCTTGTCGTTCTCGTATTTCACCGTATTCAGGAACAGGCTCTCGCGCAGGTAGGTGCGGCGCTCGTCGTCGGTCATCTGGTCAATCAGGTGATTGATCTCGCGGACCATGTCCTCGAAGGTGCGTTCGAGCTCCCGTTTCGCCGTGACCTCGCGGTAGAGCGTCTCCATGACGGCGAGGAGGTCGCCGTCAAGGGTCACGGTGGCGCCGGTGGTCGTGGTGATGGTCCGCATGGCTAGGCCCCGAAGCTCTTGATGGCCGACGGCGCGTCGGGATGGATTTCGAGGAAGTTCTGCGCCCCGGTCATGGTCAGCATCGTTTCGACGCGCTTCTGCACGCCCGCGAGCTTGAGCGCGCCGCCGGCGGCGGTGGCCTGGCGGTACAGGTCCATGAGGCAGCCGATGGTGGCGCTGTCGACGTAGGTGACCGTGGATAGATCGAGCAGCAGCTGGCGCTCGCCGGAACCGATCAGCGACGAGATCGTGCTGGCGAACTCGGACAGGAGCGGGTACATCAGCCGGGCCTCGTTGACGTGCACGATCGAGACCCCCTGTGAGCGGTCGGTGGTCAGGTTCATCCTCGCACTCCGGTATTCGGAACGGCATCCTGCTGCCGCCGAAGCGCCTGCAGGTGGCGCGCGAGCTCAGTGCGCCCGCGGTTGATCCGGGACTTCACCGTGCCCTCGGGCAGTCCCAGCCGGTCGGCAATCTCCTGGTAGGTCAGCTCCTGCACGTCGCGCAGCATCACCGCGGTGCGCAGCGCCGGCGGAAGCCGATCGAGCGCGGTGCGCAGCAGGTGGACACGGTCGCGCTGCTCGAGCTCGGCGTGGGCGCTCCGGCCGGGCGCCGACGGCGCGAGGTCGGCCGGGTCGACGTCGCGGGCGATGGCTTCGCGCTCCTTGCGGACGCTTCGATAGTGATCGATGCACAGGTTGCGGCTGACGCTGACCAGCCAGGTCTGAAAATTTGCGCGCCGATCGAACGAGTCGAGCGACTTGAACAACTTGACGAAGACGTCCTGCGACAGATCCTCGGCGAGCTCATAGGTGCCGACGAACTTATAGGCGACGTTGAAGACGAGACGCCAGTGGCGCCGCACGATCTCGTCCCAGGCGGCCTGATCGCCGTGCAGGCAGCGTTCGATGATCTCGTCGATCGGCCGCGGAAGTGCGGACGAGTCATCAGCGGCCATCGCTGAAGCGCGCGTGCGAGCGCGGGTGAGTGATGATGCGCGCATGATAACATGCGAACGCTGGTGCACCAATCGTTCACGCCTACTCCGAACGGCCTCGCGTGCGACAACGTCGGCATTGAAACGATCGTCGAAGCGGTCGGCACTCCCACCTACATCTACAGCGCGACCGCGATCCGCGAAGCGTATCGCGCCATCGACGCCGCATTCGCCGGCTACCCGCACGCGATCCACTATGCGTTGAAGGCGAACTCCACCCTGGCGATCGTCCGGCTGCTGCGCTCGCTCGGCAGCCGGATCGATGCGAACTCCGGCGGCGAGATCCAGGTGGCGCAGCGCGCCGGCTACTCCGCTGGAGAGATCGTCTTCACCGGCGTCGGCAAGACCCGCGAGGAGCTCGAGTACGCGATCGGCACGGGTATCGGTGTAATCAACGCCGAGTCGGCGGGTGAACTGGATCGCATCGCCGCGCTCGCGTCCGCCTCCGGGCGCGAGGCGAGGGTCGCCCTGCGCGTGAACCCCGACATCGATGCGGGCAGCCATCCGAATATCTCTACGGGATTGCGAATCAACAAGTTCGGCGTGCCGCTCCAGGATGCGCGCGCCATCTATCGCGAGCGCCGGGGGCGCGCCGGACTTCGATTCGTCGGCGTGCATGTCCACATCGGGTCACAGATCACGACCGCCGAGCCGCTCCGCCGCGCGGCCAGAACCCTCGCCACGCTGGCCACCGAACTGCGAGAAGACGGGTTCACACTCGAGCACGTGGACGTCGGCGGCGGGCTCGGCATCGCCTACGAAGGCCGTCCGATCGCGGGTCCGTCGGAATATGCCGACGCCGTCATGTCCGAGTTGGGGCGGAGCGGACTGCCGGTGCTGCTCGAGCCGGGCCGGTCGATCGTGGGTCATGCGGGCGCCCTGGTGGCGCGGGTCGTCGACACCAAGCGCTATCCCGACGGCCGGCAGTTCGCCGTGCTCGACGCTGGGATGGGGGAGTTGATTCGTCCGGCCCTGTATGGGTCGTTTCATCGGATCGTCCCGGTGCGGCCGCGCGCCGGCGCCGATAGCTCCTGGGACATCGTCGGTCCCATCTGCGAGAGCAGCGACGCGTTCGCGCGGGATCGTCAGATGCCGCCGCTCGATGTCGGTGATCTTGTCGCGATCCTCGACGCCGGCGCCTATGGGTCGGTGATGGCGTCCAACTACAACCGTCACCTGCTGCCCGCGGAAGTGCTCGTCGACGCGGGTACGTGGACCGTGATTCGCCGGCGCCAGACGCTGGACGACGTGCTCGCGCTCGAATCATGAAGCCGGGGCTGCTGATCGCGTTCGAAGGGCTCGATCAGAGCGGCAAGCAGACGCAGGCTGAGATGCTGCGCGATCGTCTGACCGCAAAGGGACGGACGGTCCGACTCCTCTCGTTTCCCGACTACGAGACGGTGATCGGCGCCGAGATCGGCCGTGCCCTGCGCGGCGAGCGGCACTACGGCGCCGACGTCATGCAGCTCCTGTATGTGGCGAACCGCTACGAATACAAACAAACCATCGTCGAGGCCATCCAGGCCGGCACCATACTGGTCTGCGATCGCTATCTCGCGTCGAGCGTGGCGTATGGGGAGGCGCAGGGACTCGATCGCGTGTGGCTCGTCGAGATTCAGAAATACCTTCCGCGGCCGGAGGTGACGATCCTGCTGGATATTCCGCCTGAAGCCTCGGCGCGGCGGAAGAGCAAGAACCGCGACAAATACGAGCAGGACCTGGCCCTCCTGGCCCGCGTCCGCGGCAGCTATCTGCAGCAGGCGGCGGGCCCTTCGACGGCGCTCAGGGCAGGCGGGTGGGTGCGCATCGACGCCGATCGCGACCGTGACGCGGTTGCCGCGGAGGTATTCGCGGCGATTGCAGATCGGATATGATCTCCTTTATCCCTTGAGACTTAGAGTCGTTTTTGTTGCAGCGCTGACACTCGTGCCCTGCCTTGCCGCGGCTGCGCCCGGGAAGGAACGCCCCATCGACGGCCCGCCGGAACCGGTACCGCCCGCGGTGGTCTCGCGCGACGAAGCCGGACACGTGACGATCCGGGCGATTCGCCTGACCGAGCCCCTGACGCTCGACGGCCGCCTGGACGAGCGGCTGTATCACGACAACGAGTCGATCACCGATTTCGTGCAGCAGGAGCCGCTCGAAGGGCAGCCCGCCACCGACAAGACGGAGGTCTGGGTCGGGTTCGACGACGATGCCATCTACGTCGGCGCCCGGCTGTGGGAAAGCGACTCGTCGAAGCGCGTGACGAGCGACATGCGCCGCGACGCGAACAACCTCTACAACAACGACCACTTCGCGATCCTGCTCGACACGTTCTACGACCGGCGCAACGGCTACGCGTTCTTCGCCAACTCGCAGGGCGGCCTCAGCGACCTGGCAATCACCAACGAGAACGCGACCGCCGACTGGAACGGCATCTGGGAGACGCGGGCGGCGAATTTCGATCGCGGCTGGACGATCGAGTTCCGCATTCCGTTCCGGTCGATCCGCTTTCAGGAGGACAGCCGCATCTGGGGCATCAATTTCCGACGCCACGTGCGCTGGAAATCGGAAGCGTCGTTTTTGACCCACATGCCGGCGGCGTACGCGCGCAACGGCCTCTACAGGACGGCGAGCGCGGCAACGCTCGTGGGCATTGAAGCGCCGGGCCGCCTTCGCAACATCGATGTCAAAGGCTATGCGCTCGGATCGTCGATCACCAACCGCTTGTCGACGCCCGCGATTTCCAACGAGGGTGATGGCGAGTTCGGCGCCGACGTGAAGTGGGGCCTGACGCAAAGCTATGTGGCCGACTTCACCTACAACACCGATTTCGCGCAGGTCGAAGACGACGAACAGCAGGTCAACCTGACGCGATTCAACCTGCTGTTTCCCGAGAAGCGCGAGTTCTTCCTCGACAGCGCGCAGTTCTTCACGTTCGGCGTCCAGAGCGGCAATTACAACAACGCCGAGCTGCCCGTCCCCTTCTTCAGCCGCCGTATCGGCCTCGAGAACGGCAGCGCGGTGCCGATCATTGGCGGCGCCCGCCTGCTGGGGAAGAGCGGTCCCTACCGGGTCGGCGTGATGCAGATGCGCACCGGAGAAGCGCCGGCAGCCAAAGCGGTGGCGACCGATTTCTCCGTGGTCCGCGTGCAGCGGGACATCTTCCAGCGCAGCCGCATCGGCGTGATCGGCACGCGCAAGGCGCCCAGCTCGGGCGGTACGGCCCAGAACTCCGCCTACGGGGCAGACGCCATGCTGGCGCCCACGGAGAACACGCAGATCACCCATTACATCTCGAAGACGGATACGCCAGGGCGCACCGGCAGTGACCTGAGCTACCGATCCCGATGGAACTGGAACCCGGATCGGTGGAGCATCGACGTCGAGCACCTGTACGCGGGCGAAGACTACAACCCCGAAATGGGCTTCCACCGGCGGAGCGAAGGGTTCCATCGCTCACACGGCAAGTTCGAATTCAGCCCGCGGCCGAAGAATCTGCGCGGTGTCCGCAAGGTCTACTATTCAGTGGACGTCGATTACTTCGAAGATGCGCATGGTGGGCGCGTGCAGAGCCGCGATCAGCAGGCGCTGTTCCGCGTGGACTTCGAGAGCGGCGACGTCACCCAGGTGGACAGCGTGCGGACCTACGAGGCGATCGTCGCGCCGTTCCTCGCGGCGAAGGACGTCCGCATTCCGGCGGGCAGCTACGACTTTACGGTCTCGCGCGCCAGCTATACGTTCGGCTCGCAGCGCAAGGTCAGCGGCACGGCCAGCACCCGGTTCGGCAGCTTTTATGGCGGCGACTTCCACGAACTGAGCTGGCGCAGCCGGATGGAGTTCTCGCCGCAGATTTACGCCGAGCCGACGATCACGTGGAACACGATCGACGGGCCATGGGGGAAGGGCCACAACAACCTGGTGAGCAGCCGCCTCACCTACACCCTGTCGCCGCGGATGTTCCTGTCCGCGCTCGTGCAGTACCAGTCGCGAACCGACTCGGTCTCGACCAACGCGCGCTTCCGGTGGGAATACCGCCCCGGCAGCGAGCTGTTTGTCGTCTACAGCGACGGGCGGAACACGCTGGCGCGCGGCATCCCGGACATTCAGAACCGAAGCTTCGTGATCAAGGTCACGCGCCTGTTCCAGCTGTAGACGCGTCGGGCCTATAATCGCCTCCTCTTCAACCGGGAGGGTGTTATGAGAGCTGACCAGGCGACGTCCTCCTCGTCACCGCAGAGCGCCAGCGGCATGACCCACGACGAGATCGTCGCGTTCTTCCAGCGGCGGCAGGGGCTGTTCGACGACTTCGACGCGATCGGACTGGCCGCCGACTACGCAGACGACGTCGTGGTCGAGAGTCCGATGGCGGGCGCCCATGCCGGGCGCGCGGCGGCAGAGAAAGTCTGGCGCGCGACCTTCGAGGGGTTCCTGGATATCAAGATGACGACCGACGCGCTCCTCGTTGACGGCGATCGGGTGGCCCATTTCGTGACGGCTGAAGGCACGCACATGAGCGACTTCATGGGAATGCCCGCAAGTCACAAACCGTTTCGACTCCCCGTGGCTTTCCTGTACGAACTGAAGGATCGCAAGATCGTGCACGAGCGCCGCATCTATGATTTCACCGGCCTGCTCGTCCAGATCGGCCTGCTGAAGGCGAAGCCGGTTTAGCGCCGCGGCGGTGACATGGTGAGCGCCGCCGTGAGCGCCCTGACCTGCCGCGCGCCGGCACGTTTCAGCACCGAGGCGCACGCGTCGAGCGTCGCGCCCGTTGTCCGTACGTCGTCAACGATCACCACCACCTGATCTTCCACAAGCGCCCGGCGTCGTCGACCGGTCGGCCACGGCGACAGCTCGAACGCATCGCGAATGTTGCGCCGGCGGGCCGCCGCCGAGAGCCCCGCCTGCGGCGTCGTCGCATGAACCCGCCTCAAGGCCCGGATGACTGGCAGGCCAAGATGCCGGGCGAGATCGTCGGCCTGATTGAATCCACGCCGCATCCGCCGCCACGGGTGGAGTGGTACCGGGACGACCACATCGGCGTCCGCGAGGATTCCGGCACCGGCCGTCCGCATCATGGCCGAAAGCGGGACGGCGAGGCCGCGGCGGCCTTCGTACTTGAACGCGTGAATGATCTCGCGCAGCGAACCCTCGTAGCGGCCGGCCGATCGGGCGGTGTCAACAAAGCCCGGGATGCGGCGGCACCGGGGACAGCGCTCGAGGGCGGCGCTGATTACTCGCCATGATGGAAGCGGATCGCCGCAGGTGCGGCAGAAAGGGGCGGGCAGCGGCGTGACGGCCGCCCAGCATGCGCGACAGACGGGGCCGGACAGGGACGAATCGAGAACACGGGAGCAGGCGGCGCAGCGCGGCGCCAGGGTGACGACCAGCAGCGCGTCTACGATTCGTCGGCAAACTCCAGGCGCTCGGCGTTCCCCCAGAGCCGCTCGAGGTCGTAGAAGGCGCGGCACTCGCGGCTGAAGACGTGGACGATGAAGTTGAAATAATCGAGCAGGATCCATTCCGACTTGTGGACGCCTTCCGCGAGCGTCGGCCGCTCTCCGAAGTCTTTCCGCAGCGTGTCTTCGACGCCGTCGGCAATCGCGTGAATCTGCCGGGGATTGGTACCGGTGCAGATCACGAAGTAGTCGGTAAAGCCTCCGGCCTTCCGCAGGTCGAGGACGACGATGTCGACCGCTTTCTTGTCGAGCGCGGCCTGCACCGCGCCGGCGACCGACTTCGGCAGCTTCGGCGTCTTCGCTGTTTTCCGGGCGACCGGCGCCTTAACGGCCCGTTTCGTCTTGGTTATCGCCATGCAAACCGTCTTCCGCTCCGTAGAGGTGATGCGCGGCGATGTGCCGCGCGACTGACAAGGGGACCAGATCGCCGATCGACTGACCCGCGGTTAACCGCGCGCGAATATCGGTGGACGAGACGTCGCGCGTTGCCGCCTCGACGAGAAATACGCTGGTTGCCGGCCCTGCGAAGACGTCCGGCGCCGGCGGACGTACTCTCGAGCGCAGCGCCGGCGTTCGCGCGAGCGCGCCGTCGATGGTCGTTCCGGGGCGGGCGATCACTGCGAAGTTGGCGGCATCCAGCACGGCCGGAAACTGGTGCCAGCTGGCAATTTCTGCAAACGCGTCCGCGCCGAGGATGAAGAAAATCTGCAACGGGCTCCAGCCGGCGGCATGAAGGGAACGGAGTGTGTCGGAAGTGTACGAGCTGCCCTGACGCCGCAGTTCCTCGTCGGAGACGCGATAGCCGGGAAGATCGTCGATGGCCAGAGCGATCAGCGCGAATCGCTGAAACGCGGTCGCCCGGGGGTCGACAGGCCGGTGCGGCGGATCATGCGACGGCATGAACAGGATGTCGTCGAGCCCCAGTGCGGTGCGGGCCGCCGCCGCCGCGTCGAGATGGCCGTAGTGAACGGGATCGAACGTGCCGCCGAGAACGCCCAGCCGTCCCCTCGACCGGGCTCGGGGCAAGCGCGTCATGCGGCGTTGTCGCGGACGGCCGCAATCTGCCTCCAGGCCGCTTCGAGCAGTTCGTCGACGCCTTCACCGGTGACGCCAGAAATCCGGTGAAGCGGCAGGCCCAGCTTCTTCACGTGCTTCTCGAGCCGCGTCAGGCGCGAGCGATCGTCCAGGGCGTCGACCTTGCTGGCCGCCACGATCTGCGGCTTCGCCGCCACCTTTGGATCGAACAGGCGCAGCTCTTCGACGATGGTGTCGAAGTCCTCGACTGGATCTCGGCCGGAGGCGCCGGAGACGTCGACCAGATGGATCAGCACTTTCGTCCGCTCGATGTGCCGCAGGAAGCGATCGCCGAGCCCCTGCCCTGCGTGAGCGCCTCGAATCAGACCAGGGACGTCGGCCACCACGAAGCTTCGATCGTCGGTCAGCGTGACGACGCCCAGATTGGGCGTGAGTGTTGTGAACGGATAGTCGGCGATCTTGGGACGCGCGGCGGAGATGCGCGCGATCAAGGTGGACTTGCCCGAGTTGGGAAAGCCGACGAGGCCGACGTCGGCGAGCAGCTTCAACTGCAGTCGGAGGAATCGTTCCTCGCCCTGCTCACCGGGCTCTGTGCGCCTCGGCGCGCGGTTCGTGGACGACACGAATTGCGCGTTGCCGCGCCCGCCGCGGCCACCCTTGGCGACCAGCACTCTCTGGCCTTCCTCGGCGAGATCCGCAAGCAGGCTCCAGTCATCGCCATCGGGACCCTTCTCGAAGACCAGCGTGCCGAGCGGCACTTCGATCTCGAGATCGTCGGCGCTGTGGCCGGTCTTGTTGGCGCCCTGGCCGTGCTTGCCGCCCCGCGCTTCGAACTCAGGATGGTAGCGGAAGTCGATGAGTGTGTTCTTTCGGGGAGTGGCGACGATATAGACGGACCCGCCGAGGCCGCCGTCGCCCCCGTCGGGGCCGCCGCGAGGAATGAACTTCTCGCGCCGGAAACTCAGACAGCCGCGGCCGCCGTCGCCGGCGGTGACATGGATGTCCACCTCATCGACGAACATCAGTGATCAGTATACGGCTCGGAAGCCTGAAGGCTTCCGGCTACCGGTAGCCGGAGACCTTCGGGTCTCCGGTCGGCCTACTTGGTGACAGGAATGATTGAGATCTTGCGGCCGTGCTTGCCGTGATCCTCGAAGCGCACCTTGCCCTCGATCTTGGCGTAGAGCGAGTGGTCCTTGCCGAGCCCGACATTCAGGCCCGGATCGAACCGGCGGCCCTTCTGGCGGACGAGAATCGAACCGCCGGTGACGAGATTGCCATCATGCGCCTTCACGCCAAGCCGCTGCGAATTGCTGTCGCGGCCGTTGCGTGAGCTGCCCTGTCCCTTTTTATGAGCCATGATTACACCTGAATATCGGTAATGCGAACGCGCGTGAAAACGCTGCGATGACCGCGCGTCTTCCGGAATCCCTTGCGGCGCTTCTTCTTGAACACGCGAAGCTTCGGACCGCGCGCTTCGCCGTCGACGACACCGAGGACCTTCGCATTGGCCACGAACGGGGCGCCGGCCAGGATCTCCCCGGCATCTTTCTCGACGAGCAGCACCTGGTCGAAGGTGAACTCGGACCCGGTCTCGCCGGGCGTCCCGTCGATTTCAACAACGGCGCCGGGCGTCACCTTGAGCTGGCGGCCACGGGTCTGGATGATGGCGTACACGGGCGTTTCCTCGGCTGAGAGGGCTAGGTGAGCCCGGAAATGGGCTCACACAAAGGATTTATCGTAACACAGGCCTAACGGGCCGACCAAGGTCGGCCCGGCGGCACGGGCGTTATTGGAGGAGGACGCGCGTGCCCTTGATCTTCTGGCTGCTGAGGGTGCTCAGGAAGCTCGGAATAAGCCGGTCCATGAGCTCGAAATACGACGACAGCGCCGGCGACGTCTGGTTGGCGTTGTAGAGGATCTCCTCGCGGAAATTCTCCGAGTGGAGCACGGTGCCTGTGCGGCCGTCGATGAAGATGAACCGCGGCTTCAGTACGAACCCCTTGCGTTCCATGTAGGTGCGCACCGGCACGACGCGGCGGCGTCCGAACGAGTCGTAGACTTCCTGGTCGCGCTGAACGATACCCGAGCGCGCCTGCGGCGCAAACATCACGGTGCCGGTGACGATCAGCGGCTGCTGGTATTCCTCGCCGATCCGCTTCCAGTACTCGACGTCGGCGAAGACGTGCTCGTAGGGCTCGAGATCGGAATCTTCCTTGATGACGCCCGGCGCCGTGCCCTGCGCCTCATTTGGCTGCGCGTTTTCGCTGGTCGCGCGCGTTTCCGACGCCACGTCCATCAGCGGCAGCACGTCGGTGTCGATGACGCGCATCTCCGACTTGGTGCGCAGCTGGCTGCGCAGCAGTCGCGTCGTTTCGAGGTTGCCGTCGACGTCTTCGGTACCCCCGGAGATGAACCCCGCGACCAGCACGCGCTGGAACGCCGACACGTCGAGCTTGGGACGGATCGGCGTCTCGATCGGGATTTCGTAATAGTTGGTGCAGGCGGCGGTCAGCGCGACCGCAGCGAGACTACTGAGTGTCCGGGCGAGTCGTGCGGTCATTGATTTCCTTGAAGAGTTCGTAGTTCTGCTTGATGAACGTGTTGTTCGGCTCGAGCTCCAGCGCCTTCTCGTAGGCGGCGCGCGCCTTGTCGAGTTCCCCTTCGTGCTCGTAGGCGATCGCGAGGTTGTTATGCGCCGCGGCGTAGGTGGGATCAATCTGCGCCGCGCGCTCCCAGCGATAGATCGCCTCGCGCCACAACCCGCGCTGTGACACCGCGATACCGAACTCGACCTGCTTCTTCGCGTCGCTGCGGGCGTCCGCTGCCAGCGGCGCGACGCTCAGCGTCAGCAGGAACGCGAAAAGCAGCGAGAGAAGACGCATGGACGGCCCAAATATAGTCACGGGTTCACGCGACGCGCAAGCGCTTTAGACATCAACAGCTTACTACGGTCGAGCAAGCCATGTACCAGACCCGCACGAGTGAAACCGCCCAAAACCGCGCCTTTTTTGTCAGATCGTCCCCCGGCGCTTTCGCACACCGTCACAGACGCGTTGCGAAGCCGCAAATCGACTGCCTATAATCAGGACAGCGAGGTCGGGTGTCACAGCCGCGCGTGCCGCGGCGGGGCGTCCGGCCTCTTTGTGTTTTCCGGCCTCCGTTGCGGCGCGCGCAGCCGGGCTTGCCCGGCAGGACACCCTCATGACCCTTGATGAGGCCGCCGCGCTCTCGCTCATTCCTCAGCTTCCCCGCGTCGGTCTTGCAGAGCGGCTGAAGGCTGACGACCCGATCCTGCTCGACATCGCACGCACGCTGTCGAGCGAAGCGCGAGCCGTGCGCCTGCGTGCGGAAGCGGAAGGGATCCAGGTGCTGGCGTGGGACGATCCGCGGTTTCCCGTCGCGCTCCTCGCCACGTCCGACCTGCCGCCGGCGCTGTGGTACCGCGGCACGCTCGACGCGCTGCGAGCGCCCGCCGTCGCGATCGTCGGCTCGCGCGCCGCGTCGGCGGTCGCGCTTGAAACCGCGCAGCGGATCGGCGCCGACCTCGCGGCGCGAGGCATCACGGTCGTCAGCGGCCTGGCGCGCGGCGTCGACTCAGCCGCGCATCGCGGCGCTCTCGAGACGGGCCGGACGATTGCCGTTCTCGGATCGGGCGTCGACTACATCTATCCGGCGGAACATGCGAAGCTCGCCGCGGATATCGCGCGCGACGGCATGGTGGTGAGCGAGTACCCGCCGCGCACGCCGCCGCTTCCGTTTCAGTTCCCGATGCGCAACCGGATCATCAGCGGGCTGTCGCGGGCGGTGGTCGTGATCGAGGCCAACGAGAAGTCAGGGTCGCTGATCACTGCCGCGTGCGCGCTGGAACAGGGGCGCGATGTCATGGCAGTTCCGGGCAATGTGCTGAGCGGTCGCAACCGGGGCGCACATGCGCTGATCAGGGATGGGGCAAAGATTGTTGAGTGCGCGGACGATATCGTAGAAGAGCTGGGCGCGCTCGGTGTGTCGACCGAATCGGCGGATGACAGGTCAAGTGACGCTCCCGCAAGCACTTCCGGGGATCCGCTGTTGAGTGTGATGCACCAGGACGAGACCTATGATCTCGATGCGCTGGCCGCGGCGTCCGGTGTTGCAGGGACACGGCTGTTACCACGTTTGCTCGAGCTCGAACTGCGCGGATACGTGCAGCGCGTCGGGGGAGGCCGTTTCAGGCGGCAGATATGAACGTGTTAGTGTGACGACTGACTGACGAATGGCAGCTGCACCCTTGATTGATTGATGGCACCGGCAAAACCGCTCGTGATCGTTGAATCGCCCGCGAAGGCGAAGACGCTCGGCCGCTTCCTCGGCTCGAAGTACCGCGTCGAGGCAAGCTACGGGCACATCCGCGATCTTCCCGAATCGGCAGCCGAAGTTCCCAAGGAGATCAAGTCGAAGGACTGGGGACGGATGGGCGTCGACGTCGATAAGAACTTTCAGCCGTACTACGTCGTCCCCGGCGACAAGAAGAAGCAGGTGGCGCACCTGAAGGACGCGCTCAAGGGCGCATCCGAAGTGCTGCTCGCCACCGACCCCGACCGCGAAGGCGAGTCGATCAGCTGGCACCTTGCGCAGGTGCTCAAGCCCAAGGTCCCCGTCCACCGGATCGTCTTCCACGAAATCACGGAGGACGCCGTCAGGGAAGCGCTCGACAATCCGAGCGACGTCAACGAGAACCTGGTGCGGGCGCAGGAAAGCCGCCGCATCCTGGACCGGCTGTACGGCTACACGCTCTCCCCGCTGCTCTGGAAGAAGGTTCAGACCGGGCTGAGCGCCGGGCGAGTTCAGAGCGTTGCGGTGCGCCTCATCGTCGAACGCGAGGAAGAGCGCCGTGCGTTCCGGACATCGGTCTACTGGGATCTCGAGGCGAAGCTCAAGGGCGAGGGGCGCGAGTTCACCGCGACGCTCGTTCGTCTGGACGATCAGCGCATTGCCAGCGGAAAGGATTTCGACGCGCAGACCGGCGAGCTTCGCAATCAGAGCGTCCGTCTGCTCGACGAGCCCGCGACGATGCGTCTGCTCGACGCCATCCGCCGGAACCTGCCGTGGACGGTGACGTCGGTCGAGCAGAAGCCCGGCGTCGAGCGTCCGGCGCCGCCATTCACGACGTCAACGCTGACGCAGGAAGCCAGCCGCAAGCTTGGCTTCTCCACCGAACGGACGATGCAGGCGGCACAGCGGCTGTTTCAGGGCGTCGATATCGGCAACGGCGAGATGGAAGGGTTGATCACCTACCACCGCACCGACTCGACCACGCTCTCGGACAAGGCGCTGAATGAATCGGCGCGCGTGATTCGGGGAATGTTCGGCGGCGAGTACTACGACGAGCCGCGGCGCTACCAGACGCGCGTGAAGAACGCGCAGGAAGCGCATGAAGCGATCCGGCCCAGCGATTTCCGCCTCGCGCCCAGCCAGCTCGAACGCGTGCTCGATCCGGACGATTTCAAGATCTACGACCTGATCTGGAAGCGGACGATGGCGTCGCAGATGGTGGATGCGCGGGTGCTGCGAACCACGATTGAAATCTCGGCGACCGCGGACGGCGAGACCGCGGTGCTGTCCGCGAGCGGCAAGGCGATCGAATTCGCCGGCTTCCGGCGCGCCTACGTCGAGGGCAGCGATGATCCGGCCGCGGAGCTCGAAGAGCAGGAAGCCATCCTGCCGCAGTGCAAAGTGGGTGACCGCATTCACTCGGATGGCTCGACGGCGGTCACGCTTCTCGACACGGATTCGAAGCGGCACGAAACGTCGCCGCCGGCACGTTTCACCGAAGCGTCGCTGATCAAGGAACTGGAGCGGCTCGGCATCGGCCGGCCATCCACCTACGCCCCGACCATCGCCACCATCGTCCGCCGCGGTTATGTGTTCCGCCAGGGGAAGGCGCTGGTGCCGAGCTTCACGGCATTCGCGGTGACGAAGCTGCTCCGGGAGCACTTCGGCGACTTCGTCGAGACCGACTTCACCGCTGAGATGGAGGAGGACCTCGACGAGATCTCCCGCGGTGAACGCGAGTGGATTGCGTTCCTCAAGCAGTTCTACTACGGCGACAAGAAACATCGGGGACTGCTGCCCGCGGTCGAGAAGGGCGCCGACAAGGCGGACTATCCGCTGCTGGATCTGGGAACCGACGCCGAGAGCGGCGAGCCGGTACGAATCCGGATTGGACGCTTCGGTCCGTTCGTGCAGGTCGCGGAAGGCGGGCCTGGCCGGACGGCATCGCTGCCCGACGATCTTGCGCCGGCGGATCTGACGGTCGAAAAGGCGATGGAGCTGGTGCGCGCGAAAGCCGAAGGGCCGCGCACCGTCGGCGTCGATCCCGCGAGCGGCCAGAACGTGTATGTCATGAACGGCCGATATGGCGCCTACGTCCAGCTCGGCGAAACGCCGGAGGCGCCCGCCAAGGGTTCGAAGAAGGCCGAGAAGCCCGAGAAGCCCAAGCGCGCGTCGCTCCAGGCCGGCATGACGGAGGCGACGATCACTCTGCCGGAAGCGCTCAAACTTCTTTCGCTCCCTCGTGTTGTCGGACTGCACCCCGACGACAACGAGCCGATCACGACGAACTTCGGGCGGTTTGGGCCGTACGTGAAGCACAACGATGAATTCCGCTCGCTCGAATCTGAAGACGATGTGTTCAACATCTCGTTCGATGCGGCGCTCGCGCTCATCCGCGCGCCCAAGCAGTCGCGGCGGCGCCAGTCGGTCCAGAAGAAGGTGCTGAAAGACCTCGAGAAGGGCGAAACGAAGCTGCGCGTGCTGGCCGGCCGCTATGGCCCGTACGTGACCGACGGCACTACCAACGCATCCATCCCGAAGGGGTCGAACCCCGAGGCGGTGACGTTCGAGCAGGCGATCGAGCTGCTCGAGGCGCGCCGCAATGCCGCGCCCTCGCCCCGCCGTGCGGGCGGCCGCCGGCGAACGGCCGCAGCCGCCCCGGCCCGCGCGGGGCGCGCCACCCGCCGCAAAGCAGCGGAAGCGTAAGATCGTTCCGTGATTCACATCATCGGAGGCGGCCTCGCGGGCAGCGAAGCCGCCTGGCAGGCGGCCTCGCTCGGCGTGCGCGTCGTGCTTCACGAAATGCGCCCGGTCCGGCCCACCGCCGTCCACAAGACCGACCGCCTCGCCGAGCTGGTCTGCTCCAATTCGTTTCGCGGCGACAAGCTCGATAACGCCGTCGGGCTGCTGAAGGAAGAGATGCGGCGCCTGGGGTCGCTGGTGATGCGGGCCGCGGATGAGCATCGTGTTCCGGCAGGCGCGGCGCTGGCCGTCGATCGCGAACGGTTTTCGCAGGCCATCACCGACGCCATCGCCTCGCATCCGTTGATCTCCCTGGAGCGATCCGAGATCACGCGCGTCCCTGCCGACCCGTCGATGTTCCCGCTCATCATCGCGACCGGTCCGCTGACGTCAGATTCCCTGTCCGCGGATATCGCGGCGCTGGTCGGCGGCGATCACCTCTATTTCTATGACGCGATCAGCCCGATCGTCCTGGCCGAGACGATCGACATGACCCGCGTGTTCCGCGCCTCGCGCTGGGACCGCAGCCTTCGCGGCACCGATTCCATGGCGGCCTGCGGGGTTGACGACGGGCAGGGCGACTATCTGAACTGCCCGCTCACGAAGGACGAATACGACCGCTTCTATGACGCGCTGGTGACGGCGGAGTCGGCGACCGTGCACGACTTCGACAAGGAAAAGTTCTTCGAAGGATGCCTGCCCATCGAGGTCATGGCGCATCGCGGGCGCGACACGCTTCGCTATGGTCCGATGAAGCCGGTCGGTCTGCCCGACCCCCGCAGCGGGCGAGTCCCGTACGCGGTCGTCCAGCTCCGGCAGGACAACATCGCGGGCGATCACTTCAGCCTGGTCGGATTCCAGACGCAGTTGAAGTGGGGCGAGCAGGCGCGGGTGCTGGCGATGATCCCGGGGCTCGAGCGCGCCGAGTTCGTGCGGTTCGGCATGGTGCATCGCAACACCTACATCAACGGCCCGACGGTCCTGCGGGAGACGTGGCAGACGAAGGCGCGTTCCGACCTGCTTTTCGCCGGCCAGATCTCCGGCGTCGAGGGCTACGTCGAGTCCGCGGCGTCCGGGCTGATGGCGGGCCGCAACGCCGCAGCGCTGGTGCGCGGTGAAGAGCCGCGCATCCCGCCGAGGACGACCGCGATCGGCGCGCTGGCCTTCTATGTGTCGCACGCGGATCCGCGGAACTATCAGCCGACCAACATCACCTTCGGCATCATGGCCGCGCCCGACCCTGGTGTGAAACACAAGAAGGACCGCAAGCAGGCGGTCTCGGAGCGGGCGCTGCGGGCGCTCGAGGACTGGATGCACGATGACGTCCCAGCTTGAGGCGTTCATCGATCACCTGCGCCTCAATCGCAACACCTCGGTTCACACGTCGGCCGCGTACCAAAGCGATCTCACTCAGTTGATCGAGTTCGCGGCCGGCCACCTCGGTAAGCCTCTCAAGCGACTGCAGCCGCGCGATCTCGATCTCGTAGTCATCCGTGCCTACCTGGCGGAGCTGTACCGCCTCGGTCAGTCTCGCGCGTCGGTGGCTCGAAAGCTGTCGGCGCTGCGGACGTTCGTACGCTTCATGCGCAGGCAGGGCTGGATCGATACCGACCCGTCGGCGCTGGCGCAGGCGCCGCGGCGCGAGCACAAGGTGCCCGCGCATCTCTCGATCGACGAGATGACGACGCTGCTCGAGGCGCCGGACGTGGCGACGCCGCTCGGGCGCCGCGATCGCGCGATTCTGGAGCTGTTCTACGCGTCGGGGCTGCGACTGAGCGAGCTCGTCGGCCTCGACATGGAAGATGTGAACCTGCCATCGCGAATCGTGCGCGTGGCTGGCAAGGGCGGCAAGGAACGGCTGGTGCCGTTCAATTCGGCCGCCCAGAAAGCGTTGCGCGGCTGGTATTCCGACCGCGCCGTGCTGCGAGCGGCGGCCGCGAGGGCCCAAGGCCCAAAGCCCGAGGCCCAAGGCACAAAGGCCGATCCGGTTTTTGTCAATTCGCGTGGCGGCCGCCTCACGGGCCGCAGTGTGCAGCGCCTCGTCGCCCGTTACGTGTCAAGCTGCAGCACGCGCTTCGGCATCAGTCCGCACGCGCTGCGGCACTCGTTTGCGAGCCATCTGCTGCAGCGCGGCGCCGACCTCAGGGCCATCCAGGAGCTCCTCGGCCACGTGCAGCTGTCGACGACCCAGCGCTATACCCACATCAACGCCGCGCAGCTGCTCGAGGTCTACCGAAAATCCCATCCGCGTGCCCAGCGAAGCGCCGAGTAACTGTTAGAAGCGCCCCGTCAGATTACCAGCCGCGATCGCGGCGGCGAGTGCGACGTACCCCGCCGCCGCGACGAGGATGACTCGCGTCTGACGCCGCTCGTTCCAGCCCGTGAGCGGCAACAGCCATGCAAGAGCAGGCAGCACGAGAACCGCATGCATGGTGACGGCGTGGGTCGGCTTCAGTGACCCGCCGGTCATGTACGCGGCCTGCGGATCGCCGGTGAAGACCAGGCTCATCCCCTTCGCGATCATCAATGCGCCGGTGACCATCGAGCCAAGCAGGACGACAAAGCCCGTTCGGATCGCCACGCCCATCGCGGCCGGGGTCGCTGGATCAGCGCGAAACGAGACAAAGGTCAGCGCTGCGATGATCGCGACCAGTGTCACGCCGCCAGCCGCCAACAGCTGCGCGATCACGGCATCAACGTGGTTTTCGATGTTGAAATGAGAAGGCACGCCCCGCCACGCCTGGAGCGAGACCAGTACGGTCTCGAGCACGCAGGCAGCGGCGAATACGCTCAGCAGAATGGTCCGCGCCCGGTTGCCAAGCCGCAGGTATGACGACACCCAGGTGATCGTGAATAGCGTAAGCCCGAAGGACAGCCCAAACGTTGCCGGCTTGCGCAGCGACAGTGGCCCTGCCCAGGACGCGCCGCTGATCGCGAGTATGCCCAGATGGACCAGGCCGCTGACAAAAAGAAGGCCGCCAATCAGATACCCGATGGGTTCGACTTTCCGCGTCATCCCCGCGCGCTACAGCTCTCGCAGCGCGGACGAAATCGGCAGCCGGGCCGCGCGAATGGCGGGCAGGAGGCCGCCAATCAGCCCCATCGCCAGCGCGTAGAACAATCCCATCGCCAGCAGCTCGGGCGTGACCTGAAACGCAAATGCCACCTGGCTGAACGTCTGAAAGTTCATCGTTGACGTCTGGTAGCCGTGGAATCCGAGATAGGCGGCGATCCCGCCAATCGCACCGCCAATCGCGCCGAGCGCCAACGATTCGGCAAGCACCGATACCAGGACCGCCGTGGTATTGAACCCGAGCGCGCGAAGCGTCGCGATCTCTCTCGCGCGCGTGGCCACCGCGGTATACATCGTCAGGATGGCCCCGAACACCGCCCCAATCCCCATCAGCGCGGCGATCCCGAACCCGATTCCGCGAATCAGCCGCGTCATCGCCACCGACTGCGCGGCGTAATACTCGCTCTCACGGCGGATGGCGACGTTGACCTGCGGGTTCGAGGTCAGCGAGTCGCGGAAGGTGTCGAACGAATCCGCCGAGTCGAGCTGCACGAGCACGGACTGATAGGTGTTGCCGCGGCGATACGCGCCCTGCAGCGTGCGCACATCGGTCCAGATCTCGGTCTCGGCGACGCCGCCGTCCGCCTCGAAGACACCGACGACCTGCCAGCGATTCTGGCCGGACACAATCTCGTCGCCCACGCGCATGTTCATGAACTGCCCGCTGGCGGCCCGGCCGACGATCACTTCGGTCGTTCCGAACCGGAACATGCGGCCTTCGACCATGGACACCTCGTCGCGCACGGGCACGCCCGCCGGCTCGATGCCGCGCATCGGCACGTTCGCCGCCGCGTCCGGCGTCGATCGCTTGGGGACGTCGATGATCACGTACAGTTCCGCGGAGGCCATCGGTCCCGAGTTGCCGCGGCGGATGCCCGGCGCCTGTTTGATCACGTCGATATCGTCGCCCGCGAGGCCGCTCGTCATCTCCGTGTCGGCGCCGCTCCGCATCACCAGCGCGCGGCCGGGCGATCCTGAGCTCTGCATCGCCGCACCGAATCCCGCGGCGATCGACAGCACTGACACGAACACCACCACCACGCCGGCGATGCCGATGATCGCGACGGCCGAGGAGCTGAGCCGCGCGGGAACCGTGCGCAGATTGAGCGCGATCACTGCGGTCGTTTGCCTGAGCCACCGCATGTCAGGCTCTCCTCAATGCGTCCGTAATCCGCAGCCGCATCGCGCCGAGCGCAGGCGCGGCACCGGCCAGCAGTCCCATTGCCAGCATCAACGCGACGCCCAGCACGACATCGCGCGGCGGAAGACTGAAAATCGGCAGCAACCCGCCGGTCGGATCACCCTGCTGCACGAACAGCCACGCCACCGCCAGCCCCAGCCCGCCGCCGACGATGACGATGGCGAGCGATTCGGCCAGGACGAGTGCCAGAATCGTCGCTCCGGAGAACCCGAGCGTCTTGAGGACAGCCAGCTCGCTGGTGCGCTCGCGTACCGACTGCGCCATCGTGCTGGCGGCGACGAGGCCGAACATGAACAGGACGACCGATGAAATCGCGATCATGATGGCGCCGATGTCGCCGATCTGTTTGGCGAACCCTTCGATGAAGCCCTTTTCAGTGGTGGTCTTCGTTTCGGCGGAGGAGTTCGCGAACATCTCGTCGAAGGTCCGGCTCAGTGCGACGGCCTGCGACGGGTCGGCAATCTTCACCACGTACCATCCGACCAGCCCTTCACCTTCGGCGCGGTTCTCGTCGAGATAGTCGTAGCGGAAGAAGAACTGCGTCTTGTCGATCCCCTCGTCCGCGTCGTAGATGCCGCGGAGGTTGAAGTCCCACACCTGGCCCTGCTTCGGCTGCCAGATCGTGCCGATGAGCGGGATCCGGTCGCCGACTTTCCAGCCAAACCGCTGCGCGAGGTCCCTGCCCACGATCGCACCTTGCCGATCCGCGAGCCACGCGTTCACCTGATCCGGCGGGACGCGGAACTCCGGGTAGATCTTCAGGAACTTCTCCGGCTCAACGGCGATGTTCGCGAAGAAATTGGCCGGCTCCTGATAGATGCCGTTGAACCAGGTCTGGTGGGTCGCGAGCTCCACGCCGGGCGTCGTCTGCAGCCGTCCCAGGTAGGAGTAGGGCAGCGGCATGATGAGGCTCACCTTGTGAATCAGGATCAGCCGGTCGAGCCCCGCGATCTCCACGCCCAGGCTGAACGCCGCGCGGATCGTCATCAGGAGCCCGAACAGCAGAAACGCGACGAAGATCGACAGCAGCGTGAACGTGGTACGGAACTTCCGCCGCCAGACGTTCTTCCAGATCAGAGGAAGGAACTTCATCGCTGGCCGTTCCCCGTGAGGATCCCTTTGTCGAGGTGCAGCGTCCGCCTCGCCCGGTCGGCCGCGTGCGGGTCATGGGTGACCATGACGATCGTCTTGCCGTGATCGCGATTGAGCGCCTGCAGCAGGTCGAGTACTTCGTCGCCTGCCTTGCGATCCAGGTCGCCGGTCGGCTCGTCGCACAGTAGCAGCGTCGGGTCGGTGACGATCGCGCGGGCGATGCCGACGCGCTGTTCCTGACCACCTGACAGCTGCCGCGGATAATGCCTGGCGCGGTCCGTCAGGCCGACCACCTTCAGCGCGATGCCGACGCGCTTGCGCCGTTCTGCCTTCCCCAGCCGCGTCAGCAGGAGCGGCAGCTCGACGTTCCGCTCGGCCGTGAGCACAGGCAGCAGGTTATAGAGCTGGAATACGAAGCCGATGTTCTCGGAGCGCCATCGTGAGAGCTGGCCGCCGTTGAGTGCGCTGATGCGCACGCCGGCGACGTCGACCTCTCCTCCAGTCGGCGCGTCGAGACCGCCCATCAGGTTGAGCAGCGTCGTCTTTCCCGAGCCCGACGGCCCCATCAGCGCGAGAAAGTCGCCTTTCGGGATTTCGAGGTTGACACCTTTGAGCACCTCGATGCGCTCGCTTCCGCGGGTGAAGTTCTTCTGGACGTTTCGTACCTGCACTAACGCTTGTTCGTTCATGTCACGCTCACTGCACAACGACACTCGCACCGCCGGTCAACGCCGGCGGGGGAGAGATCACAACTCGCTCGCCGGCGGTCAGGCCGGCGATCACTTCGACGCGATCGCCGTCGGCGCCGCCCACCCTGACGGCGCGGCGATCGACCACGCCCGTGCTGGAGACGACGAAGGCATAGGACTGATTTCCCTCGGCCCTGATCGCCGTCTTCGGGACGAGCGCCACCGGTCGCGCCGCCGGTGCATCGGCGGCCTCGTCGTCGCGAAGGAACGTGACCTTCACGCCCATGTCCGGCAGGATGCGCGCGTCGAGCTGCTTGAATTCGATCCGGACCAGCACGGTGGCCTTCTGGCGATCGGCGGTCGGGACCATCGTGATGACGCGGGCCGGAATCGGCGCGTCGGGATACGCGTCGAGCACAGCGCTCACGTCCTGGCGGGGCTTTACCCGATTGATGTACGCCTCGTTGACGTCAACTTCGATCTCGAGTGAATCCATGTCGACGATGGTGCAGATGCCGGTGCGCGTGAAGCCGCCGCCGGCCGAGACCGGCGAGACCGTTTCGCCCGGCTGGGCGTCCTTCGAGATCGCCACGCCGCTGAACGGCGCCCGGATGATGGTGTCGTCGAGGTTGGTCCGCGCGAGCGCCACCTGTTGCTCCGCCACCCGCACCTGTTCCTGCGCGGCAAGAATGCGAGCGTCGTACGAATCGACCTGTGCCTGCGCTGCCTCGACCTCGGCCTGAGTGGACAAGCCACTGGCAATGAGACGATTCAGCCGGGCGAGCGTGAGCTGCGCTTCGTGCAGCCGTACTTCGTTCTCGCGGACGCCGCGCCGGGCGGCTGCGGTCTGCGCCTCGGCCAGCGCCAGCGTCGCCCGCAGCGTCGCATCGTCGAGCCGCGCGAGCACCTGTCCCTGCCGCACCGCCATCCCTTCCTCGACGTTCACCTCGACGAGCTTGCCGGTAATCTTGGACGCGACAGTCGCGCGGCGCCGCGCGGTGACGTAGCCGGCGGCGTTGAGCACCGCGGCCTGCGTGCCGGCGGCGCGCTCCGACACCGTGGCCGTCTCGACCTCGATCGGACGCTCGCGCGTGAACCACCGCCAACCGGCTACACCAGCGAGAGCGGCGACGGCGAGGAGCACGACCCACGCGATCCAGCGCCGTCCGGGGCGATCAGGTTCGCGCTCCAGGCGCAGCGCGGCCAGATCGTCTTTCAGGTCAGGCATTTGTCGATCAGCATAGCGGAGCCGCGTGACTCATTCATAGACGAGTCCGCGAGCGGATCGGTTCGCCTGTCTGCCCTTACGAACTGGTCGTGAGCTGCGCGTTGTGGTCGGTCGCGCAGCCCGGCGCCGCGTCGGACGCCGTATAGATCTGGCGGATCTCGCATTCGCCGTCGCCCGCGATGTCGAGAAACGTCTTCGCCAGCGCGATCGCTTCCTCCTTCGACCCCGCCTCGAGAATCGCGAAGCCGCCGACCAGCTCCTTCGTCTCGACGAACGGTCCGTCCGTCACTGTCAGTTTTCCGCCTGAGCGCCGGACCCGCGCGCCGAGCGCGCTCGGCAGGCAGCCCTCGGTCGCGAGCAGCGTGCCGGCCTTTGTCATCTCGTCGATGAGCTTTCCCATCCGGGCGATGTGCTCCGGCGTCGGCGGAATGTTCGTCTCCGCCGTCTTGTAAATCGAAAGGAATCGCATGCGTCTCTCCTTCTTGAGTTGGCTCGGCCGTCAGGCCTTCATTGACTGGTCGAACGGGCAGTAGTGAAATCGACAATCCGATAAGAGCCTGCTACCAAGGAGGATGAGATGCCATATGTCGACGGATTCATCGTCCCCGTCCCGAAGAAACACATCGACGCCTACCGGCGCACCGCGCAGAAAGCAGGTCGCGTCTGGCGAAAGCATGGCGCGCTGGAGTTCCGGGAGTGCGTCGGCGATGACCTCCACGTGAAGATGGGAGTTCCGTTCACGAGGGCCGCCAGGCTGAAGCCGGGCGAGACGGTGATGTTCTCGTGGATCGTGTACAAATCGCGGGCGCATCGCGATCGCGTCAATGGCAAGGTCATGAAGGATCCGGCGCTCGCCGCGGAGATGGATCCGAAGACGATGCCGTTCGACGTCAAGCGCATGGTGTACGGAGGCTTCAGGACCATAGTCGACCTCTGACCGTTCGCCTACCCCGCTCGCTGTCGGCAAGCGCCACATCGATCCCGAGGAAGCCGGCGTAGGCGCGGGCCGCCTTGCCGATCGCGGAGACGTCCGCCTTGTCTGGGGCCTGAGGCGCAAGCCTGACCACGACCCTGTTCTTCTCCAGGGTGCTCCTCCACCCACCGGCGACGCGTCCGCCGACGATAAGCGGAGCGACAAACGAATCGCGGCCCGCGATCCGCTCCCAGCTGTACGGACCGAGCGCGGCGCTTCGATCCTTGTACGCGATCAGATACTCGTCGTATAGCGGTAAGAGGTACGCGGTTCGTGACGGCCGGGGGCTTGCCGGCATCGACGAGGAGAACCAGTAGGTCTTGCCGCCGACAATGTCGTGCGCAAGCGCCGCATCGACCAGCGCAAGGCCGGCGCGGGCGTCGGCCATCGTGAGCCCGGACCACCAGGAAAAGTCCTGCACCTGTGCAGGGCCATGGCTGTTGAAATAGCGGCGGGCCAGCTCAGCCAGCGCCTCCTCGCGCGTGAGCGGTCGCGAGGGCGGGACGCGTTCGTCGAGCAACGCATACGTGAACTGCCTCCCCCGGCGTGCGCCGCTGCAGATCACGCCGTCGAGCTCGGCCCGCATCATCAGGTGCGCAAGACGCTGTACGCCGTCAGCCACAACGCCTGCGCGCTGCAACACCCCCTTCAGCTCCTGACGTGTGAGCTGCGCGCCGCCGCGCAGCGCCCTGGTCAGCACCCTGTGGCTGCGCCTGAATACGCCGGCGTCCAGCCCAAGCTTGCGGTCGTACGACGCCATCGCGGCTTTGACGCGTGGGGCGGTGAGCGCCAGCATCCATCGGATGTCGGCGGGAGTCACGAAATGCCAGGTGGGCCGCATGACGTGGGTGCGGAGAATCGCCCCTTCGGCAAACGCGCGCTCGATGGCCGCGTCGGTGGCGCGCCGCATCCGCAGCGCAAGCGCCCATTTCGCGCCGGCGTAGTCCTGGGCCTGGATGGCGCCGAGCCAGCGCACCACCTCTTCAGGTTTGGTGAAGCGGGCGGCGGACAGGCCCTGATTCCAAAGCCGTGCGCCCAGGATATCGAGCCTCACGGCAACGATCGCGGCTTTCTTTCAGCGAGGCGCCAGAACTGGGTTTCATTGAGCAGCGTGACCCGGTGGCCTTTTTCGCGCAGCCGCTTGACCTCCATCAGCTTGAGCCCGGCGTCCCGGCCGGCCGCCTGCAGCGGATTGGGTCG
>Ga0075418_10001734_pt1 | contig 24819 bp, 26 predicted proteins | sample SoiMetdeltSBSDD2_FD_81776 | JGI IMG/M metagenome (GOLD analysis project Ga0075418, IMG submission 81776) | Bulk soil microbial communities from a Populus tree surrounding site in Tennessee, USA - Soil MetaG P. deltoides SBSDD2 | ecosystem: Environmental > Terrestrial > Soil > Tree plantation...
GACCGTGACGGTCGTCGTTCCGTGTCGATAGGGATAGCGCGTGGTCCCAAGCACGGGATCCTCAACCGGTGGAAGTTCGTCGAGACCGACGAACTCCCGGTAGAAAGCGCGGCTCTTCTCGAGTTCTGACACCGTCAACCCGAGATCGATCGAGTCGTAAACCTCCTGCGGGGCGCCTGGCGCCACGACGAGCTCGACCCACTGGTTCGCCGGATCGAGCACCATTGCGGCACGCTTCCCACCGCGTGCGGGACCAAACGTCGGTGCGGGATAACCGTGCTGAACGAACCGTGCAGATACCGCAGCTTCATCAGGATAGAAGAACGTGAAGACTCGTAAGCCTGTGATCTCGCGCACGGCACCACTCTTGTACTCACCGGCCGCGGCGGTGTATTGCAGCTTGACCTGTCCCGATCCGATCTGGAACAACATCATCTGTCCGCCACCCGGCATGTTGAGCGACGGCAGTTGCTTGAGGCCGAGAACCTCGCTGTAGAAGCTCGCCATCTTCGCCGGCTCGACGGCAAATCGCCGGAACACGTTCATCGATGGCTGTGTCGACAACGACGCGAGCGACACTGCACTGCTCGACTGGGCCGTAACCGGGACAGTAACCACGATCATCAGACAGGCGCGTAGGAGTGCTTTCATGCGCTGAATGGTAGGTGTTCCCGCCCAGGTTCACAAGTGGGACTGGTCTGCCCAAGGCTGCGAGCAGACGTAGACCAACGCCCAGGTCAAGGTCGACCTGGGCGTTGGTGCTTGGAAGTTGCCTTCCGCTACTGGCAGCGTATCGTGATGCCCGTCATGTTCTTGAGCTTGCTCCGCTGGATCACGACCCAGCCTTCGGCAGCGCGCGCCGAGAGCCAGGTGTCGACCTGGCCGTTCCTCATCGTGAATGACGGTAGCACCGTCCCGATCGCGTAGGGCGTGCCGAGGTAGGTGCACATCGTCGTCGGAGGAACCGCGAAGTCCACGGTCAGTACCGCCGTGCCCTTGTTGCCGGCCGCATCTTGCGCAGTCATCGTGATCACGTTCGTGCCGCCCTGTAGGGCAACGGAGGGGACGCTCCAATTCGTGGTGCCGCTGGAGAAGCCGCTCCCGCCGCGGTTGTTCGCCCAGGTCACGGCCGTCACACCCATGTTATCTGAGGACGTGCCGCCGAGAGTCACAACTGAGGACGTCGTGGAGTAGCTGGGCGCCGTCGTCGGACCAAGGATCGAGATGCTTGGCGCAGACGTGTCCGGCGGAGTGTAGGTCACCGTCAGTGTCGCTCTGCCCAGGTTGCCAGCTGCGTCTCGTGCCGTCACGGTGACAACGTTCGCACCGCTCTGGAGTGCAACGGGCGAAGCCGTCCAGCTCGTCATACCGCTCGCCGTGCCGGAGCTACCGCGATCGGTAGCCCAAGTCACCGCCGTTACGCCGACGTTATCCGACACGGTGCCGGAGATCGACAGCGTTGAAGAGGACGTCGCGAAGGTTCCTGAAGTCGTTGGGGCGGTGATTGTGACTGTCGGCGCCGTGGTGTCCGGCGCTGTATATGTAACCGTCAGGACGTCCGTGCCGACGTTCCCCGCCGCATCTCGAGCCGTGACAGTGATCACGTTGTTCCCGACCTGCAGACCGACAACGGGCACATTCCAGTTCGTGGTGCCCGTCGCGGTGCCGCTGCCACCCCGGTCGGTGACCCAGCTGACCGAACTCACACCAACATTGTCTGAGGCTGTGCCGCCAAGTGGGATGCTTGTCGTCGTCGTTGTGAGCGAGGCTGCGGAAGTCGGCGTCGCAATCGATACGACTGGAGGAGTCGTATCGGCCGTTGGCGCTGCAGCGACGCTCCACGTGAAGTTCTGTGCGGGGGAATTCAGGACACCATCGTTGACCGAGGCGGTTACGGTATACGTTCCGGCGGTCGAAGGAGTGCCCGAGATGAACCCCGTCGCTGTCCCGATGAACAGTCCCGGAGGAAGTCCGGACGCCGTGTATGTGATCGGCTTCCCGTCAGGATCGCTGCCTTGCAACTGGAGCGAGGTCGCCTGACCTTGCGTGCCAGTCCGATTCCCTGGGTTCGTCAGTGTGGGAAACCGATTGCTGTATCCGCACAATTGACCGGACTTGGGACCTTCGCCGGTCGCGTTATACGCCGCAACCGCGAAACAGTACTGCTGCCCCGCCACCGCCGTACTCAACGTGTACGACGTAGTATTCCCCACATCGAAGCGCGACGACCCGACGTACACCGCGTAACCGGTCACCGGATCGCTGTTCGGATCCCACATCAGCGTGATCGTGTCGGCGTATGCGGAACTCACGCGAAGCAGTGACAGGACGAAGGCGACTGCAATCGGGAGTCGTCCGACTTGAAGTGTAGCGACGTGCATGCAAATTCATGGGAGCGCAGGGGGAAGATCGCGAAGTCCCACTGCTGCCAGTGCAAGATCGGGCCCGGACTCTCTACGCGTCGAAACCCTTTGTAGTTGATTGAGTTACGCGGCGACGCGCCGCACGGCAGGTAAGAGAAGATTTCCGTTCTGTTCGGTCGCTTACGAAAATGGCACTGATTTTCTCAGTTGTTACCCGGAACGAGATTGACCTGGATCCGTTTGACGTACTTCACAGGCACGCCATCGAGCCGCGCCGGTTGATACTGCCACAGCCTCGCGGCCGCGAGCGCCTGCCTGTCGTACTGAGGATTGATCGACGCGATCATGGCTGCCGACTCCACACCACCCATGGTGTCGACGACGACCTCGATGATTCCGACCTGCGCCTCTCGGACCTGACCCCGGAATGGCGGGATCTGCTGATGGAGCGTGAGCGGTGGCACGACGTTCCCGTCGCTCGCGTTGTAAACCTTTGCGACGCGCGGCGGCGGAGGCGGCAACTCCTGAACGACCGGCGATGGTGCCGGCGCGGGCACGAGCGCGGGCACGGGCGCGGGCGCCACGGGCTCCGGCGGTATGGCCCCCTTGGCACTCAGCTCGTGGAAACCAGTGGCCAGCATGCGGATGTCCGAGAGGGGGGACTTGCTGGCGGCTACGTCCATGTCGGGATCGGCGAGCACCTGGAGGACCAGAGCAAACCCACGTTCCGCTCCAATGAAGTCCTTGATATCGAAAGCGGCCTTGGCTTCCTGATATGCGGCCTGAACCGCCGCCGGCAGCAGCTTTTTCCGCGTCTCGGCGTAGGTGTTCCGAACTCGCGGTGGTAAATCGCTCGTCGGACGGAACATCGGATTACGTGTGACGAGGCCTTCCATTGCTCCCCTCGCGTCGGTCTCCTTGCCCGTCGCCACGAGGCACAACACGCGATAGAGCTCTATCGACTGCTGCTCCTCCCTGGGACGATCCGTTGACCTGAGCTCATTGAGCATCGCGAGGGCGCTCTCGTATTCGGCTGACGCGTACAACTCCTTCGCGGCTTCGAGGGACTGTGCCTGAACTCGGACGCTTAACAGCAATACGAACGCGAGAGCGATGGGGGTCGTGTAGGCTCGCATGGCTAGTCTCACTTCTGTCGCATGTCGACGCTGACCTTGGCGGGCGCGGAGAGCGTGACGACGGTGCGAACGCGTTTCTCACCGAGCTCGGGATGGCGGAACAGCACGTCATGCGACCCAATCGGAACAGACACGTTGCCAAGCGGCGTCTCACCTGCCTGCTGTCCGTCGATCCAGACTTCCGCCCACGGGATGGCGTTGAAGGACATTGCGCCATTCGGCCATCGCGGCTTGATGGGAGTCACCCGTCCAGGCGTCACGTTGACGACCTGAGGCTGGCTGTAACCGATCGCTTCATTGACCAGCAGAAGGTCGTGGCGGCCGACGGACACCATGATGCGATCACTCTGGCTCGAACCCAGCAGACGCCCCTCTTCGAAGATTTGCAGTTGCGTGGGGGCATTGACCGAGATCCACCCGGACACGGGTGCGTTCTTGGGTGCGCCCATCGGCACGACCAGCGATGCCGTCGTTCCAGCCTCGATCTTGACGTCCTGCGTGATCGATCCGAGCTCGTTCTCCAGAACAACTGAATGCGCGCCCGGCGCCAACCCTTCGACCGTCAGCGGTGACTTGCCGTACGAATGCCCGTCGACAGTCACCTGCGCTCCGGCAGGTTCCGTGCGGACCTGGAGTTCGCCAAGAAGCGAGGCCGCCCGCGGCAACTCGATCAATTGAGAGACCTGGCCACCGGCCATGATCGTGATCGGCATGGAGCGAACGTTCCCTTCGTTGGCCAGCTTCAACGTGTGTCGCCCCGGAGACAAATCGAGGCTGAGCGGTGTCACCCCGCGCGGCTGACCATCGACATCCACGGACGCGCCGCTCGGATTGGTCTGCACGACAAGCGTCCCCATTCCGTCCGCGGCAACTGGCGCGGCCATATAACGCAGCGCACCCAACGTGATTGCCGACGTCACACCAATCAGAAGAGCCGCGGCCGCCGCGAGTTTCAGGCGCGACAGTGGATATTTCGCCGCGACGGACTGCCGCGGCTGCTCGAGGGGCTGTGGCGCCTCGGGCGCCTGCGCCGGCGCGTCGGCAACCGGTTGCTTCTTGTCCCAAAATCCCGTGGACACCCCACCGCCAGACGCCTTCGCCGGCTGGGATATTTGCAGCGAAGGAGCGGCAGGCGCGGCCGACGCCTGCGGGGCGAATGCCGAAGAAGCGGTCGACGGCAACGCTTGTTTTGTGGTCGGCATGGGAGTCTGCTCAGTCGCAGCCTGAGCGGATACAGGCGGAGCCACGACGGCTGCGGGCTTCGGCGCGTGTAAAGCAGCCGGAGGTGCTGTGTGCCGTACCGTCGCGGCCGCCGAATCGGTGGTTCCCACGGCGGCGTGATAGCGCGCCATGAAGACCTTCAACGCTTCAATCTCAGCGATCGGATCGCTGTAGTGAAGCACGCGATCGAGCTCGGCCCACGCCTCGGGAGCAGAACTGAATGGAGTCTTGGAATCTATCTGCAACGCGCGCTGCAACCAGACGCGGAATGGCAGCGGCAGCGGCTCGAGGGCACCATCGGCTGACAAGGCCAGTGCCCCTGCCGTCATGTCACTGATCTGTCCCGGGTACTCATCCTCGGTCAGTGGACGTCCCATCACGAGCGAAAGTGCCGTAACACCCACTTGGGTGACGTCCGTGCGCCGATCCAGGTGCGGCATGCCGAAACTCCTCGGCAACGGCACCCGCAGATCCTGCCAGTACTGTTTGTTCGAGTAGCGAAGCTGTTCGATCGCGGAGCCGAGCACGTAGTCGGTCACCACGAGACGGGCATGCGAGGTGATCACGAGGCGCTCGGGACCGAGCGCACCGTGGCAGCAGTCGGGAGCCTTGTCGTGCAGAACCGCCACGGCGTGAACGAGCTGGCGCAGCAGGCAAAGAGCAGCGTTCATCTCGACCGGGAGCAGGTGCGTTTCCGCTACCGCGAGGATCGTCGAGAGCCTCACGCCAGGTACGTGGTCGGATACCAGAATCAAGCGCGGCAGCGACTTCCGTGCCCGCTCGAGGCTGCGCACGCGACCGAAGTGTTCGGACTGAAAGTCTGCCAGTCGCTCGATACGTTCGCGAAGTGCGGCTTCGACGACTGGCGAGGCCGTCAACTCGTCGCGAAGTGTGAGCGCTTCGAACTGATCGCCACTGGCGCCGAGCACGAGCCGGCGCTGGCCGAACCCGTCCTCGAAGAGCACCGGACCGGCGGAGGGGGTACGCGCGATCGATGGATCCACGAGTGGATCTCTCGGCTCGAACCGTGCCAGGTTTTACAGGGCGCGCACCGTGGACCAGCCGATCTCAAAACTGGTGAAAATGCTGAGAGATTTGGTGTTGACGACGCTTTGGGTCGAAAGGCCTCTATATGAGCGCAGCGGACGACGCTTACAAAAGCGTCGTCCGAATTCCGGTTTTCGTACGTAGTGTTCGGCTTTAGCCGGACGATCTTGATGCCGATTCAGGCCGGGCGCGCGTTTACGTTCAGGCCACCATCGAGAACGATCTTCGCACCGTTGTAATACCGTGCCCGGTCGGAAGCGAGGAACACCACGGTATCGGCCACTTCGTCCATCCCGGCCCAGCGACCCGCAAGGATGCCCATCCGCTTGCAGAAGTTCGTGACGAATTCCTGTTTGCTGACATTCTGCTGCTTGGCCATGTTCTCGGCCCAGGCGTCACGTCCTTCAGTGCCAACGAGTCCAGGCACTACGGTGTTGACGGTGATTTGTTGACTGGCAAGATCGGTCGCCAGATACCCAGTTGCCTGGTTCATGGCCGCGTTGTTCAGGCCGTGCGTGAGCGCCGGCGCCCACACGATCGTCGATGCGGTGCCGCTGATGTTGATGATGCGGCCGGTCCCGTCGCTGGGCATCAGCGGCAGGAACGCCCGTGTGACTCGCAGCGCACCGAGGATCTTGTTGTCGAGATCGCCGATCCAATCCGCGTCGGGCCAAAGAATTTGCCGGTCCATTCGCCGCATCGGCCCGCCGGCGTTGTTCACGACAATGTGCACAGTACCGAAAGCATCCTTGGCGGCTTTGGCCGCTGCATCGACCTGTTCGGTGCTCGTGATATCCGCACGAGCGGTCACGACTGAAACGCCGCTCTCCTTTCGAATGTCCTCTGCGGTCTTCTCCAGCGTTTCCGCGGTGCGCGCGATCAACACCAACTGGACACCTTCGCTGGCCAGCCCGCGGGCGATCGCTCGACCGATGCCCTTGCTGCCACCCGTGATCACTGCTGTCCTTCCTGTGAGTCTCAATTCCATCGCCACGGCGTCTCTCCCTCCGCTGAACGGCCGGATATGTTACTTCGCGCCGCATTCTCGACCTAAACTGAGGCTGTGCTGCGCATCGAACTGGCGTCATAGGAGGCGTGACCATGGCCGACAAGGTGCAGAGCTTCGCGAATCACGGGCGCATCGTCCCGGGATATCACTACGTCACGGCGGGCATCCTGCAGCTCACGTTTATCGGTTCGTGCGTCAACCTGTATCTGTCGTGGGGAGATCACGTTCGGTTATACAGCGCGTCGCTGCTCGTGACGCTGTCGTTCGGCACCATGCTGACGGCCCTGTACGCGCGCTCGTTCGCTCTGAGGGCGCAGGATCGCGCAATTCGTGCCGAGGAACAGCTCCGCCATTACGTCATGACGGGTAAGCTGCTCGATCCTCGTCTCAATATTCGCCAGATTATCGCCCTTCGCTTCGCCGGCATCGAGGAGTTCGTGGCGCTGGCGCAGCGGGCCGCCGATCAGAACCTGTTGCCGAAGGACATCAAACAAGCCGTCAAGAACTGGCGCACGGATAACGATCGAGTCTGAGCAGGTCGATGCACGTTTCGCAGCCTGGCAGTCGCTCTAGGCGCTGGCCGCCCGCTGCTCGGGCGCGTAAACACCGATTACGCTGAGCACCCGCGTGACGGTGAGCAATTGAAGGTTGCGACCAGTAACGTTTTGCAGCTTCAACCAGCCACCGGCGCGCCGCAAATTCAGATGCGCCTGCACAATCGTGCCAAGCCCGCAACTGTCGATGTACGGCACGTGGGCGAGATCCAGGACCAATCGAACCCGCCCGGTCTGCAGATACCGACCAATCACGTCTTTCAAGTCGGCCTCGCTTTCCAGGGTGACGCGTTCTCTCGGTTGCAGCACCACGACGTCGGACAGGATGCGCTCAATCATTTCCATGGCGAACGCTCTTATATAAGTGTCAACGACGGTTCGCGCCACCCCGAACACCGGAAACCGGGAAAAGTACGGGTAATTCGAGCTGTACGGGCTACAAAGTCACGAGATCCAGGAATTTCCACTCCGCACCGGGCGCCAGCCCAGCCAAATCCCGGCCGAGAGCCTGGAATACTGGCGGCGACGAGGTGACATGCTGGATACCGGCATGCATGTCGCGAAACAGGCGCTGGAGGGTCCCGGAGCGGAGCGCCATCGTCCCAGCCGAGGCGTACGCGAACATCGTCACCTCGTGCGCCGACCATGTGACATGCGCCATTGCCAGACGAATGAGGGAGTGTTGGCGGGTGGATAGCGGGTCGCCACGCTCGAGGCTGTTTCGGACGTCTCCCCATGCCTCATAGACCAGCGCGCGCGCCGCACGATACGTGCCCTCGGCTTTCGCATACTGCTGCTGGAACGCCTCACTGTTGGCTAGCGTTCCGGTACGCCCGATCTTGCCCTTGACATTCTTGGCGAGCTCGTCGAGAACACGCCGGCCGATGCCACAGGCCCAGGCCGAGTGACAGATGATCGCGAAACCGATGACGCCGATCCTGTACAAGTTGCCACCGCGCTTCGCGGTGTCAGTCAGAGCCGGATGCGTGTAACCCTCGGGCACGAAGACGGAATCTATGCGGTAGTCGATGCTTCCGGTTGCTCGCAATCCGAGCACATCCCAATTGTCGATGAGCGTGGCCTTCTCGACGGGCAACACGAAAATGCGCGCCTCGCCGGTACTCTCAATCACGCCAAGCGTATGAATGTGCGTTCCGTGCTTGATGCCCGATGCGAAGCTCCACGATCCGCTGAGCACGAACCCATCTCCGTTCGGAACGGCCGTGCCCGGCCTAGTTCCCTGGCCGGCGATGACGGGCAAGCGCGGTTTCCCAAACAAGTCACGCACTGCGGCGTCGCTCAAGTAGGCGGCGCCCGTCCCGACGGCAAGTGCCGCAGCCATCAACACCCAGCCCGCGGATGGATCACCGTACGTCAGGTTTTCGATCACTTGCAGCGAGGAAATCGGGTCGAGCTCAGCGCCGCCAGGTACCGACTTCGGTACCCACATGCCGAAGAGTCCTTCGCGATGGATCGCGTCGACGACCGGTTCAGCCAGCCGTCCTTCTCGATCCCCAAATTCAGCTTGTTGGTCTGCAACGAGCGCCACCGCTCGCGCGCGCTCGATTAGATCGGCAGTTGTCGACATGCCGCGGATTATCCCCCGGAACCTGGAACCCGGAAGAACCCGGCCCGCCTTCGCGCGAGCGCTACGGCGAGGTCTCGCCGAAGCCTGAGGCGGAGGCAGAAACGTGGAACTGGGAGCTAGCATGCAGGATGTCGACGAGCCGGCCCCGTATCGAAGACATCCGGTCATTCCGACAAGCAGGGTTATAGTCAGTTCAATGCACCAGACTCGACCCAAACCGGGAGGAGGCGCCCTAGCGAGCCTCGCCCTCGCGATGCGATCGAAGCGCACGGCGTTCGTCGTGCTGCAGTCGTTCGCATCCGGGCTACCGCTCGGTCTCGTCTGGATCGCGATCCCCGACTGGATGCGCGACATCGGCGTCGACATCCGGGTGGTCGGGCTGATCACCCTGGCGCAGGCACCGTGGACGTTCAAACTGCTCTGGGCCCCGCTCATGGACCGCTACGTTCCTCCCTTCTGGGGCCGCCGGCGAGGATGGATGGCGGTGACGCAGATCGCGCTGTTCGTCGTGAGCCTCATGCTGGCCGGTGTCGGCCAGCGGCCCGAAGCGATCTGGGTGGTTGGAGCGCTGGCGATGGCGATAGCGCTCGCATCCGCGACCCAGGATGTTGCCATCGACGCTTACGCCGTCGAGGTGCTGCACAAAGACGAGCAAGGCGCGGCCTCCGGGGCGCGCGTGGCGATCTACAGGGCTGCTCTTTTCGCGTCGAGCGGGCTGGCAATCAGCATGGCCGCCCGCGTAGGCTGGCCCGTTGTGAATGCGGTGTTGGCGTTCGTCTACCTGCCGATGCTGTTCATCACGTGGAAGTCGCCCGAGCCGGAAGTCCAGCTTCCGACGCCGCGAACGCTGCGCGATGCCGTGTGGCAACCATTTCTGAGCTTTCTCACCCGGCCGCGTGCACTCGAAATCCTCGCGTTCGTCGTCCTCTACAAGATCTCCGATCAACTGACACAAGCGTTGACGCGTCCCTTTCTCATCGACATGGGGTACAACGCGGATCAGCGCGGCATCGCGGTTGGGCTCATCACGATCACCACCACCATCGTTGGCGCCGTGTTCGGCGGTTGGCTGACCACGCTCGCCGGGCTCGGGCACTCGTTGTGGATCTTTGGATTCCTCCAGCTCTTTTCCAACATCGGCTATTACATCCTGTCGATTCTCGGCAAGCCCGTGGCGCCGGCGTTATATGCAGCAACCGGATTCGAGTTGCTGACGTCGGGCATGGGCACCGGTGCATTCTCCGTGCTGCTGCTCCGGCTGACCGAGAAACGATTCTCGGCGACTCAGTACGCCCTCTTTTCCAGCCTGTTCGCGTTGCCTCGCGTCGTCGCGGGGCCGATTACGGGGTTCGCTGTCGCGGCCATCGGCTGGTCGAGCTTCTTCCTGACCACGCTCGTGATCGGCGTCCCGGGACTCCTGATGCTGAATCGCTTCGCACCATTTGGCGTCCGCGAACCGCAATTCGAGCACGAGGCTGGATCCGTGCCGCCCGCAGCGGCCGTCTCAGGTCTCGTGCGACCGGGGCTGACAGCGGCATTCGGTTTGGCGATCGGCGCGGCGCTCCTGCTTGCGGTACTCGACGCAATGGACAAAGTGCGCTCGACACCCGATCACGGCTTCGATGTCGCCAGCGCCCTCTGGCGACTCACTCACCCCGCCGACCCCGGAGGCTGGGTTCAGATCGTTGGCATCGTCACGTTCGCGCTCGTGGGAGGCATGTTCATCGCAGCCACGCGCGTCAGGCGCGCGGAATCCCGGGCTTCGCGCTAGGCGCGCACCCCCTTCGGACCCTCGGACTTTCGCACGCTCGCACCTTCGCACCGCTGATCGTTCAGAGTCGTTTCGCGAGCACTTTGAGATCGGCGACGAACTCCTCCATCGCCTGGTGACGCTCCTCGTCGGTTTGCGCCCGCAGGATGGACGAAGGATGCACGGTAGCTATCACGAGTGGCGCCAGCGGCGAGTCGACGAACTTCCCGCGCTCGGTGGAGACCTTAAAGGCCGGTCCGAGCAGCGCCTGGGCTGCCGTTGCCCCCAGGCACACGAGGGCGCGCGGCTTGATGACGGCCAGTTCGGTTTCGAGCCAGGGCCTGCAGGCTCGAATCTCCGAGATCCTCGGCTTCGAATGAATGCGCCGCTTGCCGCGAGGCTCCCACTTGAAGTGCTTCACAACGTTGGTCACGTACACGCGCTCGCGCACGATGCCGACCGCTTCGAGCGCTTTGTCGAACACGCGCCCGGCGGGTCCGACGAAGGGCTTTCCTGCGACGTCCTCCGCGTCGCCCGGCTGTTCTCCGACAAAGACCACGACCGCATTGGAGGGGCCTTCACCAAACACCGTCTGCGTGGCGCGACGATACAAATCACATCCAGTGCAGCCATTCGCCGCCTCTCGGGCGTTGAGAAGCGTCGGCTTCGGTGGGATGAATGGCGCCGCCGACCGGGGCGTGACGTCGCGTGAGGGAGCTTTCGCCATTGGAGTTGATCGAGGAGGCCAGGTGCAAACACATCGCCACTGCGTGGTGGCAGACGTAAACTCGACGAGAAGCGACTCTGCGCAGCCGTCGTTTGGCCAAAGGTTCTGCGCAACCGCCGTTTGGCCGTCGTCTTGCCACGCTGAGTACGAACCTGGAGGTGACAATGGCCGAGCGACATGGTGTAGGCATCAGCAATCGAGAAGCACCAGAGGAAGAGGCGCGCGAACGACAAGAGCACCCTGCTCGACCCGAAGACGAAGCTGGCGAGACTGAGCCGCAGATTCGCGACGGGCAGAGCTCGACCAAGAGTGGCGCGAAGGCCTCCGCGCAGAAGAAGGCGAGCACGCGCCACACGGAGGACACGGCACCAGCTGCCGCGAAGGTTCAGGGGGCGTTCGGTAAAGAATCAGCGTGAGGACTCTCACATGGCACGAGCGATCTGGACCGGCTCTCTCTCGTTTGGTCTCGTCAATATCCCGATCGAAGTACACACTGCGGTGCGCGATCATCGCCCGCACTTTCGAATGCTGCATGCGAAAGACAAGTCGCCTATCAATTTCGAGCGAGTCTGTCAGAAGGATGGGAAGACCGTCGCCTGGCAGGATCTCGTCAAAGGATACGAGTACCAGAAGGGTCGGTTCGTGGTGCTCACCAAAGACGATTTCGCGGCCGCCGCCGTCGAGAAGACGAGACGGATCGATGTGCTCGACTTCGTCGAAGCCGACGCCATCGACGATCGCTATTTCGACAAGCCGTATTACCTCACTGCGAAGAAAGGCGGCGAGGTCGCCTACGCGCTTCTGCGCGAAGCGATGAACGAGGCTGGCCGCATCGGGATCGCCAAATTCGTGCTGCGCGACACACAGCATTTGGCCGCCATTGAAGGCATTGGCGACGCGCTGGTGTTGTCGACGCTGCGCTTCGCCGACGAGCTCGTCGACACGTCTTCACTGACGTTCCCGAGCGCCAAGAACCTGAAGAAGGCCGAACTCAACATGGCCAAAATGCTCGTAGAGAATCTCGCCGCCGAGTGGGATCCGGCGAAGTACACCGATGACTACCAGGAGAACCTGATGCGAGTCATCAAGGCCAAGATGAAGGGCAAGGAGCCCGATCTCGTCGTCGAGGAACGGTCACGAGACTCCAATGTGATCGATCTGATGGAGCGCCTGAGACAGAGTCTCAATCAATCGGGCGGCCGGCGCGGTGCCAGAAAGGCGACACAGAGCAAAACACGCAAGGCTCCGGCGCGCGCCCGCAAAGCGCGAGGAGCTACCGCAGTCGCTTGAAGCACGCGACTGCGGCAGTTCGTATACGACTGCTAGGGCAGTCGCATAAAGCGGTGGCTATAACGATACCGTCGCCACAGCCAGGCCGCCATTGCCGTCGCGATGAACGGCCACGCGCGAGCCGACCATGCCCGCCACGGAAGGCGCCTCGGATCCATGCGCTGGACTCGCTCGTGAATCAGGTCAATCCGTCTGTCAATTGACAGTCGCTTGTCGCGCACATCGGCTACGACTGCGTCCGTGCTCGAATCCATTCGGCGTTCTCCTTCAAGGTATCGACACTCTTCGGCATGATTCGGTCACGCGCCAGCAGCGATCTCCCCATCATGCCCAGCACCACCGCGATGACGACCAGTGGAGCTGCCACGATGGCGAAACCGGCCCACGTCGGCCAATCGAACGCGTAGACCGCGGCCCACGCGATCGTGTTGAGCAGCATGATCACTGCGAGCAACCCCGCGATCACGGCCGCCACCACGGTGATGAGGCCGCTCTTGATGCGTGCGATCTCCTCGCGCAATTCGCTACGAGCCAGGAAGATTTCGTCGCGCACGAGAGCGATGCCGTCCTGGATGGTGCCGCGTATCAGATCGGGTATCGACTCGTTTTGTGACGCCATGTTGAACCTCCGGCTTTTATGGTTTGTGCAATCGCACTGCCACGGCGCACTGATGGCTCGACCGTGAAGGCAAAGCGGAGCCGAGTGACCGAGGCACCGCAGCCGCTCGGACTCCTGGGCGGAAACACAGCCGCTGAGCGATCGGGCACATGCAGGAATTACAGAATCCGCTTGCAAGTTCTAGCTGATCACTTGCGTTGCGACACGCCCTCAACGCTTATGACGTTGCAGCTAATCGGCGAGGCACATGCCTTGCTCTCCTGTGCTTGGACCCTACCGCTCAGGAGGAGCATGATGAAAACTCGTTTGATGCTGTCAGTAATTGCGGCGTTCCTGTGTGCGGCCACACTGGGCGAGGCGCAGATAGCACCGCAAGGGGGTATTCAGGGGCGGCCTCCACAGCCGAAGACACAGCAGCCTCGGCCGCAAGCGACCGACGGCGCGGCGGTCACTCTCGCCGGCTGCCTCTACCACGAGGAGTCCATCCCGGGACGGTCACCGAATGTCGCCGAAAAGGCGGGCGTTGGTGAGGACTACATCCTTGCCGACGCGTCACCCGCGCGCGATCAGAACGGCACACCGGATAGACCCATTGCGGACGCTGGAAACCCGGCGACGGCTCCCACGGCAGCTCTCGCAACCGGTCGGATGTACAAGGTGACGAAGATCGACGACAAGCGACTGAAGGACCTCGCGGGCAAACGTGTGGAGATCACCGGCACGATCAAACCCGATGATGACGTGCGCCCCGGCGAACGACCCGCGAATTTCGAAAACCTCCCGAATATCGAAGGCACATCGGTCCGCGAAGTTGCCGGCGCCACGTGCCCGGCTCGACCGCCCGTGGCATCACAGGCCCCGGCGCCGACTTCGAATCGCTAGGCCTATTAAGACACCGGGTGTGATTTCCACTCGAACTCTGAAGGAAATCACACCCGGTGTCCTTGGCTGCGTCAGATAATCGAAAATGGTGGGCCAAGCTCCGTCAGCTCGAGAGCTGACTGGATCGACTCGAGCTCGGGCGCCTGCTCGATTGCCTTGCGCTCGGCAGCGACGTAGAGAAGGCTGCGATCCTTATCGATGCCGTCGACCACCTCGGGAGACACGATGACGGATCGGCCGCCGATCCAGTTGCTGGTATCGACGAGCAGATAACGGATGCGCCAGCTTTCCTGTCCGATCAGAAAGTCATCGACGTGACCGATCTCTCCGTCCCGCGCGTGAAGGTGGTAGCCGGTGCTCTTCTTGACGCTGCGAAGATGACGCGCTTCGGGATCGATGGTCTTCGTCGGTGTCGCTGAGACCTTCACGGCAGGCGCTCGCGCAATCAACGCCGTCGGGCTGTCAAAGTTTCCCCAGATACTGGCCGCGCCCCAATATTCGGGATAGCCGTAATAGGTAAGCACCTCGTCTTCCCTTTCAAGCGAGAGCTCTCCCTCCTTGATCTCGGGGCTGTTCCAGACTTGCTCCTTGGTCAGCGTCAAGCGAACACCGTCTCTCCCCCACCCGTCAGGCACTGACATCGGTGAAATGAGCACACGCTTTCCGCTGAACCACTTGCCGGTGTCGACGAGAAGATACCGGACGGTCCACCGGTCTTCTTCGAAATAGAAGTCTTCGAGCGTGCCGATGTCACCATCGACCCCTCGGACACTGGCGCCGGTGATCTTGTGAGCCAAATGCAGCATGACCTGACCTCCGCGAGCAGCCTTCGATTCAGCGGAGCAAAGCGAAGACCAGCCTGCTACCTCATCGTCTTGACGCTGACTTGGCAGTGCTCTTGAACCCCTGAGCACGCCGGGCTTACTCTGCAGAAGGAGGGAATCTCGTGGACGAACGAAACATATGGCCCAGCGTCACGATCGTGGCGCTCATCGCCGGGGCGGTGACGGCGCTGCTCTACACCAGCCGCGGTCGCCACGCGCTGAGGCGCTTCGATGAAGCGCTGGACGACTTCGGCAGCTCACTTCAGCAGTTGCGCGGAGCGGTTCAAAAGGCAAGCCTCGTTGCCGCGCAGGGTATCGACGTCGCCACCGAGGGCGTTCAGGCTGTGTCGACCTTGATCGGCAAGACCGAGCGCCGCCCGGCGCCGCGCGTTACGCACTGAGCTCAGGCGCTGAAAGCGCCCGTGCTCGATCAGATCCGCGACGAGCTGACGACACTCAAAGGGTGAGATTCAGAAACGATCCTCGAAAATGGAACGACCCATCGCGGCGAAGGCGAAATTCACGCGGGTTGGGTGCTGCAGGGTCTGGCCATTCAGGACGTCTGGATGATTCCACGTTTGCCTGACCGCCGGCCAGGCATCGAGATGCTGGCTGGCGCGGGCAATTGGTACGGCACGACGCTGCGAATCTACGATCCCGAGCTCGACGCCTGGCGAATTCTGTGGAGCGATCCCGCGACCAACTTCTTCACGCAACAGATCGCCCGCCAGCAAGGCCAGGACAATCGTCCAGACCGGCCCGGACCCGAGGGGCGGTTCGATGCGATGGGTCTTCAGTGAAATCGAATCGTACTCGTTTCGCTGGACTGCCGAACGCGCTCCGGACGACCGCAGCTGGCGGCGCGAAGTCGACATCCGCGCTCGTCGCGCAGGCGGCTGAACCAAGTCGGCGGCTCGATCGCCGACGCGACGCTACCAGCCGGCGGTGAGCCGCGCGTAAGATATGAGCGGCTGAGGAGGCGTCATGAAGAGCGGCTGCACGCGCACCGCGGGAGCACTGCTGATAACTGGTTTGTTCTACCTGTTCTGCCTCCCACTGGGCGCCCAGAACGCCAAGCCCGGCGCCGCATGGACCCCTCCGAAGACGCCGTGGGGTCATCCCGACATCGAGGGGATCTACACAAACAAGGACGAGACGAACACGCCACTTGAACGGCCGGATCAGTTCAATGGGCGCTCACTTCAAGACTTCAGTGAAGCCGATCTCGCTGCCTTGGCCAAGCAGCGCCAGGCATTGGCCGCCAAGATCGCGGGGGGCATTGGTGGCGCGGAAACCGGCGCTGGTCCCACGCATTGGTACGAACATCTGCAAGGCAATGGCAGCCGCCCGTGGCTCATCGTCGACCCGCCCGACGGCGAATTGCCCGCGATGACACCGCAGGCTCAGAAACGCGAAGCGGCCATCGCCGCATTGAACAACGCGCGCAACGGCGAAGGACGCGCCGATTCCTGGCTCGATCGCAGCATGTACGATCGCTGCATCACGCGCGGCCTCCCCGGCTCGATGATGCCGGCGATTTATGGCAACGCGTACGAGATCGTTCAGGCGCCGGAATACGTCGCCATTCGCTACGAGATGATTCACGAAACCCGGATCATCCCGCTCGATGGCCGCCGCCACATCGGATCGGCCGTGCGCGAATACCTCGGCGATGCACGCGGGCACTGGGAGGGCAACTCGCTCGTCATCGAGACCACGAACTTCACCGACCGGACGCACTTCGGCTACAACAACCGCTACAACAGCTCGAAGTTCACGCTCACCGAACGTTTCACACCCGTCGCGCCGAACACGTTGCAGTGGCAGGTCACTTTCAACGATCCTGACGTCTGGACCAGGCCATTTACCTTCGCCATGCCGCTCACCCGGGACAGCAGTCAGCCGATATTCGAGTACGCGTGCCACGAAGGAAATCTCGGACTCGAGCACATCCTCTCTGCAGCCAGGGCGGAAGAACGCAAGTAGTGGCAAAGGACAGGGCGGGTCCTGATTGGCGGACCCGCCGGATCGATAACACGAACTGAAAACAAATGGATTTCCCTCTCGGATCAATGGCCGCCGCCATCCTTGGCGCACTGGCCATACTCGCCTGGCGGATGCATGAATCGCGGCGGCCAGTATCGCTGCGCGGGCTGCTCATTCCTCCGCTCGGTATGAGCACCGGCTTCTCGATGTTTGCGATGCACGCGTTCCGCGTGCCATGGACTTGGGGATTATCAGCCTTCGTGCTTGGGGCAGCGCTCTTTGCGCAACCCGTAATCGCCACCAGCCGCCTCACGCGAGAAGGCAACGTCATCATGATGCGGCGCTCGCCGTGGTTCATCGTCATCATCCTGGCACTTGCCGCGATCCGGCTGGCATTGCGCGGGTACGTGGGAACCATCATTTCACCGCAACAGACCGCTGGCCTGTTCTTCATCCTGGCGTTCGGGATGATCATCAGGTGGCGCAGCTCGCTCTTCCTGCAATACCAGCGACTCACGTCAGACCAGCGCGCCTGACCGGCGACCACAGCGCGATTGTTCAGTCCCACGCTGTGAACCGTTGTATCTTGTCGTAGCCCGCACTCCGCAATCTGGCACCCCTGGGACGCTACACCATCAATTTTGGAGGCAGCCATGACGCGAGTTCACCTCGCCGCTCTCGCCCTGATCTTGTGTGGCATCCTCGCGCCTCGTGCGCTCTCCGCTGCCAACGACAAGTGGATCGAAGCAAAAAGCCCCCACTTTGTCGTAGTCACCAACGGCAACGACCGCAGCGCGCGCAACCTCGCACGGCAATTCGAGCAGATTCGTTCTGCCATTGCGATCGGATGGCCGTGGGCACGGGTCCAACTCGATCGCCCCATCACCGTGATCGGGGCCAAGGACGAAGCGACGATGAAATCTCTGGTTCCGCAGTATTGGGAGTCGCGCAACGCGACACGCCCGTCGAGTGTCTTTACGACATCGGCTGACCGTCATTCCGTCGCTCTTCGCTCCGATGTGCGTGGCGACGGTACGCCGGGGCTGAATCCCTACATCTCGTCGTACTGGACCTACAGCCTCCTGACCTTCGATGCCGCCTTCGAACGGGAACTCCCGTTGTGGTTCCGGATCGGGCTGGCCGAGGTCCTCAGCAACTCCATCGTCCGCGACGACGAGATTCAGTTCGGCCACCAGATTCCCTGGCATGTGCAGAGCCTGCAGACGGGACGCTTGCGGCTGGTGGAATTGATCGCGCTCGATGGCAATTCGCCTTACTACAGAGATGGCGCAACGCGCGAAAAGTTCGACGCGCGGGTGTGGGGAGTGATGCACTTCCTGCTATTCGGGCGGCCGGAGGATCGAGCGGACCGCGTCAATGCTCTCGCGAAGCTGCTGCTCGAAGGACAATCCTCTGCCGACGCTATTCGCTACTGTTCGAGCGAGGCGGACAGTCGAAGGAGGCGGTCGCGGCATACGCGAAGGCGGTGGAGCTGAACTCACAGAATTTTTACAGTCACTACAGGATGGCGGCCCGCGACAGCAAGAGCGCCGCTGCGGCAACTGGTCTTGAAAAGCGGGTGCGACAAGTCGTGGCGATGAACGACGCGTACTCGCCGGCGTACTCCCTGTTGGCCAGTGTGCTGCTGCAAGGGCCCCAGCCCGAGAGCGCCCTGGAAGCCGCGATCAAGGCAGTGCAGTTGGACCAGCGTGACACATTTGCTCGTCTAACGCTGGCCCGAGTGTATTGGCGGCTGTCGCGTCGCGGTGAAGCCCTGGGCCTTGCGCGATCGGCCCTCACGCTCGCGCGCACCGATCAGCAGCGGGCGCAGGCCAAGGAGTTGATTACATTTATGGAAAGCAACGCCAAATGACGGCCGTCTGAGGCATGCGCGATATCCTGCGCTGAGGCGACAACGGTCCGACTCCAGGATCCCTTTTGGCGCCGCGGCGATGGCCAGCACCGCCGGATCACGCCCGTTTCTTGGCTAATCTCTTGCTCGAATCGGCCCTATGGCAGCACACTCCCCGAGCTCATCCACTCACTGGCATGAGGTCCTCATTGGCCGATCCCTGGCCGCGTGTGTCCATCCATTGGCAGCCTGGCAATCCAAGGCGCGGTCGTTTCGCGTGCTGCTCGTGGGCGGATACTTCGTCGTCGGATACATCACTGTCCTGGCTGCGATGGCACTGATCTGAATTGGCGGGGTCGGTAAAGCAGGACCCGCCCTACGCCGAGTCACGCGCCGCCAGAAAGCAGGACCCGCCCTAGCACCGGACCTGGCCCTGGCGGCTTACAATCTGCGCACTGTGCACGCCGCGTTTCTCGTTTTTCTCCTGTTGCTGTCGCTGTGCGCCCGCGTCGACGCACAGACCACTGCCACCTCGTCTCCACCGGCCTCAGCCGAGAATCGAGCACAGCGCGTCGCCGTTCCCGAGCCGACGCCAGAGGCCCTGAGCTACTACCGCAGTGGCAACGTGCTGTGGGTCGTCGGCAACGCGTGGGACGTGCTTATCCCGTCGTTGCTGCTGTTTCTGGGCGTCTCGGCGCGGATCCGTGACTGGGCGCGGCAGCGTGGCCGGAAATGGTTTTTCGAGCTCGCGCTGTACTTCATCGCGTTCACCGTCATCATCTTTCTTGTCGATCTTCCGCTCTCCTACTACCAGGGCTTCGTACGTCAGCACGCGTACGGCCTGTCGAATCAGACGTACGGCAAGTGGGCTCGCGACGAAGTGACGGGACTACTCGTCGGCATCGTCGGCGGCGTCCTGTTCATCTGGGTGCCGTACCTGCTGCTGAAGAAGAGTCCGCGACGATGGTGGTTGTACACGGGTCTAGCAGCGATCCCGTTCATCGTTCTCGTGGCGCTGGTCCAACCGATCTGGATCGATCCGCTTTTCAACACGTTTGGCCCGATGAAGGACAAGACGCTCGAGGCCGACATCCTGCGCCTTGCGGAGCGCGCTGGCATCGAGGGCAGCCGCGTCTTCGAGGTTGCCAAGAGCGAGGACACCAATGCCGTCAACGCGTATGTTGCCGGCTTCGGGACGACGAAGCGCATCGTGTTATGGGACACGATTCTCGCCAAGCTGAATCGAGAGCAGTTACTCGTCGTGATGGGCCACGAGATGGGCCACTACGTGCTCGGGCACGTCTGGAAACTGATACTGAGCTTGTCCGCGCTCATCATCGCCGCGTTGTACGCGGTGCATCGGACGTCCGGCTGGTTGATCACTCGCTATCGTAATCGATTTGGCTTCAGTAACTTGTCGGATGTGGCTTCGCTGCCGCTCATCCTCGTGCTCTTCGGCCTGGCATCGCTCGTCGTGACGCCGATCGCGCTGGCCGTGCAGCGCCATTTCGAGCACGAAGCCGATCGCTTCGGACTCGAGATCACGCACGACAACTACGCAGCGGCTACGGCGTTTGTGAAGCTGCAGCAGGAAAACCTCGGTGTGCCGCGACCCGGCCGTCTCTACACCTGGTGGCGCGCCAGCCATCCCAGCCTCGGTGATCGCATCGACTTCAGCAACGACTATCGCCCGTGGGAGTCGAGCCAGCCACTTGTGTATGGAGATCGTTTCAAGAATGAAGGCGGGTCTGAAGACCCGCCTCTACGCTGATCACGACTTCGGCAACTCGGGATGAATCGGGTAGGCCTGCTCACCCGCCAGGATCTTCACACCAAGCCGATTCTCAGGAAGAGGAATCGGACACGTGGTGAAGGGGTTGAACGCACACGGCGGGTTGTACGCCTGGTTGAAATCCAACACCGTTGTCCCGTCGTCACGAAGATCTGAATACAGGAACCGGGCGGCCTCGTAGGTTTCCTTTCCGGCTGACGCGTCGCGGAAGACGAAGTAGAAGCGTTTCGGCCGCGTGGTGAACGGCCGGAGCCGGAGAGTTTGCCCCTGGAGCGTGAACTCGACCACGCCTTCGGTCTTGTAGGCATCGAGGTCGCCGAATGTGTTCACCACCTGCATTTCGCGCGGGGTCGAATCGGGAATGAAGCGGCCGGTCACCCGGTAATCCATCTGGATCGGGAACCATTTGAAACCCAGAAATCCGCGCGCCAGTTCACCGTCGGGATCCCAGACTCGAAGTGATTTCCGCTCTCCGCTCCTGTGCACCACCAGGCGAATGTCACCGACGACGAGCTCGTCGGCCTTGGGTTGGCCATCGTCTGCCAGTTCGAGCGGAGCACGCACGACCTGGCCACCCAGCAACGCTGGTGACGACGGTTGCGGCTCGAAACGAACAACGTCGTTCTCGAGAACGAATCGACCAAGTACCTGCGGCGCGGACGCAGGCAGGACGATGTCGTTGGACGGAGCGCTGCCGGCAGTGTGGCTCCCTGGTTCGAGGAAATGCAGACCGGCAATCGTCACCCACTCGCGGCGGTAGTCGGCCTCGTGCTTCGCCCGCCACGTCTCGCTTTCCCTGGTTGCGGCCTCGACGTTCATGGCGGCTGGATCCCGCGACTTGCCGGCCCCGCAGTTTGCGATTGCCAACACGGCACAGACGAGACCACCCGCCGCCGCGAGGCGTCGTGCGACTGCGATCAAGCTGAGCGCTCCATGAAGCCGATTATAAGTGCAGCGTAGTGTCCGGCTTTTAGCCGGACTGTATTCGTCCGCGTGGTCCGTCCGTTGCACCAAGAACAACGTCAGTACATTCAAGACACGGGAGACTCATGAAATTTTCGGCTTGTTGCGTAGTTGCCGTACTGGCATCTCTCGCTTCGGCACTGTCAGCTCAGGTCAGCAATAACTCGGCGCAGGGCGGCAGTTCCGGCCAAGTTAGAAGCGCCGAGTCGTCTCAAGCGAGCAGCACTACTCAGTCTCAAGCGAGCAGCACTACTCAACCGGGCAGCGGCGCCAGTCGAGCGGGCACCGGCGATTCTGCCCCCAGACCGCAGACTTACACGCCAGAGCAGCTGCTCGGTATCTCTGCGCCACCGCCCTCGAGCGTCAACTCAGTCACAACCCCATCACCGGTGCAAGCGCCGCAAACGCCACTACAGCCCAACGCAAATGCCTCACAGCCCAATGAGCCACGGGGACAATGCGCACCTGTCACTCAGGACGCTGCTAATGACTCGCGGTTCCCCGGCGTGAGCGCCTCTCAGTTTCAACGCGCTGGCGTCAGCGCAGACGCGTTTACGAGACCTGGGGTGAGCGCGGAACAGTTGAGAGTGCTTGCGCCGGGGGGCAGCGCGCGCTCGTGCGAATCTCGGCGCGACGTCATTCTCTATCCCGAGCCCACACGCCAGCCACGGCCCATTCCGTCGGTAGGCGAGCCCTAGACTCTTTCACAGCGCTCCTGCTTTGTCGTTGACACTCGGCTGTTGAGGTCGTGACAATGCAGGCGCGTCCCAACTAGCCAAGGGCTCCTCCGCCCTTCGATATCCAGGCGAAGCCCTTGGGCTAGTTAACAGCGTCTTTCTGGCGCGCTTTGCGCGCCGGCCCGTTGTACGGTAGTGGCAACGCGTACAAAATTCGCGTTTGGGCCCGCACAACGGGCTAGCCTCTCGCTCGCAGCCAACATGAACACCCTGAAGCGCTATCGCCTGGTTCTGCTGATCAGCATCGTCCTGAACCTCGTCGTCGGCGTGTGGATCGCCGTCGCACCGCTTTCGTTCACGGGGTTGCTGTATCAGCCGGAGCCCATCCCGCAGACCTGGCCCAGGCATTGGGGCTTTCAACTGTGGGCGATCAATTTCCTTTATTTGCCTGGCTACCGCGATCCGCTGAACCAGCGCTGGCCAAACTGGTGCGGGATCGGGATTCGCATCGTCTTCGCGCTGTTTTTCTTCAGTCAGGGTGATGGATTCGTGCCGATGGGAATCTACGATGGATTGTCGGGTCTTCTCCTTCTCGCGACCTATCTGCCGGTTCTTCGCTCGAACTCCTCAGTTACGGTGTAAAGTTGCTTCGGCCAACTGAGCATCTCGCAATAAAGCGGGTTCCTCACATGGCTTCTGCCGGAGGAACCTCGATGCTCGCCTGCCAAATGTTTACTTCGTCCGTGCGGCCTGCCGCGTGACCGTCTATCTCGTCAATCCCAGCCACGTTTCGTTCGGCATTGGCGTCATCACGCCACGCTGGCTTTATGTCCTGGCCAGCGCGACACCGGCGACGTACGGCCGCCCTCGGCTTGTCGACGAAACCCTTGAACCGTTCGACACCAGTGAGATCGAGGCGGGCGATGTCGTGGGGATCGGTATTCACACGGGCAATGCCCTGCGTGGCTACGAAATCGGTCTAGCCGCGCGCGCAGCCGGCGCCTTCGTGATCTTTGGTGGCATTCACGCCACGCTCTATCCCGACGAAGCGCGCGAACTCGGTGGTGCCCACAGCGTCGTTACCGGCGACGGCGAGGAAGCTTGGCCACTGGCCCTGCGTGAGTGCAACGCCGGCCTGCCGCAGGAGCGGTACGACGGCGGCCGTGTAGAGGGTGCGACATTCTTGCCCGGACGCTGGGAACTTCTGCCACAGGGACGTTACATGTGGGCGTCGGTGCAGACAGTTCGCGGATGCCCCAAACACTGCTCGTTCTGCTCGGTCTGGCGCACCGACGGTCAGCGGCCGCGGCAACGGCACGTCAGCCAGGTGCTCGAAGAGATCGTCGAGCTCCGCCGTCGCGGATTCCGATTCATCGCGCTGGCCGATGACAACTTCTACCCCGTGACACTCGACGATCTCCGCATGGCGGCGCGCCGCCACGATCCGAGTCACCTCGAGCAACTCAAGGCCATTCGGGCCGAACGGTTCGAGCTCATGGCCGGACTGGAGCGCTTGCCGCAGGACACGGTCTTCTTCACGCAAATCACGATGGAGGCGGCCGAAGATCCGGAGTTCCTCGATGCCATGCGACGGGCCCATATCAAGGGTGCACTCGTCGGCGTGGAGGCGGTCACGCCGGAAGGGCTCAAAGATGTTTACAAAGGTTTCAACGAGAGCGGCGACTCACTCGTTGAGCGCCTCCAGGCATTCCGCCGGCGTGGAGTGCATGTGCTCGGCTCGTTCATCTTCGGTCTCCCCAGCGATCGAGAAGCGACCTTCGACGCCACGCTCTCGGTCGCTGAACGCGCCAACCTGACGTTTGCTCAGTTTGTGATGCTGACGCCGTTTCCGGGAACACTGGATTTCGCGGCCTGGGAGAAATCTCTCGGGAGCGATCCGCCGCTCATTGGCAATATTCCAGTGACTCGCCACTGGCTGATTCCGCAGGAGCGGCGTCCAAAGATCTACATGGAACACCCGGTCATGAGCGCCGATCAGATTCGCAGCCGCACGCAAGGCGTGTGGGATCGTTTTTACTCGTTCCGGAGCATCTGGAAACGATCGCGTGGCTCGGTCACCTCGCTCAAGGCACGACTGGCGTTCGTCCTGATCTCGAAGATCTACCGACAGATGTACGCGAACACCGGCATAGCAACCGATAGCGCCCGCGTGAACCGGTCCGCGCGCTGGGCGCGCTGGATGGCAGTCCCATGTCGACGGTTGTTCGCGGGACAACCGATGCCCGGCCTCGAGATCCCGTTGCCGGCGCACTCCGCATCACCAGTGAGCGTGCCCGTCGTCTTTCATCGCGAGTCTGCCTGAGCGCGTCCGAGTGCGGTATTGTTTCGCGCTGGAGGTTGCGGAAATGCGACGTATTCATTGGCTTCTGCCCCTCGCCCTCGTTCTCACAACTGTGATCGCCGCCCGCGCGCAGCAACCCACCGCCGGCGGGCCACCGCCGAGGCCCATGACGCTGACGACGACAGCCTTCCCGGATGGAGGTCAGATCCCAGTCAAGTACACGCAGGCAGGCGAGCA
>Ga0075418_10001736_pt1 | contig 24809 bp, 29 predicted proteins | sample SoiMetdeltSBSDD2_FD_81776 | JGI IMG/M metagenome (GOLD analysis project Ga0075418, IMG submission 81776) | Bulk soil microbial communities from a Populus tree surrounding site in Tennessee, USA - Soil MetaG P. deltoides SBSDD2 | ecosystem: Environmental > Terrestrial > Soil > Tree plantation...
ATCGTCAGGCATCCCCTCTTGACCATGGTGTGTGATGAAATCACCCAACATACCACCAACACCAAGTCCACCGTCAACCGCTGCGACTGTCTCCTCTGGGCTACCAATGAAAATCTGGCTGAACGATGTTGGTTCACCGGTACCAGTTGGATCAGCGATCTTCGACACGTCCACTGCACCGGGCTCAAAGCCGGTGTTAAACTCCTTGTTGCTCGTTTCAAGTTCACTCCGCCGCTTAATGTAGTCGGCGCGCTGAGTGCTATCCATAGTTGCGTAGAGGTCAGTGTCAAACGCTGGGGTGACCTTTCGCGTCGGCGTCTCAGCCACATTTAACGTACGCCTGAACTGCTCTGGCGTGGCTTGACCGGGCACGACTGCACCGAGTGGATTGATGGTGCCAGTACGACGACCGGGCATTATCGGTGAAGACGTAGGTACTGGCGACGGTATCACATCGGGTTGATCACCCAGCGGGGCGACCGCTGTGCGAAACGCACTTTCCTGAATACCTTGCCTTGCTTCTGTCATACCCGCAGTCCGAAGCTTGTTGTGCTCCTCGGCTGCGCGCATCATCAAGTTACCCAATTCGGGCTTGACATTAAGAAGCAATGTCTCATCCGGGAAGAAAACCTCACCCGGAGGTGTACTCGCCAAGTCGGTGAAGAACTTGTTCACACCCTGCTGGATAGCCAAATCCTGTGCGGTGGGCTGGTCTTTCACCCAGTTATTCCGCGCTTCGGTCTGCATCTTCCAGATTTGAAGGGCAACATCACGCGCACCGGGGGGAACCGTACCAAGGTAGTACGTGAAGTCCTCCGGCGACATTGGCTCAGGGGGTTCTGGCACTTCAGGCGCGGGAGTTGGGCCTGCTGGCGCTTCAGCGGGCGTAGGTCCGGGGACGGCTGTTGTCACACCGGGTGTGACATTAGCCTCGGCGGGTGCTTCGGGGATAGCCTCGTCAGTCGGTGCCGCCTCTGCAGCGTTGGCCACGGTAACACCATTGTACGACAGCGCACTAGTACCACCAGCTTCGCTGTAACTGCGAACGATGTTCCCAAGGATGGCTTCCCTGTCGTTGTCAGTGAGCGGCGTTCCACGCGCTTGTTCGACTTCGGCAAACGCCGAATTGACTTCCTCGGTAATGTCGTGTGCACTGGCTCCCTCGCCAGTGTCTGTGGGCACGGCCTCGTCCACGCCCAACATGTCATCGCCGGTATCAGTGGTCGGCACGTCCTCCGGGATTGCCATATCGGCCCCGGCAGCGCCACCAGCAGTCGGAACACCACCTCCACCCGTGAGCCACGCTGTCTCTTCCTGTGCGGCAATCTCCGCAGCGGTCGGCTCGTCAACTGTCTCGACCTTTTTCTTGATCATGTGGTCAAACGCTTCAGGCGACATGTCCATGATCTTGGAGAACAGTTCGTCAGGTGTGACAACTTTCTCCTGCTTTACTATGTCACTGTCCACCTCACGGATAGACATGGTGAACGTACCGTCCGGGTTCTGTTGAACGTCAAAAACCTCCCCGTCAGGAATTGAGGCGTAAGCCGCTATGTAGTTCTGAACCGCAGCTTCCATGTCGCCGTCTTCAGCGGCGGCTTGGGCAATAGCCGAATACCGCTGACTGATTTGCTTGTATGACTGCATAGCGGCAAAGGCCAGCTTGTCGGCCTTATTGTAATCGCCACGCTCTGCGAAGTAATTCCACAGAGTAGAAACAACCTCCATCTTCTTTTCTTCTTCGGACATTTCCGGGTGCGCGGCAGACACTCGATCTTCGACTGCCGCAAGCAACTCAGCGTTAATACCACCGACACCGGTCAGGTGTGCCTCCTTGCGCGGGTCGTTATCATCAATCGGAACCGCTTCATCTGGCACGCCGAGCATGTCCCGGCCAGCACGATCAGCACGGCGAAGGATATCCTTGAACGGAAACCGGTGCCGATTGCCGGTGCCAGTAATAGCGGCAGATAGTGTCTCGTGCCCAGCCTGCGACACAGGGTCTGTATGACCTGAAGTCTGTGGGAACGGGTCTACACCGAAGGACGTAGGCACCGCCTCCGCTTCGGGGCGCATCGGCGGAGTAGGAACTTCCGTACCAGAAACCGGCTCAGTACCGGGAAGGTCGGGACGCTCAGGTGGCAGTGGTATATCAACCGTAGCGTCGGGTGCGGGTACACCAGTACGGCCACCACCAGCTAGCACGTCATAGGGGATGGGAGCAGGGATGCCACCAGTTGGCGGCAAGGGCGGTGTACCGAGAGGTGCAACAGAAGCACCCGGTGCCAACCCGGCAGCAGCAGTCGGCGGACCTTGCGGTACTTCTGGCGGCAACGGCTGGAACAAAGCGCTAGGCGAACCCGGAGGGCTGGTCGGGGCCATTGGTGCAGTAGCAATGCCCTCAGCGACGCTCTGGATTTGCGCCAGTTCGTCGTAGACCTCGCTGCCAAATGCACCCCGATTGTACCACGGTATCTTGCTGTCTGGCTTGGACATAATAGCGTCCAAGTTCAATTCATCGTCCTTGGTCCGTGCGTCCGTGACTTCAGGTGTGTCAAAACTCTCAAAACCCGGCTGGTCACCACCCGCCGAGAGTATGGTTTGCAATTCGTCAAACGGTGTCGTTGAAATGGCACCGCCAGCCGTAGGCTGGGTCCGTGCGCCGCCGACAGCCGCCATAACTTTGTTGACGTACTCACTCCCCCGCATCCCGTTCACATCTTGTGCGTTTGCACCCTCAGCTTCGGGACGCCCTGTAAACCACGCGGAAATAGCATCGCGCGGGCTACCATACCGCTGCATCAACTTGTTGAACTGCACGTCGAACACACGATCCTGCAATGCGGGATCAGCAAGAAACTGTTCGGCGGTCACCCCCGGTGCCCATTCTGGGAGATTACTCTCCATGATTTGGTAGCGACCCAATGCCCGATTTCCACCACCCGTATCGGCTCCAACTGCCCGGTATGGATCAGCCTCACCTTGGCTTTCCACCGACGCAATAGCGTCACGCCACGCCGATACAGGACGGTTCCCCTGCAGATCAGAATAGACCTCGCCACGGTGGGTTGAACGCGACGGGTACGCACGATTACTCGGCCCACCCATTACGTCTTCGCCAGCACCACCCATCATGGTGTCAGCGCCAGCCGCCGCAGCCAAATCGCCAGCGTTGAACTTACGAAGAAACGCACGCTCGTACGGATCACTAAAGGCACGGCTGGCATCGCCGCCTGTCATCCCCCTATAGCCCCACACAGCGCGAGGAGTACGCTCACCAGTGCGAGGGTTGACCGCTCCCGCCCGCCCGATATGAAGCGAGCCGTTGCCAGTGTAGCCCTCCCCAAAACTATACAGGCCGAAACGATCAGCACCACCAGCACCGCCGCCGCGAGCCACACCGACACGCTGCTCCGGGTTCCATAATTGATTGCCAGCGTAGCCCTTCACATCTAAGTCGTTGCGGCTAAGATGGGACTTGTGTCCTCCCTCATAGCCAGCCGTAATGTCAAGCCTGTCCAGTCCCGCGCGGGACGCGCCAGCCGCCATCCCACGCAGAATGCTCTGCATGTGGGGGTCTAACCCCTTGAGGTTGCCCGTACCGGTAATTGTCACACCGTTTATTACAATAGGTTCGCCAGAGTTAATCCCACCAAGAATATCACCCCCGCCACCACCGTAAATTTCGTCGCTATTAAATGTTCCATAGCGGTCGTCAGCGAAATGTAAAACGTCCGCATTAAGTCTGTCCCCCTCCCCCATGTCGTAGCGCAACTTGTCCGTCAGTGCACGGGTGTAATCTGTCCGTGCACGCTCACCTTCTCGGGAAGCCCGCGTGCCCAATGCCTTGTTCATCGCCCCGAAGGCGTTGATGAAATCGTTGACTTCCGCTGCAAAGGCCAATTCAGCCTCCTATGCCACAAGGTTGCTCCAGTATTTATCTGGATTATTTTTACGCCACCGCAAAGTAGCTTGGCGGGTAGCGTCCAAGTTCTTTAACCTGTATCTCTTATTAACTTCTGGTGAAAAAGCCATGTTATACTTCCTCCGCAATTCCCATGCCGTCACGGGCTTTCGCGATCATCTTCTTCAATTTGTCGTGGCCATAGAAATTAGCCGCATAGTCGGGGAACACAAATTCACCGGCTGAGAGCATAGACGGCACGTCATCAGGGATCGCCCCTGCTGATGGCGACAACTCAAACGGCACGTCACCACCTTCGTCAAGGAAACTGCTTGCAATACCAGCTACCGAGCCGAGGATACCACCAATGCCAGAACTTTGCTGTGCTTCAAGTTCTTGCTGCTTAAGCGAGTTTGTGTAGCCAGTATTGAGCGCGTTGGTCCACGAGTTGATCAGATTGCCCGTGCTGGTGAGGAAATCGTTGGTTGCAGTGCGGTGCTTGCCCTGCAACTCGGAAGTCTTCAGACGGGCGTCCACCCCGGCACCGCCGACTTGTGCTGCCGCCCCAGCAGTGCCGACGCCGCGAGCAGCAACGTTCTCGCCAATATCGACCATACCACGCTTCATGTCGAGGACTTCTTTGTCCAGTCCCCGCGCCTGCAACTCGCGAGTAAGTGCGTCACTGAACATGGCACGGGAAGTCTCGTCAACGTCCAGTCCGGCCTGCGTCCCCGCCGCTGCTTGCGCCGCCGCCTGTGCCGCTCGAACACCGTAATCGAGTGCACCGTATCGCGTTGCAGATGGGTTAATGCCGAAGCTTTCCAGTGTCGATAGGTTCTTCTGGCGAGCGTCCTCAAACGTCTTGTTGACATTCTCAACCGCCCTCCCCATCATAAAGGACTTATTAGCCTCAGAACCGTAGTTCTCCGCGTCCTGCTTCAGCTTGTCAACTTCAGCCGAAAAGGCGTCAGCCTTGCCCTGATAAGTGTCAACGTTGTTCAAGAACTCGTCTTGAAGCGGCACGAAGACGCTTTCGTAGCGGTCGCGATCAGCCTCGTAATCGCCTTTCAACTCAGCCATGGTGTCCATCATTTGCTGAGTATAAGGCTTGGCGATCTTCCAATCCTTCTTGCCCTGCTTCCTCGCCCACTTATAATGCTTCTGGGCGAGCCTCATAGCCCGCTGAGAAACCTTGCGGCCCATGTTGGCTACAGGCTCAATGCCCTCCATCGGGTCGTCGGAAAGAGCCATCTCAGTACCCTCTATCGGGAGAAACTTACTGTACCACAACCGTTTGGGTATGTCAATGTCATACCCCGTGTGACATTTCTAGGTATTGCGGTTCGCCACTAAATACTTAATGATCGCCCCTAGAACAACTCGGGCCTGCGTCAGATTAGTCACGTTGTTTGTCAACCACGTGTCGATCTGAGCCGGGGTAGCATCCTTCAACCGGCTACGAAGATCGATGACAGTCGGTTCCGCTGCAAACACACCTACCCGAATTTCTTCTGCGGTAGGTGGTGGATTTATAAACGAAATAATATCTGGATGATCTTCAACCAGTGCCTCTTCACAATCATCAGGTTGTGGTTGACGTGATATACGAATAATAATTCCACTGCCATTACGATGGACAAACCAACCCTTCCAGTCGTCGGGTAGCCCTTGCAAGATTTCGTCACGGGTCATTCTGACCGCCCCCGATCATCGATCCAACCTTGCGTGAACAAGCGGCTCTCAGTCAAAGTAGTTCCTTCTTCGACGCGGTAGTATATCTGCGCCGATGTATTCGTAAAAAGCCCACCCATCAAATTGGACGCACCCTGCATAGAAATATTAGCCACCCACAAATACAAAGCACCAGCAGCACCTGAGTCAGTAGCATCACCAAGTTGAGCAAACGCTGCACCAGAGCTATTATTAAAGTCGCCGGACAACAGCGGCTGAATGACTATCCCAGTCGGGAGTGTGAGTGCAATTAAAGCATAGGCAAAATCAGCAGTGTCAGAATGATCTTGTACTTTGGTCACCCACCAAAAATAATTGCCACGCTGCTTGAACGGTTTAATCGCGGCACTAACTCTAACAATTGACCCTATACGCCGCTTAAAATCGTAATTCGCTGGCATAGTTGGCGCGGTAGCTGAAGTTGAGAACAACACGTCCACAACACCAGTGTCCGACCGCATAATCAGCCACACATGATATGTGGTGTTAGCAATAGCTCCTGTGTCCAATCCCCCCTGATTTGTGCCAACCGCCCAAGCCGCGTCAAGCCGTTTTGTGATTGAGGAAGTGCGGCGCATATACCGCGCGCCGGTACTGTCAGCGGCTACGCCTATAGCAATATCGATGTCATTTGTTATATCGGAGACGTTGTTTGATAAAGTCAAACCAAACAGATATCCGTCGAGCGGTGTTTTCTCTTTATCCAACTCGGCAATTGCAGTCTGTACGTTAGTTGAAACAATGTCACCCGTTGCAGTGAACGGTGTCTCCGTCGCAGTTTGAAACGTAATAGCTTTGCCACTCTGCGGAAATGGAAACAAGTAAACCTGATCTGCACCGTTAGTTTGATACACCAACGCACGATCACCAGCCACAAACGCCCAGTTTGCGCCACCAATAATGAATAAGTTTGAACCACTGTAGTTAATAGTGCCACTTGTTGTAAAAATCAACATCGCACTACGACCAGCCGTAGTGACAGTAAAGTCGATGTCTGTAACTGGACCTGTCCCGGCCGTGACAAAGAAAAGTCCACCCTCACCAAGTGTGAGAGTAGCAGCGAGTGCAATGTTAGCACCTATTCCCCACAACGCTGCTAATGCACTGGGTGGCACTGCTTTTGTAGCGTTAACCCCAGTCAAAACCTCAGTAGCCGAAGCAAGCCCAGCCGAAAGGATTGTGCCATCAGCTTTTACCACTGACAGGACAAGCATTTCGTCATCAAGCCGCTGGATCACTTCAACCCGGTCACCACTAGCAATCGGAATGTTTATTGCACCGGGGCAAACCAATGTTGCCGAATGGACCAGCGTCGCAGCCACTGAAAAATAGAGAACAGCCCTGCGACCATCCTTCGGTACGACAAAGTCTATGTCGGCGATGTTCGCACCACCACCTGAAGTAACAACGAATAACCCACCCTCGTCAAGCAGCATCGTTGCGGCTGCTGCAATAGCACCACCTTTCTCCCACAATGCCGCCAATCCATTAGGCGACACTATCTTGTTAGTTAATGAACCGAGCAATACTTCTGTCGTAGAAGCATAAGTCAACCCAGCGAGTGTCACTAAAATCGCAGCTATATCAGCTTGAATATCAACGATATCAGCTTCAGTTGTTGTCACCCTTGTAATAAGCGCATCAACACGAATGTCTAGAACAGCCAGTTCCTCATATAAAGCAGCACGGCCAATTGCGTCCTTGCGCAAACCACCAAGAAGCTCAATGGTTTCCTTTAGTTCGAGTAGGGTCGAAAAAATACTTTCTAGGTTTCGTTGTGGGTACGAAATGCCTTTAATATATTCGTTGGGTGGCGCTTTGGTTAACAGTTTAGTCATGCATCAGCCAGTTCTTTAACCGATGTAGCAAACTGAACGCTCTTAACCCGGTATTTACCTTCCAGTTCAAACTGAACATAATTGGCTTTGTATCCAGATGGTAGGCGATACAACTCACCCGGCGTCGTCAGAGGATGCTCAGAAACTTGACGGAATGTCACACCTGATGTGTCATTCTGGTCTTCAACAAAAAACCTAATTACTCCTTCTTGTTGGCCAAACTTTGTGTCAAAGAAAACCTTTGCGGCAGACACATTACGCAAACTTTCAGTCTGCCAAATCTTAGAGCGCCACTTAGCTGTGTTGACTGGTACACTAGGGGTGACAAGGTCTAGGAATTTTACCTTACTATCTAACAACATAATGACTTCACCCGACCATGGATCGTTGTAACAATTATCAACTGGAACCTGACTACGAAGCATAGAGAACGCTACGTATTCAGAAGTCGGGTCGATCACAACGCCTTGCAACGCACCGGTCGGGTCTTCAGTGACAAAGCCACCACCGTCAAACGCGCCAACGTCAAACACACCGACAGCGATAGTGCCATAGGCGTAATACGACATACCAAGTCGTGCAGCGCGCAAACGCGGAACGTTCAACAACTCCTGCCAAGACTTTTTAGAAATAATTCCTTTCGTGATGTTCGATGCCTCACCGGGTTGCACCAGCACAAGCCCATTCGGGGAGGCGTAGTACACTCCCTCGGGGCCGGACAGAATGCTACCACGAGAAGAGCACGGCTCGTGATTGATCAATTTGTTAATTGCCATGTACTGTGGATTAACACCCTGCATGGTGACAGGATATGCTTCTGTACAGCACACCAGCGTTTGGTTAGTGACGCCTAATCCGACAATTGGGTATTCAGTTGTTAACGTGTACTGCGCTGGCCACGCATGGGGCCTAAACGGAACACTAAACCATACTTCTGAAAATTGATTGCCACGAAACCCAGCCAAGAAACCGTTGGGCATGAGAACCCAACCGAACAAATCGGATGGCGGGCCAGACCAATCTGTGCTTTCCAACAATGCCTTAGACGCCAACACGTCACCGGTCATCGTGTCGGCGTAAGCCATAGTCGCCGGATGCACGCCGACAATCGGGGTCAACTCAGTTACGAGATGGAACGTTGCACCAGCATCACTGGTAACGGTGCGATAAATTCTAATCTTCTTCAGGTTGCGGTCAACACCTTGGTCATTAGCAACAGGCACGGTCACAGTTAAGTTGTATGTTGCGTCAACCTTGCCGTTCTCAACCAGCGTGCTAGGACTTGGCGGTCCTTCCTCTCCATACTCAGACACATAAGTATATACGTAGCTACGGGTCTCCAATGTAGTAGAGACGCCTCCAACTGGTGTCACACTCGGCGCTAAAGTCGGTGCTGGGATACCCAGCAGCCATGCCGGTTGGCCAGCCTCAATACGTGCCCGCGTGTTGTACATTGGGGACTGCTCAGGGCCGACAAAATAGTACCGGTCGTAGGTGTCGTCAAAAACTGGTGCCCGAACTACGTTTGTGTCTGGGTCGTCAAACTCCATATAAAAGCTGTCGTACAAAAACGCGGCGTCGGCGTAGCTAGCCGGTAGCCGGTAAGCAAAACTCGTGCTCGCCGCTACCGTCTTCAGTTCAATTGGTTGGGGTAGAGGGACAACTGTCCCAGCCTTGAGAATGCAGTTTTCGGCCAACACAGCGGCGGTATCCGGCAATAGACGGTCGTCTAATGCCGGTATCATTCCACCGAAGCCAGCTACCCTCCAAACCGACATTTACTGCCCCGAAGCTTCTATCCGCCTATTACGTTCTTCCTGTTTTGCGCGAACGATAGCTGCTCCGCGTTCCATTTCAGCCATCGTCCGTGTCGCTGTAGACGGAGCGACCAAAGCGAGCCGATCTTTGATCGGTGCTTCTGGTACCGGGGGCGGAGGAGGTGGGTCGTTCACCTTGTTGCGTGCGAGGCGAGCCAAATCCTCAGCGGTCGGCTCGTAGTCTCCCACCGCCACTTGCCCAATAGCAATCTTCTCTGCGGGGGCTTCAGGTTTCTTCTCTGCCATTTCCCACCTTGTCTAATGTCACACTAGGTATGACATTCCTCTCACGTTCAAAAGCAACTTGTGCATAGGTTTTTGGGGTGAATGGCTTCGTTAAACCGTCCACCCCAATGTTTTGGAAGCCAGTGCTTTCAGCGGTCCTTTGTACGTGTTTAAGTTCCGCCACCTTGCTCGGCTCCCCGTGCCTTGACCGCCTTGCTGCCAGCGTCCATTTCTTTCTGGACACGAGCGGACGGCTTGGCCTTGCCAGCTTCCGGCTGGCTTTCCGGGTACGCCGTCGATGAGGCGTTACTGGCTTCGCCCGACATCTCACGTTCAGCACGGACCTGTGCAAACGACTTCGGGGCGGCGACTGGAATGGGAAGATCGGCCGGGGGAGGTGTCTCCACCACCGGAACCGGAGCGTCCTTTTCAGTCGCTTTTACCTTATGGTCTGCCATGTCATTTCCCTTTCTTCAGTTTGCTGGCGTTTGTACGTTTCGAGTAGTCGTATTCAGAAGGAGTATGCTTCCCGCCAGACGCCTTAGCTGCTCGGTCTTTGGCACGTCCTTCCGCCCCCATACCCTGCCGTTTTTCTCCTTTGTTGGTTAGTTCCTGTGTCGCCTTCTTTAGAGACCCAGATTTCTGCAACGCCGCCGTGGCGATAGCATAAGCTGAACTCTTGCTATGCCCCTGCGCTTGTATCTGCTTGACTGCACGTTCGAGGATTTTAGGCATTGTCAAATCCTCAGTGAGCCAAGGTTGCCAGTAAGTAGTAGCACCAGCAAGATGATCAAGATCAAACCGATCACGCCCACCGGCCCATAGCCCCAGCCACGTGAATAGCCCCAGCCCGGATATGATCCAACCAAGAGCACAATCAAGATGATTAGCAGGATCAGACCTAGCGACATGGCGTCCTCCTAAAAAAGTGAGGCAGTTCCGGTCACGGGTGACAGCGCTCCGCCCCACGGAGAATTATGTTTTAGGGGCGATTGCACGCGCCTTTCCTGCCTCAGTCTACGAGTTCCCAGTCAATTGCGAGCAAGTCTGTCTGTGAGCACAGCCACGGAACATTCGTCTGCTGCACGGTGAACATAGCGACGAAGCCTTGCCAGTTGGGCACAGGCTGGATGTAATGCAGGAACATGCCCTTACCGTTCCACCCCGCCCGGCGAACCTGCTTGCCGTCCAGTAGCTGCTTCACTGCCCAGCCAATGCCATTCCCAATGTCATACGGCATATTACATATACTCCTTGACGTAGCCCCGAAACAAGTCGTTGGCTTGCTGGTAAGACATACTTGGCTCCCATGGAAGCTTGTTAATGTCCCACTTACCTGACTGCGGAATGCCGAGGTTCTTCTGCACCTCGCCGTGGGACAGAACCGTTGTTGGCGTCACTGCGATCTTGTACTTATGGCAAAGCTCAGCAGCGACTTTAGCCAGTGTGAGCCACTGACTTTCGAGCATCGGGTACTTACCGGGGTTGAACGGGCTCTCAATGGCACCGGCCATACAGGCGACCGCAATGCCGATCCGGCCGGTGTTGGCCTGTGACGTGTGTGCTGCGTAGCCATCAGCGTCGCTGGTCGAGACGTTTGCCTTGATGGAGTAGTCGCCGCGAACAAGCTTACCGGTGCTCTCCACAATGATGTGGTAGTGCTCCTTGTCGCTCTCGCTGGCCGTGTATGCCCCCGCCGACCAATGGATAATGATCGCCTTCATGGCACAATCCGGCATCCAGTCAGCCGGAACGAGATTACCGGGTGGGGGTTCTGGCTCTACTGGCTCAGAAGCATCAATGGAAACGCCAAGTAAAGGCTTGTTGCTGTCAAACCAAAGTTCACACGCGGCTTCTGTTTCACCACCCCAGTCGCCGTCAGCGCCGTACTTCGGCAGCGGATAACCGTTGTTGATCAACAATTTTTGAAACTGAACCTTAGTAAGCGACATTTTCTTCCTCTTTGACCGGCGTCTACGTCGCCGAAGCCTGTACGGGTGAACCATTAACCTACGTAGACGAGCTTCCTGATAACGAAAGTGGGCTGAACGTTGTTATGAGCAGCGTCACCACCTGCGGCGTCTGACAAGAAATCAGCCTGCGCGGATGTTGCAGAACCGCCAACGCTTGTCGTATGGGTGTGCGCACCAGCACTCGCGGCAGCACCCGATGAAAATGTATGAGAATGCCCGCCAGCAGCGGCAATGGTTAAACCAGTGAAGGTATGGGTATGATTTGCCACAGCATCAGTGGCACCACTTGTCAACGTGTGAGTGTGTGAACCAGCAGAATTGATGGTGCCCGACACTGGGTGGTTGTGGCTTCCCCCAACATCAGTCGGATTAACTCCGGGAACCCCTAGAGGCGACGAAATACTTTGTATAATATCGTTCGTTGCACCCGTGGACCCAATATCTAATACAAGTCTTTCATACCCTGTCGCCATGCTATGCTGGTGGCCAGCAACGGTATCCGCACCAAGAGCAAAAGTGTGCGTGTGTGCCGCTTGGGTGCTCAACACCAATGACGTAAGAGCATGGGAATGACCACCAGCGGAACCTACGGTTCCACCCGAGCTTGTATGTGTGTGGTCACCCACAGCGTCCACAGTACCAGTCACCGCGTGGGTGTGAGCGCCACCACTATTAACGGTAACAGTAAGACCAGCGATGTTGACAGTTGGATCGGGCGGGTTATTATTGTGTTGGTGAACCGCGAGTTGTGAAGGCGTTAAAACGTGGGTCTCTGTGCCGCCTACGCTACCCACTGCTAAACCGCTAACACCTCCTGTTTGACCGGTCAACCGCCCCGCTGGCACCCCACCCATCGTGTCAAGACCGGCCGTAACTCTACCACGCAAGTCCGGCACGGTAAATGTCGATAGGTCAGCCGACACTCCATATTGAGCGTTAACCCCAGTATGTGTGCCTGAAAATGGTGCAGAAAGGTTAATAGCGACACCACCGAGTGTAGATGCTATCTGAAACGAGTTTGCCGTATAACCAGTCGCAATTATGTAATAATCCTGATTGGCAACAAGTGGAAGACCTGTTGCAGCGTCTGTTGGCAATGTTCCAGTTGTGCTGAACCGAATTTTAGAATTTATCGGTAAGCCATGTCCGGTCCAGTTGACAACACCCGGAGTACCAAGCGTGAACGTAACTGTTCCCTGCTTGACCATCGCGGCAAACAGCAAAGGATAAGTCGCGGCCGCTACGGACTGCCCATAACACTCCAACAAGTAAGACGGAATAGTGTGACCAAGAAAGTCAATTACCTGCCCGGCAATCATCCAGCCACTACCAGTTATAGCATGATCAGCGTTCCAATCACGCTGTGGCTGAATTTGCTGCGGGTCGGCCCCGTCTAACTTATTACTATGAAAGGCGTGTTTGACAACAAGAGCCATTTTAATTTACCTGACTGGTCGTAGACCGTTGTACGGCAAACGCCGGAAAACGCCACAATTGGCCGTCAGCTATGTTTGCTTTTACCGCATCGGCACGGGCGACACCAATCGCTTTACGCCAACGCCGCCCATGGTACGCCGCCAAGTTGGGATCAGTGTATGGCTTACCGGGCTGGGTAGCCATGTGTAGGACTAAACCGTCCTCAAAATACGGGTAATACCGCTGCCACATCCAATCTGCCATCACTGGAAACTGGTTGGTTGGATCGGTTGGGTCGAGCGGCGCGAGGGACACAGTAGCTGCGACATGCGTGCCAGGAGTGTAGATGTTGGGGAGAATTAACTCACCCGGCACCTGCATTGTCCCAGTAGCAGGAGCTTTTGTTGTTCCCTGCTCTACCCACAACAATCTAAGAATTGTGCCCAAAGTCGGCACGAGGTCGTACACCACGTCAGTTCCGGCGATGGTGTCGAACTCGATAGTCTCCTGCCAAATATCGGTTTCTCGACAAAATTCATCAACAACGGTAAAAATCGCAAGCTTAATCGCGTCGTCCACAGCCCCAGTGAGGCGTATTCTGCCAGCAGCCATGAGCCGTGTGACGTAGTCCATTATTGCGTTTCCACACCTGTATCGGAACCGGACCCAACCGACAATTGGGTAACAAAGGCGTTCTTTAATGCCGCAGACCGCTGATCAGTCGTATCTTCGTCGTCGCGAAGCTGTATTTGACCAACGATGTAGTTGAGAAGCCCTTCCCGGTACATAGGCTCAAACGGGACTGGCTGGTCGTTTTCTTGCGTGTAAAACGGGATAACCCCGTCTGACTGGATAAATAAATCGGCCCTGAGTTGCCGAGCACGTATCAGGCCAAAGTTCAATGCATTAACAATGTCAATGGATGGATAGCGGTAATTGGGACCGTACGTATCCTGTAGCAGCACGCGCGCCGCTGTCACATATTCCGCTACAGTTTCAAGCGCGCTCATTTGTCATACCCAGTGTGACATTAGGTAGGGGTGGTCGGCCTCTGACCACCCCCAGTCATCAAAACGTAGCCGGAGGACTACGCCTTGGTGACAACCGCCTGAGCGATGGCGATGTTGTCGAGTATCTTCCAGCCGTAGACCTGCAGGCCGCGCAGGAGGTTGGCGAAAGACATTTCCGACCGCAGGGTCTCCATGTTGGTCATTTGCGACGCGAAGGTGAGGCCGTGCGGATGGCCAGCGTAGATCACCCACTCACCAGCCGCCAGTGCGGGCGGGCCAGCGATCACCCCCTTCGGGAGTAGATTGCTGACGTAGATGGTGAACCGGTCGATCATGCCGAGCCGCCCGTTACGGAGCATCGACACACTGTCACCAGTGAGGTAGACCTGCCGCATTTCGGACATCTTGATCATCGTCCCCATCCACGCCGGGATGATTGCCCACCGGCCGCTTTCGGGGATGTTCTGCTCGTCAAGAGCCTGACCGAGCCGAAGCAGAACGTCGATGATTTCCACTTCGCCGACAGCCGGTGAGCGGGGAACAACCGCCAGCGGGGTGCCGGTGACGCCGAGGTTGATATCGGCGGAGATTGCGCCAGCAGTGAGGCCACGATTGGCCGCTGCCGCGCCGTTGAGCATTCCGAGAAGGACTTGGGTGTCGATGGCGATCTTCAACTGCTCTGAGGCGTCGTCAGCCCACAGAGACAGGTTGTTAATATCCGACTGCTTCTCCATCACGTCATCGAGGGCGGTATTGAAGTATTTGCCCTGATCGATGTTCAGTTCCGTGAAGTTGCCGGTCGGGCGCTGGACAGCGAGCAAGCCGTCAGCCGCGTAGTCGTTGATCGTGATCGTCGGCTTGGTCCTAATGATGACCTTATCGCCGTAGTTCTTGATTTCGCCCTCGTAGTCGGTGTTGCTGATCGCCGTGAGGACGGTCGAGTGGTAGAACTTCTCGATGAGCTTGCCGGACCAGATTTCGGGGATGAAACCGGTCGCGGAAAGATTGTTACCGGCTGAACCGGTTGGCCATATCGGCGGTGTGGTCGCCGGACCTGCTGCTGGGAATGGCATTTGCGTCTCCAACCTCTCGTGCGTACACGCACGCTGGGGTTAACGGATACGCCCTTCTCTGTCGGCCGCGAAGATTTGCGCTTCTAGGTCCGCCGCCTGCTCCGTCGTGTAATGCCCCTTGGCTTTACGCGCGTAGAAGGCGCTGATTTGGGCGCGGGTGATTATTTCACCTTTATCGGGGGTCGCAGGCGGTGTTGCGCTGCCCGACGCTGCTGGTCTGCCCGGTGCCGCGTATCTTTCCAATCCGTTTCCGCTGCCGTTGCCTGCACCGTTCCCATTGGGAGGGGTGGAAGCCGGGGGCGTATTTTCGGGTGGAACTGCGGGAGCCGGATCACCTTCTTCAGCAAGAAACTGCCTGTAGAACGACAAAGCCCGTGTGGCGTTACCCTGTGCGACTGCATCGTTCAGTAGGTTCTTCCTTATAGCACCACTCAGAGGCTCTGTCAAGTTCAACCAATTCAAGAACTTGGGATGTTTGTTGATCACACGCCAATTCGTTAAACCCTTATCGAGAGCGTCCAGCAACCTCTGGTGGCTAGAAACAGCCGCCTCGCGTTCAGCCAACTGAACCTTGCCGCCGACCTTGCCAATCTCCGTCTTGACTTCGGTACGGACTTTACCAAGCGCGTCGTCAAGTAGCGGCTGCACAATATCAAGTGCGGCACGCTGCACCACGTCAACGAAATCAGCGCCGTACTCTTCGACTTCTTCGGGCTTAACCCGCTTACTGGCTGGTTTAGGCGGGGTTGGTGCAGTATGAGCCGGTGGCTGACCCATCGTCGCGATCATCGCCTCAAGGCTGGAAATCCGCGCCGCTTGGTTCTGCAACTGACCCTGTGTCTGGTCAAAACGCCCCTTCAGTGAATGGTAACGTCCCTGCCAGTCCTCATTCGTTGGAGGCGGGACAACTGGTGCAGGAGGCGGCGGTGTCGTATTCGCCGGGGGCGGTTCAGGGGGGTTCGCCGGTGGTGTGCCTTCTGGCGGTGTCGCGGGAGGCGGGTCACTCGTAGGGTACGCCGCCTTGTGAATTTCATCAGCACGCGCCGCAGCAGCCGTAATGGCGCGGGGGATTTTGACGCTTGTGTCATTATTAACCATAGGGGTAGCCATTACATTGCCATCCGTTGTCCATCGGCAGGTGTGTTAGCTACGCGCCGCGCGTCGATCTTAGCAACGGTTTGACGGCTTTCCAACACGACCTTTACGATTTGCTCAATTGCTTGAATTTTGCCTTGCATCCTTGGGAGAACGTCTGTACTGGCCTGAACAAATTCCTTGTACCACTGTTCGTGATACGCCTGCAAGCCGTTAACAAGTGCTTGCAAGTTAGAAGTAGGCATGTTGGCGCAGGCTCGCGCCAACACTTCCTCAGCTTTGATCTGCTCGGCCAATTGTCACACCCAGTATGACGTTAGGCAGGCTTCGCGGGGCTAGCTTCCTGCTTGCCAACCATATGGCCGGAGCCGCCCTTAGCAAACTTCCCGCCATTTCCACTCGGATCGGTAGCAGTCGTCCCCGGCTTCTGCGGTCCTGCGTACTGCTGACCAACCATGTGGCCGCTTCCGCCGACCGCGAACTTTGGGGAACTCTTCGACTTGGTCTTGCTCTTTCCGGTAGTGGGCATAATCAACGTCCTTTCCTTGCTCGTTGGTTGTCGTACTCCGGCGTAAATCGGAGGGTTCATGCTGTCGTGAAACTCCACGCAGTGGTGCTGGCTTGTGCGGCGACCGGGGTTCCACTCAGATCGGTCACCACCCCTGCCGCCCAAATGATGTAATACTGCGTTGCGGCTGCAAGTGCGGCAGTCAAATGCAGTATCACGTTGTTGCCGGAAATCTGAACCTGCCCTGCACCGGACCCTGCATCGACAGCAACATCCCAACTATCAATGGTGCTGTTGTCGGATGTTTTCTTCAGCGTGAATAGCCCAGCTTCACCGAGAACGACGGGTACGTCAAACGCCACAGTCGGAGCAACGTTGATCGATACTCCTGTAGCGTTGTCAGCGGGAGTAAATCCGGTGTTGACGGGAGCCGTTGTGTCGGTTGAAATTCCCCCAACGATCCCTGTCATGTCTTCGTTGTCAACACGAAGAAAAGGCTCAGCCAACTCGTTAATCAGGACATTCTCGTAGTCCTGACTGTCAATTCTAATTTTGGTGGAGCCAGCCCGCCGAAGGGCACCGCCAATGTCTTCCCGGTCTACATACTGAAGTGGCATTGTACCCTCCTATCCTACCCCACCCGCAATACGGGTGCGTGGACCTTGGTCTTTCGTAACATCACCGCCCTTGGGCGTCTGTTGCCCCTGCGCCTTAGCTCCGGCAGCAACGGTCTCAGTGGTTTCCCCTTCAGGGGGAGGGGCTTCCATCTCAGCCGCAGTGCGTGCCTCGGCCTCAAGCTGGGCGTCGATTTCCTCTTCGGTCGGGACGATCTGCTCGCCGTCCAGCCCGATGTTGGTAGATAGAGCGCGCAGAAGGTTAGCGCGGCCCTTAACCCCAAGAATTGGAGCGTCGATTGGATTAGCAGTGATCTGCAAGAACTCAAGCTGACGGGACCGCTCAGTCTCACGCTGAATGGCGACGTTGACGCCTTTAACTTGGATATTTTCGTCGCCACGTAACCAACCAGCAGTATCGCTGAGCATCAAAACGTCAACGGTGCCTTGCAGAAGTGGATCGAACACGTCCCGGTCAATATTAGCGGCGACCGTTTGGAGTATCTTGCTCGCGTTGCCCATGAGCATAGCGAGACCCGAAGACGTGCGTCCTGCGCCCGAGCCTACTCCCTGCCCGGAGAGATACTTCGGTATCGCTGATATGTCGTCGGCTATGGAGCCAAACGCCTGATAGACCGCCAGTAGCTCTTGTGCGTTGCTCTGCGGCTGGAAGAAGTCCACCGGAGGCTGCGTGTTCCCGTTCCCCGTTGGGTCGCTCTGTGCGTGCCACCTCTTCCACGGGAATATCTGCTCCCCGTTCTCCCCCGGCGCGAGCCTGTCGTCTAAGATAATCACTTGCGGCCCGGAGGCTATCGACATATTGTTGACCAAGGACCGCAAGGTCGCGTTGGTGACATCCTCTATGTCCGACAAAATATCCGGCAGGCCATTGCCAACCGGCGTTCCGGGCACTTTCTCGAATGACGTGATGTAGTACGGGTGCCGCTTCCTCGGACTTGGTGTCAACTGGCATTTTATGACCCATTTTCCAATCAGCCACAACTCAACGTGGTGGTCACGGAGGGGCTGGCCTAGAATAACTGGATCGGTCATCCCGTAGTCGATCAGCAGTTTACCCTGAATGTTCCCCGTAAATCGGAGGAAATTCATCATCCCCGACCGGTTCCACCGGGGGTTTTCACGGTTCTCGTAGAGCGCCCTCTCCGTGTCAGTGTCGTCCCAATTATCCGCGATGCCGCCTCGCCCATACTCTTCGAGCACGGCCTCGACATTCGCATGATTATAACCCGGAAGATCGAGACAGTCATTGAGTTCGGCCCGTGTAATTCTACCGCGCTCAATCACGTCTGCTTGTTCAATGCTGGACGCTCCCGGTGTCCAGTACAAGTCAAACGGAGAAATTCGATACCAGCACAAACGAGGCTGGTTGACCACCTGTGCGACGCCGTTCATGTAGCGGACTTGCGGGACCACCCGAACTTCTGGCCCCTTCAAGCAAGCGAACGGAAACAGCGGCAAATCAACAAGAAACTCTGCAAAAGCTTGATACAACCCGCCTTCAACAAAAATTTCCTCAATTTTCTCCTCAGTCAACTTGGCACGATCAGCAGCGTTTTTCTTTTCCGCTGTGCGTGCCATGAGGAAAAGCTGTTTGGCGCGCTCCCGCGCCGCTTCCTCGTCAACTGGCTGACCGGCTTGCTTGAGGGAGAACAACTCCATCAAGACGATTTTTTGGATAGCCGCTTGCACTTCTGGCGGGACATCGGGGTCGGCGGGAGCACCGATACCCCAAGCCCGTTCCGGCGACAGATAAACATCCCGCAGAAGCGAAGTGGCCCCACGACACTTCATGGCGACCAATCTGGCGTAGACTTCTGACCCCCCGAACTGCCGGATAGCCGCTAACTTCTGAGGGTCATACTGTCCATTAAAAGTGCGCAGTGCGGCTAAAAGCCTACGCGCCCAGCCGGGCTGCGTATTGCGATGATTTGAAAATATTTCATATTGATTTGTGACGTACGCAGCCAAGTCATCAAGTGTTTCTTGGCTCTGTTGCTGCGGCTGGCTCTGCAACCGCTGCTGCTCTAACATCTGTGTGAGAGCGGTTCCCCCTATCACTCGCAACGCTGGGCGCGTCGGGTGTGTTGAGACGACAGGCGGCGCAGTCGTGGGGATCGCTTCGGCCATGGCCACCTTGACTTTCAAAAACAGGTATGCTACTCTACACTGTATTGTAGAGGTTGTCAACCCCCCATGTCCAAGACAAATACAGAATACAATAAAGAGTATTACAAGAAAAATAAGGAGAAGGTGCTTGCCAAAAACAAAGCATGGAATGACACACACTCTGAAAGACTGAAAGAACTATCCGCTAAAAGGTATGCAGAGCGACCCAAACCAGAACCAAAACCAAGACAACCAAGACCACGTAAATTTACATCCAAACATGAAAGATACCGGCACTATCAATATAAAAGGCTGTATGGTATAACATTAGAGCAATACAATGCTATGCTGGCAGAACAACATGGGGTTTGCAAAATCTGCTCAAAACCACCAGAAACACGTTTGTTGAGCGTTGATCATTGCCATAATACTAAAAAAATACGTGGATTAATATGTCAACATTGTAATATGGGGCTAGCAAACTTCAAAGATAACATTGAAGCACTAGAACGAGCCGTCAAGTACCTAAAAGGTGAACTATGACCGTTCCACAGGCTTTAGACCTCGGAAAAGATGTCAACGTAGTTAAGCTAGCACGAGAGATAGCCATTGACCATTACCCGGTGGCAGACGTTCTTGCGCGCTACCAGATCGACAATGACACGTGGGACGCCCTTAATGAGTGGCCCCGCTTCCAAGAACTACTCGCACACGAGCGCCAGCAATGGCACGGTGCCCTCAACACCAACGCCCGTATCCGTCTCAAGTCAGCCACGCTGATTGAAGAGTGGATGGAAGAGGGCGACACCTACCTGCACGACAAGAGCCAGACGCTCAACAGCAAGATTGAGCTTCTGAAGCTACTTGGTAAGTTCTCACAGCTTGACACGCCACCCACCGCTGAACAGGCTGTCGCTGGTGGACGTGTGGTCATCAACATCAGCATGGGTGAAGCCAAAGTAGCCTATGAAGATGCTGCTCCCACCATTGATATCACCGACTACCAAGAACGCGATCCTGATATGATTGAGTTCGACTGGGAAACTGAGTTCGAGCCTAATCCTATAGCTGGATCAGAAGCTATTTTTGAAGACGCAACGTAATACTAGGTATGACAATTGGCCCTCATCACAGACGACATCACCATTGACTACGCTGCCCCGCCCACAATTGGGCGCATGATGCAGAGTGAGGCGTTTGGACGGCTCGTTGCCGGTCCTGTCGGCTCCGGCAAGACTTTGGGGTGCATTTTTGAGCTATTACGCCGAAGTATTCAGCAAGGAAAAGCTCCTGACGGGTACAGGTACACCCGTTTTGCCATCGTCCGGCAGACTCTCAAACAGATGCGTGAGACCTTGCTGAAGGACATAATGTCAGGTTTACAGGGCATTGTGTCGTACAAAGTGTCAGAACACACCATTTTTATCAAATTTGGGGACGTTCGCTCAGAATGGATACTGATCCCACTTGAAAACATTGAAGACCAGCGGCGTCTTCTGTCGTCCCAGTTGACCGGAGCGTGGATCAACGAGGGCATTGAGATTGACATTTCGCTGATCGACCCCATTGGTGGCCGGTGTGGACGTTTCCCCGGCCCAAAACTAGGTGGCTGCACGTGGAAAGGGGTCATCGTGGACACCAACTTCCCAGAGGAAGGGGGAGAATGGTACAATTTTATGGAGTTAAACACTCCGAGCGACTGGCAAATGTTCTACCAGCCGGGTGGTCTCACCCCCGAAGCCGAAAATCTGCAGTGGCTCAACCAAACCCCTGACACACTACTACTCTCTGAAGACGATCCGATACGGCTGGCCCAAGGCCGAAAGTATTATGAGCGGCTCGCAGGGTCCACGCTTGGACCAAACTGGGTAAAACGCTACGTTCACGCCCTTTCGGCGATGACCCCAGTGGTGCTGCCGTTTTTCGTGATAGTTTTGTTAAGTCGTTTCACGTGAAACACTCGCTTGAGCCAGTCATTGGGCATTTCCTGCTTATTGGGCAAGATTTCGGCCGCGATCCATGGTCGATCATCTGTCAGCCCAATCATAAGGGCCAATTGCTGGTTCTTGAAGAAGTCCCCGTCGAGAATATGGGGTTGGAGAAGCATATTCAAATGAATTTGCGCCCCCGTCTCATGCAAGAGCGGTATAGGGGTCGTCCAATAGCGATGGTGGGAGACCCCGCTGGGGTAGCCAAAGATAGTCTGTACGAAGAAACCAGTTTTGACCTGCTCAAAAAGCATGGTTTTAGTGCCTATCCGGCGTCAACCAACGATATAGACGCGCGACTACGCGCCTGTGAGACGTGGTTCCTCGAACAGCGCGGCGGAGAAGCTGCAATCTTGATCGACGGGTCTCGATGCCCCAAGCTAGTTCGCGCCCTATCAGGAGCTTATAAGTTCGGAAAGACCCGCGATGGGCGGCGAAAAGCCCTACCTGAGAAAGATGAATGGTCTCACCCGGCAGACGCCTTACAATACGCATGTCTCGCCGCCCTCGGGGGCCAACAGTTGCAGTATATTACACGCCGTCTATCGGCGGCGATGAACCGGTCTTCTCGTCCTTTGATGCCGGTGGCGGCGTGGACTTAAAGTGACGCCCTCACTGCAGCGTCCTTGGCTTCGAGCAGCTTGCGCAACGCCACGGTGCGTTCAGCGTTGCGCGGGATAACATCGACAATTACCCGCGCTAACTCCGCAAACTCCATGCTCACACCCTTCAGTTTTTCCGACAAGTGTTCGTAATTGAAGAAAGCGAGAATGGGATCAGTCTGAACTTCCTCTGCAGTAAACATCACTTCTCTCCTCGGTTATTGTGCCCATCGTGGGTGACGAGCATCCATGAACTCAGTCACTATTTTGTTCACTGTCTCTTCTAACCGATCATCAAATGGCGGTGGCCTAGCATGAATACTAGAATTTGAGCATTGTATGGTGTCACGCTCCTTGTCATATCTAAAAGACAGCACGACAAATATTTCCACCCCGTTTTCTATACCCTCTAACAAATGTTCAGTAATATCGGCCACAAAATCAAGCCGGTCTTCTTTGCTCAATTTGGCCATTGCAATTATACCTTCAATTTTGGGTCCACTTTGTCATACGGAGGTATGACAACCCAGTTGAACACATCCCCAGCCACGTCTGGCTGGTTCGCCATCCACACAACAGAGACGACTTGCACCTTACCGCTCAGAAGTAGCCGCCACCGTGCCCGCCAATTGAACACCATCACGACTTCAGTTTTGAGCACTCCATCCGGCCGCACCCACACGCTCTCACCATTGTCATTTTTTGCCTCTTTGTAAGTGTGGTTTGGTGGGTCATAGTTGACGTAATATATCCGCCTGTAACCCAGCTTGACCGCACACCAGTCACGCGCTTGAAGTAGGTGGTGTCTCATCCCAACCCTCATCTGCTAACCTCATCAATTTATGAATTGATCGCTGCAGCAGCCACACGGCACTGTCCGCAGCGGCTATACTCGACGCAAAATACTCACTTTTGTCATTAGAATATCCTATGACGATCACCCCACCCAAGTTTGCGTGCATCGCCTCTTGCAGTATGACGTTGGGGTTCAAGTCGAGTGACGTTATAGTCTGCAGCCTCACCACCTTGTCGTCAGGCTCTTTACGGTCTGTACCCCCCTCCGATGGCTCGGAAGGGGGCACGATAGTCAGTTTGGGTGGCTCGTCAGGCACCGGACGCTACCTCCTGCTCCCCTGCACCCTCCCCGCCCTCACTCGCGGGAGGAGCGGACGCAGGAGGCGGGATATCAGGCTCCGGCTCGGGGGGAATACCCGACTCATTGTCCTCCAAACTGGGTGCACCAACGCCGCCAACCAAGTTGGGATCGAAGCCCGGCCCACCCGGATTGTCAGTGGGGTGGTCAACTGGGTTTCTCGGGTCCGGTATCGGCTCCCCCAGCGTCACCGTGTTCTGCTCCGGAGGCTGCACGTCCCCCGGCTGCGGGTTGTTCTTGCTGTAGTCCCTTCTCTGCTCCGTCATTTCCCTCTCCTGTGTTGTCTGGTACTACTCTCACGCTACGCAACCACTCACTCAAGTCTCCAAACAAGTAAAATATCGCCCTCCCCACTTTGATGTACGGCGGTCCCTGTCGTGTTGTCCGCCAGTGTTTGAGGGTGCGTACCTGCTGCCCCAGCGCCCCCGCCACCTCGTCCTCGTCGTATATGCGGAGTTCCGCCCGTAATGTCACATTAGATATGACATTGACCCGTGGCGGTGCGTCCTCAAATTCCGCGTCAATGGCCTCCTCGACCTCTGGCGCTGGCTCAGTTGAGCGCCCCACCGCGAACGGGTTTGTCACCCTCGCCCCCAACTGGCTGGTTTTCAGTTGTCTCCACCATTGTCACGTCCAGTGTGACGTTGGGGTGCCCGGACGGGTGTGGCTCAGGATGGCGGTGGCTCTGCCACTTTATCGCCCTCGCCTTCGGGTGAAATAACTCGTGTGCCTCAATGGTGACGCTCCCACCGTAACGGCGCACAAGAGCAGCAACGATTATCTCGTAGACCGCCACTTGGTCCTCAACTGAACCCACGATAACGGGGTCACCGGGCTGTGCTTCGCGGAATGTGCTAAGCGTAGCGTGCACGCCAGCTTTAGCTGGCTTGTCGGGTTTGCTCTCGCTCATGTGTAACCTTCCTAATGCGATGTAGGCTTCTCGTATCCAGTAATTGCGATCCCCAATCATGTCCCCTCCTTGTCGGGTGGTCTGTATATGCGTAGCTCTGTCGGCGGCACCGGCTTGAGGGGAAGTCGCATGTGCACGCGGATAATGTCAGGTGTCAGCGTATCCAGCCAGTCCGGGTCGTACCCGTGGTTTTCCAACGTTCGACGCTCACTGGCGGACAGTGCATCGCTGGGCAGCACAGGACGAGACAGCCGCTCCGCTATCGCAGTCGGCACGTAGCAGGGACGCGGCACCGAACGGGAACGGGGGACAACCCTCGCCATAGTGGGGAGAATATCACACGCTAGGGGGTCTGTCAAGGGAGATGTCACGAGATGGCTTGAGATGACCTGAGACTGTTTCGGCACGGACTCATACTGTCTCGGCTTGCATCTAGTAACACTACGTGTATTCCTCGTGCATCACTCGGAAAAGTTATCCACAGGCTTTGTATCACAAAGTCGTGACCAATGCAGGGTTGTAGTGCTAAGGTATTGAGATTATTGGGGTATTATGAGTGGGTAGCCGCACCGGGGCGAATGTAATTTTGAGTGTGATAATCACTTGTAAGTGAGGGGCGGAGGTGCTATGATACTGGGGTGGGCAGTGGTGAAGATCACAAGTTCCTCGCTTAGATGAACACTTGTGGCCGATTTTGTTTCCCTGCCCACACTTTGCGGGATAGGTGCGCGATGCTGCGTATTAAGCCGTGTGAAGCTTGGTATATTTGGTTCATGTTTATGTCGAGCATTGGGTATTTTGTGGGTGTGCTGGGGGATGGAGTGA
>Ga0075418_10001737_pt1 | contig 24799 bp, 16 predicted proteins | sample SoiMetdeltSBSDD2_FD_81776 | JGI IMG/M metagenome (GOLD analysis project Ga0075418, IMG submission 81776) | Bulk soil microbial communities from a Populus tree surrounding site in Tennessee, USA - Soil MetaG P. deltoides SBSDD2 | ecosystem: Environmental > Terrestrial > Soil > Tree plantation...
GGGCGCAGCGTCTCGTCGTCGCTGCGCAGCAGGCGCTTGATGCCCGCCTGCGTCCAGGTCGCCAGATGCACGCCGTTGGTGACCGAAGAGACCGGGACCTCGTTCTCGAGCAGGCCGGGCCAGAACGCGTGCAACAGCTTGCGCGACGCAACCCCGTGCAGCTTGCTGACGCCGTTGACGAAGCTGGCGAAGTTCATCGCCAGGTAGGTCATGTTGAACTCGTTCGAGCCGCCGCTCGCCTGTCCGAGCGCGAAGAAGCGATCCCAAGGCAGGCCGACCCATTCCTCGGCGTCGCCGAAGTAACGCCGCATGAGATCTTCGGCGAAGCGGTCGTGACCGGCCGGCACCGGCGTGTGCGTCGTGAACAGCGACGTCGCCGACACGTATTCGCGCGCGGCTTCGAACGGCAGGCCTTCGCCGCGCACGAGCCTGCTCACGCGCTCGAGCGTCAGGAAGGCCGCGTGCCCTTCGTTCATGTGATAGACCGCGGGACCGATGCCCATCGCGCGCAGCAACCGCACGCCACCGCGGCCCAGCACGATCTCCTGCCTGATGCGCATCTCGACGTCGCCGCCGTAGAGGTTGCGCGTGATGTCGCGATCCTCGGGCCGGTTCTGCTGCAGGTTCGCATCGAGCAGGTAGAGCGGCACGCGGCCGACCATGGCGCGGAACGCGCGCAAGAACAGCTCGCGCCCCGGCAGCGGCACCGAGATCTCGAGCGGGCGGCCGTCGGGCGCACGTACCATCTCGACCGCGAGCTTCTGCGGCCGGTTCTCGCGATCGACGACGATCTGCTGGCCGTCGCTCGACAGCTGCTGGCCCATGTAGCCGAAGCGATAGAACAGGCCGACGGCCACGAGCGGCACGCCGAGGTCGCTCGCGGACTTCAGGTGGTCGCCGGCGAGGATGCCGAGACCGCCGCTGTAGATCGGCAGCGACTGGTGCACGCCATACTCGGCCGAGAAGTAGGCGATCGGGTGTTGCGCGGTGAGCGCCGGCGCACCCTGCGCGTCGGACACGGGCATCGGCACGCCGGCTTGCGCCATGTAGGCATCGAAGCGTTTGCACACGGCCTGCAACCGGCGCAGGTAGTCCTGGTCCTGGGCCTTCCGCTCGAGTGCTTCGAGGCCGACGCTCTGCAGGAACGCGACCGCATTCTGGTCGCCGGTCGAGAAACCGGGGGCCAGTTCGCCGAACAGGCCTTCGAGACCGCCGTTCCACACCCACCAGTAGTTGCGCGCGAGGCGCTCGAGCCCGCGCAGACTCTGCGGCAACGTCGCCGACGCTTCGAACGGCGACATGCGAGGCGTGGTGCCGGAGCCCGGCGAGGGCAGCGCGCGACGCGGCAGGCGGAACTGTACGACACCCGACGTGCTGCGCTGCTGCACCGCGAGGATCGCCTTGTCGTAGGCCTCGACGCAGGAGGCATAGAGGTCCTTCCATGCCGTGCGACCCGCGGCAGCCCGGCAGCGTTGGCGCAGCTCGTCGGTGTTGCCCGGCGAAGCGAGGAAGCGCTCGATGGCGTCGACGAGTGCCTGCACGACTTCCTTGTAGGGCACGCGTTCGCGCTTCAGCACCGTGATGCCGTCGGCAGGACCGAGCCCCGCCGACGTCGCCCAGCGGCCGAAACCCGCGAGGTCCGTCGTGATCGTCGGCACGCCGACCGCGAGAGTCTCCTGCGGGGTGTAACCCCACGGCTCGTAGAACGAGGGGTAGACGCCGAGGCTCATCGCCGCGAGCACCGCCTCGCACTCGCGCCCGAACAGACCGTCGTCGAGGCGCAGGTAGATCGGGATCTGCACGACCTTGACGCGGCTGCCGAGCTTGTTGTCGATGCCCAGGCGCTTGCAATGCGCGTGGATCGGGTCGCGTTCTTCGTCGAACAGGTTGTGCGTGCAGAGGCCGATCGGCCCGCCGATCGGACCACCGGCGAGACGGTCGATCAGCTCGGCGCGCATGCCCGAGTTCCCGGCCGGCACGAGCAGGAACACGACGAGTCGCTTCCACTTGCTGCCCTGCGTCGCCTTGCCCGTGCCGTTGCCCTGCGCGTGGTTACCCTGCGCGCCCTTGGTCTCGAGCTGGGCCAAGGCGTCGAGCAGCAGCTCGATGCCCTTGTTGTAGAACTCGTAGCGGCCCGCGAGCGCGAGGAACGCCGCATCGGCGACGTCCTCGCCGAGCACCGCGTGCGCGACGCGTTCGAGCTCGCGCCGCATGGCCGACCGATCGCCGGCGACGAGCTCGTCGACGACGTCGAGGTCGATGCCGTTCGGCAGCAGCGGGTCGACCTTGCGATGATGCAGCAGCTCGGCCTCGGCCGCAGTGATGGCGCTCACGGTCGTGAACACGTCGGCCTTGCGCGCACAGACGCCTTCGATCGAGTGTTTGGCCTGCACGCCGTGGATCAGCGCGAGCTCGTCGGGCGTCTTGCCGCCGAGGCCCTTGTCGCCGGCATTCGGATCCGGCGAGATGCCGAGCGATGCGAGCGCCCTGCCGAGCATCGTCGCGTGCGTCGTGAAGACCGTGCCGATGCTCGGAATGCGGTCCTGCAGGTAGAGCAGCGCGGCCCCCGTCATCCACTCGTGCGCCTGCACGACGGCGCGGCGATGGAACGGGGCGAGATACTCCTCCCACCAGCGCTCGATGACCATGCCGGCCGCGGTCGCGAACAGCACGGGTTCGACGTAGTCCCAGTCGCCCGCGATCGAGTCGACCTTGTGCCGCTCCCAGAGCCCCGACAGGATGCCGTCCTTCTGCTCGTAGAGACCCGAGAACCCGACCAGGATGCAGCGCGGTCGGCCCGGGATGCGCCAGCGGCCGATGCGGATCGGCACACCGAGCTGGCGGCACGACTGCATGAAGTCCTCGTAGCCGGGTTCCTCGTCGAACGGTGGCTGCATGCCCGTGCCGCCCGGCAACTGCGGGCCGACCGTGATGTAGTCGTCGCCGTAGCGCTCGACTGCGGTCACGGCCTTGCTCGTCAGCACCGTGTGGATGCCGCCGACCTTGTTGCAGACTTCCCAGCTGATCTCGAACAGTTGGAACGAACGCTCCGGCATGGTCACTTCTTGCTTTTCTCCAACGCCTCGACGACCTGCGCGCGCAGGTGGTCGAAGGCTGTCATGAGGCTCACGAACGCCGCGTGCGGCGAATCGTAGGGACTGAAATAGTCGTGCACCTCGGCGTCGCTGTGGTGCTTGGTCGCGACGTAGTAGATGTGGTCCGAGGTCGTGAACCGGCGCCACGCGGCCAGCAGATCGGGGCGATCCGCGGCGAGGCCGAGCACGGCCTTGCGCAGCGCATAGATCGCCTCGTGCGCGGCGCGCTGCATCGGGTTGCCGAGCCACGCCGACAGGTTGCGTTCGACGTCGGCCCAGGACACCGGTGTTTGGATGTCGAGCTCGCCGGCGACGCCCCGCTCCGCGGCGACCTGGGCCGGCGTACGGAAGCGGAAGCCCGGCTTGCTGAGCACCTGCTCGGGCAGGTGCTGCATGAACTCGAGGATCCCGGTGTGTTCGCCCTGGTGCTCGCCAAACGTCTCGTAGTCCATGAACAGGCCGACGAACTGTGCAGGTGGCGGCACTTCGTGCAACCATCCTGCATAGGTATCGGAAAACAACGGGAACGAGGGCCACTTCCGATTCGAGAACCGGAACGCGATGTCGTCCGACAGCGAGTAGCTGCGCAGCAGCAGCTTGAGCTGGCTGCAGCCCTTGGGCCGATACGGCACCTGCGGACTGCGCCAGCCCAGCAGCCGGTCGGCGCCTTCGCCGAGCATGCACTCGAAACCGAGCTCCTCGACCTTCTTGCAGATCTTGTTGTCGAGAATCAGTTCGGTGTCGCGGAACGACGTCGGCGCGCCGAACAAGTCGGTTACGGTCGCCCGCTGCTGCGTCACCTGGTCGGCGAACTCGTCGAGGTCGGTCACGGCGGCGAGGCTGTGCTGGCTCGTTTCGCACAAGAACTCGACGTTGCCGGTCTCGGCGAGCTGCACGAAGCTGTCGAGCGCGTCGGGGACCCAGTCGCGCAGCTGCTCGATCACGGTGCCGGACAGCGAGAACGCGCAGCGGAACTGGCCATCCGTGCTCTCGATCGCGTCGAGCAGCACCTTGTTCATCGGCAGGTAGCAGCGCTTCGCGACGCGTTCGGCCACGAGCCGGTTCAGCGGTTCGTCGAAGCAGTCGAGGCCCTTGATGCGATCGGACGGCTTCCATTTGTGCAGCCGGTAGGGCTGGTGCACCTGGAAGTAGAAGACGATGTCGATCACAGCTCTGCACCCTGCACGAGCGCCCGCGCGCGCAGCAGCTCGCCGGTGTTCCAGGCCTGCGCAAAGGTGCCTCCCGGCCGCTGCGGTTCTTCGGCGTCGAACACCTCGCTGACGTGATCGAGACCGGCGCGATCGAGCTCGGGCAGGAAACCATCGAGCCACACACCGAGCGCCCTGCGTTCTTCGGCCAGGCGGTCGTCGGGCACCGCGCGCAGCGCCGCCTCGACGTAGAACCCCGACAACCACGGCCACACGGTGCCCTGGTGGTAGGCCGAGTCACGCGCGTCCGGCCCACCTTCGTAGCGGGGCCGGTAGGCCGGATCGCGCGGCGACAGCGTGCGCAGTCCGCGCGGCGTCACGAGCTCCTCGCGCGCCTTCTGCACGACGCCGGCACGCTGTGCGGCCGTGAGCGGTGACAACGGCAGGGCCGCCGCGAGCACCATGTTCGGCCGCACCGTGCGATCGGCCACACCCTCGTGCAGGCGATCGGCGAGGTAGGCTCCATCTTCGAGCCAGAGACCCGCCACGAACGCCGCGCCACAGCGATCGCGCGCCTCGGCGAACCGCTGCTGTGACTGCTGGGTCAAGAACGCGAGCAGTGAATACCACAGGGCCTGGATCTCGACCGGCTGTCCCTCGCGCGGCGTCACGGGCCCCGTCGCGATCTGCGCGTCCATCCAGGTTGCGTTGAGGTTTGGCCCGCCGGCCGACAACAGCCCCGCCGCATCGACCGCGAGCCCGAGGTCGGTGCCGGCCAGGTAGGCGTCGGCGATGCTCGAGAGGGCCGGAACGAACTGTTCGCGCACGAGCGTGCGATCGCCGCCCGCTTTGGCGTAGCGTTGCACCGCGAGCGCGAACCACAACGCTGCATCGCAACTGCCGTAGCTGCTGTCGTCGGTGCTGCGGCCAAAGATGTTCGGCAAGAGGCCGCGGCGCAGGAACGGGAGCGCCCCCACGAGGACCTCCGCACAGACTTCCAGGTTGCCGCGCGCCAGCGTGAGACCGGGCAGCGCGATGAAGTCGTCGCGGCCCCATTCGCCGAACCACGGGAAACCCGCGAGCACTCCGCGGCGTGCACCCGCGGCCCGCCAGTCCCCGGCGCGGTAGAGGAAGTCGTCGGCCCCGAGCTCGAGCCTCGATTGCAGCACGTCCTCGCACGCGGTGGCCGCCCGCGCGCGTTCGCCCGCGGCAGCAACCACGGCCTCCCACGCGGTCGCCGGATCCTCGCATGGCAGCTCGAGCGAGAACGCGGCCGTGGCCACGCCGCCGGGAGCGAGGTCGAGCTCGAGCACACCGGGGCTCCAGCGGTTGCCGACGTGGTCGTAGCCACGGTCGCGGTCGATGACGTAGAGGAAATCGCGATACCAGGCCGGCTCGGGACGAAAGCCCGCGATGCCGCCGGCGGACAACCACAACACTGGCAGCGAGTCGTCGGGCCGGAAGCCCCAACTCGCGCCGCGCGCGTGCACGGTGCCGTGAAAGCGCGGGTCGACAGCCGGTAGCTTGTCGGCGTCGCACCACCCGAGCAGCGGGCGCACACACAGACGCTGCGGCCGCGAGCCCAGACAGCGCCACCTCACGAGCAGCAGCGGCGGCACCCCGCCCGCTGTCTTCTGCAGCGCCACGGTCCGTTCGAGCACGGCGTCCGCCGTCTGGAACGTCCACCGCGGCAGCGGCCGATGCACGAAGGACACCTGCGCCTCTGCCGCCGACGGCGCTGGCAGACTGCGCCAGTGCGCATGCATGAGGAAGGTCTCCCCCGCCGGCCCGACGAGACGTTCGTCGAGACCCGCGACGATCAGGTGCCGACGCGCCCCGGCCCCGCGTGCAATCCACAAGCCGTGGTAACGACGCGTCGGCAGATCGGCCGCAGTGCCGCAGGCGTAGCCACCCGCTCCATCCGTCAGCAGCCACTCGACGACGGTGCTCGCGCCGGCGGCCTCACGGGCGTGGGATCGAGCAGAGGACCTGGCAGACGCCATCGAGTTCAGCAGGTGCAAGCCTACGTCTCCAACTCGAGGTATCAACGCTCGTTCTGGACCGGATTCGGAACGAGGCCCTGTCGCGACGCCGCCGCTCGCTGCATCCTTCCACCGCCGCGTTCGTTGGAGCCCCCATGGTCACTCTGGACCTCAAGAGCACGCTGACGTTCATCCTCGCCGGTGGGGAAGGCAGTCGCTTGAAGCCGCTGACGCAAGAGCGTGCAAAGCCCGCGGTCCCGTTCGGCGGCTGTTACCGCATCATCGACTTCACGCTCAGCAACTGCATCCACTCGGGCCTGCGCCGCATCAATCTGCTGACGCAGTATCAGGCACGCTCACTCGAAGAGCACATCCGGTTCGGCTGGAACTTCCTGCCGCGGCGCCTCGAGCAGTGGATCACGTGTACGCCGCCGCATCACGTCTCGGTCGGCAAGTGGTATCGCGGCACCGCGGATGCGATCTTCCACAACCTGCACACGATCCGCGACTGGGCGCCACCCAACATCGCCGTGCTGTCGGGCGACCACATCTACCAGATGGACTACCGCGACATGTTCCGCGAGCACGCGGAGCACGGCGCTGCCCTGACGGTCGGCGCCGTGCGCATCAAGGTCGAGGAGGCGCCGCGGTTCGGCATCCTGCAGGTCGCCGCAGACGGCCGCGTGAGGGGCTTCGTCGAGAAGCCGAAACACGACGCGCCGCAGATCCCCGGCGAGCCCGGCTTCTGCCTCGCGTCGATGGGCATCTACGTGTTCGAGACGAACGAAGTCGTGCGCCGACTGCGCGAGGACAACGACATGCCAGAGGGCCAGGGCGGCGACTTCGGCCAGCACGTGATCCCGCGCATGATCGAGAGTGTGCCCGTCTACGCGCACTACTTCCGCGGCCGCGACGGCAGCCCCGATCCCTACTGGCGCGACGTCGGCACGATCGAGGCCTACTTCGAGGCCAACATGGACCTGTGCAGCGTGAAGCCGAAGCTCAACCTCTACGACCAGGACTGGCCGACCTACACGCTGTGGCACAACGACCCGCCCGCGAAGACGGTGTTCTCCGAGTCCGGCGACGGCCGGCGCGCCGAAGTGCAGGACTCGCTCGTGTGCCCCGGCGTCGTCGTCTCGGGAGCCAAGGTGCGGCGCTCGCTGCTCAGCAACCGCGTGCGCGTCGAGGAGCACAGCCAGCTCGACGAGTGCATCGTGATGCGCGGCGCCCAGGTCGGCAGACACTGCAAGCTCAAGCGCGTGATCGTCGACAAGTGGAACAAGGTGCCCGACGGCACCGTGATCGGTTACGACCTGGACGCCGACAAGAAGCGGTTCGCGGTCTCGCAGACGGGCATCGTCGTGGTCGAACACGGGCACGCATGGGGATGACCACACCGGCCGTTGCGTTCGTGATCCCGGCGCACAACGAGGTGGACCAGCTCGGCGCAACGCTCGCAGCCCTGGAAACGGCGTGCACGGCGCTCGGCGAAGTGGCCCACGAAGTCGTGGTCGTCGACGACGCCTCGACCGACGGCACCGGTGAGCTCGCGCGCTCGCTCGGAGCCACGGTCGTGCACGTCGAGTGCCGGCAGATCGCCGCGGCGCGCAACGCCGGAGCGCGCGCGACCACGGCCCCGATCCTCGTCTTCGTCGACGCCGACACGCTCGTCAACGCGCAGACACTCGGCGAGGCGATTGCCGTGCTGCGCGAGGGTGCTCTCGGCGGCGGCGCCATGGTGAAGCTCGACGGCCGCATCCCGTTCACGGCCAAGGTCATGCTCGAGCTGCTCGTCGTGATGTTCCGTCTATTCCAGTACACGGGCGGTTGCTTCCTGTTCTGCCGGCGTGATGCGTTCGTCGACGCGGGCGGTTTCGACGAGATGTTCTTCGCGGGCGAGGAGATCGAGCTCGCGAAGGCCTTGAAGCGCGTCGGCAAGCAGCGTGGCATCGCGCGACGCCGGCGGTTCCGCATCGTGCGACACCGCGTCGTCACGTCGGGCCGCAAGGTGCGCGCCTACACGACGTGGGAGACGCTGCGCATGTTCGCGGGTCTGCTGCGCCGCGGCCGCGCCGCCCTGAAGTCGCGAGCCGGCCTCGAGTTCTGGTACGAACGGCGCCCCGACACGCGGTAGTTCGTCATCGGCGCAACGCGGCGGACGCGGGCATCATGAAAACTCAACTCGCTTTGCGATACACCGCCACCGCGAAGTCGTGCTCGAGCATCTTCGACGCCAGCATCCGGTCTTCGATCTGCGCGAGCACGGACAGCCACGCCTGCGCCTCCTGATCGCCGTCCTCGAAGTTGTGTCCGATCTTGCTCAGCAGCAGGTGAAGCAGCGTTCCGCCGTAGGGCCGGATCTCGACCTGCTCGAACAGCTCGTTCATGGTCGGAAGGATCATCGAGGACTCGACTGCCTCCGACGGATCGTTCAGGACCATGTAGAGGAGGCTCGGTCGATACTCCCTCGCCTTGATGTGGCCATCGGCCTTTCGACGAAGCCGAACAGGTAACAGCGGCAACAGCCTGTTGATCGCTCTCATCTGCTCCGCGGTCCATTGGAACCGCGTTGGCCCAACGAACTCGTTGAGCAGGAACAGGCCCCCTGGTTCGAGGCGATCGCGGAGCGCGAGCAGGACGCGTCGCAGCGGTGTGATGTGGTGCACGGAGTGCTCACCGATGACCACGTCGAACGACTCATCTCCGGCTCCGTTCAGCTTCGGGTCGGCGACGTCCGCGACGCGGAACTCGACGACCGAGTCGAGCCCGGCTTCCTTCGCGTTGCGCCTCGCACTGTCGATCGCAGCCGGAGTCAGATCGACTCCGAGGATCTTCGAGAAGCGGCCGGTTCGGGCCCAAGCCAGCTCGCGCGCGCCTTCGCCACAGCCAACAGAGAGGCCGCGAAGACCGGCCCCCAGGTGCTTGTTGGCGATCCATGAGTAGTGGTCGACTGCCGGGTCGCCGGAGATCAGCGTGTTCCACCGGCGCTGAATCGCGGGCACCGACCACCATTGATCGTTTCGCACAGGCCTCGAGTAGGTCTCGATCGTGCGTCCTCGCCCTGAAAGCAGCGTGCGTTTGACCAGTTGCGCCGCGCGCGTGGGAAGGCGCGACAACAGCAACTGCACGTCGCGGAAGTTGACGATGTTCCCGAGCACGGAAGTCGCCTTCACGTCACCGCAGCCTTCGTGTTTGCTGGCTCGAGTTGCATCCGTTGCTGCTGGAGAATCTCTCTCCGATGAGAACTTGGCCGCGGCCAGCCACAGGGGGATGGGAAGAACCAGCTGCAGTTCCGGACCGCCCGGAATCCCCCGGCACGATCTCTCTTGCCGGCACTCGCGTCAACGCCCCTTCCGAGCCCGTACGGCAGCTGTTGGTCTGCCCGTTCCACCCCACAAGACCCGTCCCCGCCCGCTACTCCCAGCAGGCCCACGCGCCCTGCTCCGCCCTGGGAGTCCGCTGGCCGACACCGTCGGGTTCTGGCACGAACGGCGCCCCGGCACGCAGTGAACAAGTGATGTAGCCAAGACTGCGGCGCCGGCTCAGCGCAGCAGCGGCGCGAGCTCGGTCGCGAGCCACTTCGCGACCACTTCGTTGCCGCGCACGCTGAGATGTCCGCCGTCGGCGATGAACAGCTGCTCGGGGTCGGGCTCGGCCGCGAGGATCGGCGTCGCGTCGAACGCGGGAATTCCGAGGTCCTTGGCGACCGCCAGCCATCGCGTCTGCGCGCGGCCGCGTTCGTAGTCGGCCGGTGCGAAGCCCAGCCGCTGCAGCTCGGCGACGCGCTTTTGTTCGACGACCTGCCACACGGTGGGCAGCACGACAAAGACGAGGGGCCGCGGGCCTGCGACCTCGAGCGCGCGCTGCAGGGCGGTGCGCAAACGCGCCGCGACGCGCGGCATCGCGGGTGGCGTCCCGGCCGCCCACGTCTTGTTCTCGTCGATCACGTCGAGGAAGAGCCCCGCGTGCTGTTGTGCCTCGGTCGGCATGCCGGCCCTGCGCTGCTCTTCCTCGGGGTCCGGGGGCAGATCCATGATCGGCGACAACGATGGCCAATAGGTCAGGATCCAGGCCTCGAGCCACAACGCGGTGCGCGAGCGCATCGCGAGCCGCGCGCGCCACGACGTGTGCACGAGCCGCACCATCGGCCCACTCAGCATGAGCCCGGCGTAGACCGTGCGCTGTGGACTCACTTCGTCCATCGCGTCGTTGCCGAGGAAGCCGCAGAGCACGAACGCGTCAGCCGAAAACCGCGGGTCGAGCCGCGCCATGTGCTTGACCGCATGGCTGCAGCCGTAGCCCGGCACGCCCGCGTTGCCGACCGTCGCCTCGAGCCCACCCGCCTGCAACGCCGCCGCGAGTCTCTCGGGCAGCGCTTCGTGCGCCTCGACGCCGTAGCCGAACACGAGCGAGTCGCCGGCCACGAGCACGCGCCGCTCGTTCGGGACCTTGGCGCCGAGCTCCGCGCCGCGCATTCCGAGGCTGTTGATCGAGACGGTCACCGGTGCAGCCTCGCCGGCCTGCAGCGTTCCGCGGTAGCCGGGCTGGAGTGCGATGTCGCCGTCTGGCGTCCCGACATACATGCCTGCCAGCTGCAGCTCGGTGAACCAGACCGGCGGCTGCCAGAAGCTGCGGAATGCGAGCTCGACTGCGATCGCCGCGACGACGAGCCCCAGCAACAGCGCGGTCAGCACGAACGCCCAGCGCCGCCGCTTCCGCGGCTTTCCAGCACCGTTCTCCGCGAGAGAACCGGTCAGTTGGCCGCCTGCCGCTGCGGCAGGAATTCGCCGAGGAACTGAGGAAGCATCTTGCGCCATGTGACCCAGTCGTGCCGCCACGTTTTGTCCCACGCGTCGACGCGGTTCGGGATGCCCTTGGGGCCGAGCACGCGTTCGACGTTCCAGCTCTGCTGCGGATCCTCGAACTCACCCTGGCCGTGCGCGAGCAGGACGAACCGCTTGCGGAGCAGATCGAGATGCGCGCCTTCGAGCGCCGGCACGAAATCGAGCGGCGAGCTCTCGTGGTAGTCGCGGTTGATGCGCCCCTGCAGGAAGCGGTTCATGTTGTAGGTGCCGCTCAGACAGAAGGCCTTGCCGAACACGTCGGGGTGCCGGCACACGGCGGCCAGCGCGTTGAACGCGCCGATCGAGGCACCCGCGGTCCAGATCAGACCCTGGTCGCCGCCGCAGTCGCGCCAGATCGCCGGCACCACCTCGCGATAGAGGCATCGGTCGAACCGGTTCTGCATCGCGGCGGCCTCTTCGAGCGTCTTGCACTCCTTGAGCCACGCCTGTCCCGCGATCGAGTCGACGACGTAGACCTTGAGGCGCAGGTCCTTCAGGAAGTCGCCGATCGCGGTGATCAGGTGGAAACGCTCGGGCTCCTCGGCGTCGCCACCCGCGGTCGGGAACAAGAGCAGCGGCGTGCCGCTGATGCCGTAGCGCACGAACGTGATCTCGCGGCCGCCGAGCGACGGAGACTTCCAGGTGATCTTGTGCTTGCTCACTTCTGTGCCTCCTTCTCCTGGTCGCTGACGGACTGTTGCACGAGCCCGTAGAACCTCGCCGTGAACTCGTCGACCTCGTGGGCCGGGTAGATGTGCGAGACCTTCTTGCGCACGGCGTCGCGGCAGCGCTCGCTGCGGAACCACTGGCGCGCGGCCTGCTCGACCGGACCCATGTGTGTCTTACAGAACTCGGCGAACGCATCGGCCGACAGCCGTTCGCGCGCGATCTTCGCGTAGCCGCGCAGCTTCTCGCGGTAGGGCAGGTCCTTCTTGCGGGCGATCGCGTAGTAGGGCTCGAAGTCGAGAGTCTTTCGCATCGGGCGCTTCGTCGCGGCCGTGAACAGCGCCCACTTCAGGTTGCTCGTCACGTACCACGGCCAGTGGTAGTGGATCGAGTTGACCTGGCTGTCAGGACACGGGTTCGCGAAGTCGATCGGGTGGAAGACGCCGTCGCGGCGCAGCGCCTCGACGCTGTTGAAGTCCCAGCCGAAGAAGGTGTTGATCGTGAGGCAGGTGTCGATCATCACCTGCTCGTCTTCTTTGCTGCAGAAGTTGCGGTCCGTCAGGTAGCGGCCGTGCAGCGGCTGGCTCGCGTCGTACTTCATGAGCCGGACCTGGGGTCCGATGCCGACCGCGCGCACGAACAGGTCGAAGCCCGCGACGGCCTTCTGCACGTGCATGAGCCACTTCTCGCTCGCTTCGTAGGCCCTGCGCAGCTGCGTCGCGTCGTCGGCCTTGCTGACGCCCTGCCAGCCGCCGCCGTCGAACGGCTTGATGAACACGGGATAGCCGAGCCGCTGGCCGAGCGCGCCGAGGTCGAAGTGCCGAGCGTAGGTCTTCAGCGTGTACTCGAGGTCGGCCTTCGTCTCGTAGTGCTTCTGCGGGACCATCAGCGTCTCGGGAACCGGCATGCCGAGCGCCGTCATCGCGCAGTAGGTCGAGTGCTTCTCGAAGCTCTGCACCGACCACGGATTGTTGTAGACGTAGAGGCCGTCCATCAGGACCGACTTCTTGATCCACTCGCGCTGGATCACGAGCCAGTGCGTCAGGCGGTCGACCACGAGGTCGTATTTGCAGCCGGCCGCGAGCGGGAACGGTTCGATCGTCGTGCGCTCGCACGCGAACTTGATCACGTCCGCGCCGATCTTCAGCTCGAGCTTGCTGTCGGCGAGAATCTGTTCGAAGGCCAGCGGCCAACAGATGTCGGCGCCGAGGGAGAGTCCGATATTGCGGGTAACGGAGGGCATGGAGGGCGCGCGGGCACTATGCCGAGGCGGCCGTGCTTCAGCCAGTGGGCAAGGCGGCATCGCGGCCGGCCGAAACCAACCCGCGAGAGGGTGTTCCTTGCGGAATGCGCGCGCTACTTCATCTTGTGCGTGCGGTAGACCTTCTCGAGATCCCAGTGACGGATCGGGCAACGCACGCAGCGCGGGTTGGTCGCTTTCAGCTCGTTCCAGAATGCCCTGCGCATCTCGGTCAGCACGGGGCCTTCCCAGATCTGCTCGACGGTCTGCTCCTCGGCGTTGCCGAGGCAGATCTCGCCTTCGGCGTCGACGCAGCACGCGGTCGCCTGACCATCGACGAGGATCGCGAGCTGGCGCCACGGATACGAGCAGAAGTGCTGCTGCGCCGAGAAGCCTTCGCCCCACGTGTGATAGGGCATGTACTGGATCGCGACGCTGTCGCACAGGTTGACGATCGTGAACGGCGGCGTGAAGTGCTGGACCTCGTCGGGGTGCTTCAGCGGCAACCCCTTCGTCTCCGCGACGAGGTTCGCCCACTCGTTCGACAGCGCGTTGACGCGCTTGACCTCGTCGGGATGGTCGGTGCGCGTCGGCTCGTAGAGGATCTGGATCAGCACCTTCGGCGGCGGCCCGCGGCGCACGGCCTCGACGACCATGCGGCGGATGCCGGCCATGTAGGCCTCGTACGGCATGGTCGTGCCGCGCTGCGCCTCGTAGAGCGCCTTCTCCGGCGTGTTCAGCGAGATCAGCAGCTCGTCGAGCTTCGTGCGGAAGATGCCTTCGATCGTGTTGTCGGTGAAGCGCGAGCCGTTCGTCAGCAGGTGCACGCGCTGGCCCATCCCGTGCGTCATCTCGACGAAGTCGAAGAAGCGCGGATACAGCAGCGGCTCGCCGAGCAGGTGCACCATGATCGGATGGTGATGCCCCATCGTCGCGAGGTCGCCGACGACCTTCGTCGCGAGCTCGAAGTCCATCGCGCGCTGCTTGCGCTTCAGCGTCGACTGCGGGCAGAACGTGCAGCGGAAGTTGCACGCGTTGATCAGCTCGACGAACGCGTCCATGATCTGGTTCTTGACGCGCAGCGTCGCGCGCTCGGCGCGCACCGGGATCGGCAGCGGCTGCTGCGTGCCGCGGTCGCGCGCGAGCCCGAATTCGAGGTCGTAGTCGCCGCCGATCAGGCTGACACCGAGGTGCGATCGGAACACGCGACGCTCACCGATCGGCACCGGTTCGGGCAACGGCGTGAGCGCGAGGCGCCGCGCGAACGCGCCGTCTTGATAGACGGCCGCGGTGTAGCGCAGCGTGGCGAGGGCGGCAGGGTCGGCGAGCTCGGGCAGGCCAAGGTTGTGGATCGAGAACGAGAAGGCGTCGGTCTCCTCGAAGCTCCAAGCGAAGCTCGGGCCTTTCTCGAGCGACAGCAGGGGCAGCGTTGCGGCAGCAGTAGGTGTGGACATGATCTGGGGGGCCGCTCCGTCGCGACCGAGCCGGAGAAGATAGACAACCGGACGGCTTGCGGCGAGATGGGTCGCGTGCTTGCGGCAGCGCGATCGCACCACGCGCACGGTCTGACACGGGCAAACCGCGGCGCCATCGCATCCGTGTTATCCTGGACCGGCTCGGTCTCGACTGCACCCAGGGATCTACCAATGGACATTCGCGAACTGCAGCGCAACTGGGAGATCCTCGGACGGGTCGACCCCATGTGGGCAATCCTGACCGAACCCGACAAGCTCGGCGGCAGGTGGGACGAGGGCGAGTTCTTCGCGAACGGCCGCGCGCTGGTCGCGGCGATTGTCGAGCAGCTGCGCCCGCTCGGGCTGCCGCGGCAGCAGGGCCTCGCGCTCGACTTCGGCTGCGGCCTCGGCCGCCTCACGCAGGCGGCGTGCGGCCACTTCGACCGCGTGATCGGCGTCGACATCGCCGAGTCGATGATCGACGGGGCGCGGCAGCGGAACCGCTTCGGCGAACGCTGCGAGTACGTGCACAACACGCACCCGAACCTCTCGTTCGTGGCAAGCGCCAGCGTCGACTTCGTGCTGTCCCTGCTCGTGTTGCAGCACATGCGCACCGAGCTCGCGCAGGGCTACGTCAAGGAGTTCCTGCGCGTGCTGCGGCCGGGCGGCGTTGCCTTGTTCCAGGCGCCGTACGCGGGACGGGACTGCGCGTTCGAGATGCCCGGCAGCGCGATCATGGAGATGCACGTGACGCCGAAGGAACGCGTCGGAGCACTCGTCGATGCGGCGAGCGCGCGGCTCGTCCTGTGCCACGACGACGACGGCGGCGGCGCCGGCTGGCCGAGCTGCGTCTACGTCGTCACGCGTGACTGAGGCGAGAGATCGTGTCTCCCAAGGACGGAGTCGAGCGCCGGGCCGAAGAACGGGTGCGGCTGCTTGCTGAGCGCCGCGGGGCCGCCGGGGCGCTTCGCGTCGCCCTGACCGCCTTCACTTGACGCCGGCCCACGCGCGCCAGCGCGCGACGGCGGCGGCGTTCGCTGCTCGGGCGGCCTGGGGCGCAAAGCCCATGTCCTGGCCGGAGCGGGTCCGCAGGGCGCCATCCGCGGCGCGTCGCACCAGCACGGCATCGCCGGTCAGGCCGTCCACCAGGGCAGACAGCACGGCCACGGTGGCGAGCCGCGCGCGTTCGACGAACGCGTCGGTGTCCTCGGCCCTTTGCCCCGCGCGGCCGAGGGCGGCCAGACGGTACGCGGCGCTCACGGCCTCGTCGCAGCCCATCGGCGCCGTGGCCCGTGCCAGGAACAGCACGGCCCACGCGGTGTCGGCGACGTCGGCTTCGGTGCGCTGCACCAGCGGAGTGGCGCGCGGCGCCGCGCTGCCGCCACCCTGCGTGGAACGCAATGGCAGCTCCGGCATGTGCTCTTCGTTCCAACCGGTCGAACTCAGCTGGGCACCCTGCAGGAAGGTGAACACCTCGTCGCCGACCGCGTGGTCGCCGCAGCGCACGAGCCAGGCGCGGGCCATGGCGGGTTCGAGGGCTCCGAGCCACTCGTATGCGCCGCCCTGCGCACCCGGATTGCGGTCCGGACGGAAGGCGGTCACCAGCCACTTCTCGGCCCGGGCCGCTGCTTCCAGCGCCCGGTCGCGGCGCGCCGGCTCGGCGGTGCGCGCGGCGGCGGCCAGCAGGGCGGCGAGGCCCCGGGCGGTGGCGGCGCCATGGGGGCGCCGGCCGCCTGCCGGCATGCCGCCGTCGCTGCCCTGCGCCGCGAGCAGGAAGTCCAGCGCGGCATTCCAGACCTTGGCTCCGGCGGGCACACCGAGCCGCTCCGCCGCCGCGAGCGCCTCGAGCACGCGGCCGGTCACGACCACGCGTTCGGGGGGCGGGCCCTTGCCCCGCGCCGGCTCGGCGAAGGCTCCGTCCGCCGCCTGCATGCCGCACAACCGGTCGACCAGGCCACGCAGCTCGGCAGCGTCGGCGCGCATCAGCGTTGCGATCCAGACACGCTCCAATTGCGCCACCACGTCGTCCGTGATGTCCCGGGTCAGCCAGGCTGCGAACTGGGCGCTGATGCGGGCGTCGTTCTCAGTGATCCCGCTGGCCAGGAGCGCGTGCAGCAGCAGCCCCTGATCGCCCGCGTCCGCGGTGTTCCAGGCAGGCGCCTGCACGAGCATGAGCATCGCGGTGCGACCCTGCCCGAGCAGGAACTCGTGCGCCTGCTCGCGGCGCGCGCGCTTGTCAATGTTGTCAGTGTCCTTCTGGCCGGCTGCTGCGGGGGCGAACAGCGCCAAGCCGAGGACGACGGAGACCGTCATCCCTGCCGGCGTGTTCATGGCGGGAACGTTAGCACGCCCGCCGGCAGACAGGAACTCCCCCGCCGGGCCCGCACGCCGCTCGCAGCTTCTTTTTCCTGTCCCGCTTTGGCTGTCGCGGGCAGTCTCTTCACCCATGGTGGCGCCGCCGGCCGTACCCGAATACCTCGCCCGGCTCGCCCGCGCGCACGCGGCGCCGCCGCTCGACGTGCCGAAAGCGCCCGCCGAAGAACTGCGCGAGCCCGCGGCGTTGTTCGCGCTCGACGAACCATGGCTGTGGCGGCACCTCGCCGGCGACGCGGCGCTGCCGGAACCAGCGGCGCTGCGGACCGAGCTCGCGGAGTTCGCGGGCAAACGCCTTGCTTCGGCGACGCTGTTCGACGGTCTCGAACCGGCGCGCGCCGCGATCCTGCGGCGATCGGCCGCACTGCGGCCGAGGTCGCACCGGCTGCTCGTCGTCGGCGACGTGCCGGTCGCAGCAGCGGCGGCCACCATCGTCAACGTCCCGGCAGGCGACTTCGCGGCGGCGCGCGCGCAGCTCGCCGAGCTCGGCGACGACGTCGCCTTGCTGGCGGTCGAACCGTGGCTGGCAAGTCCCACGACCGCCGACGAGTTGCGCGCGCTGCTGGCGGCGGCGAACGCGCGCGGCATTCCGGTTGCGATCGACGAAGCGCGCACCGCCGGCCGGGCCGCGGCGACCACCGTGCACGCCGAACTGCGGCTCGCCGCCGACTGGGTCGTGCTCGGCCCGGCGCTCGCCGGCGGCTTGCCGTTCGCGGCGGTCGCCGGTGCTTTGCCCGGCGTCGACGAGACTGCGGTGCACCCCGCACCGCGCGCGGTCGTCGGCGCCGTGCTTGCCGCGCGCGGCGAGAACGACGTACACGCGCGCCTCGAGCAGCTCGGCCGCGGCTTGATCGAAGCGGCGGAACGCGTGGCGCAGCGCGAGCAGCTGCAGATCGAGTGGCGCGGGCCGGAGTCGATGCCCGCCCTCGCCTGGCGCGGCCAGGAGGGCGCCGACGGCGCGCTGATCGACCACCACTTCGCGCTCGAGCTCGCAGCGCTCGGCTGGCACGTGCGCGGCCCGGTGCTGTTCGGCAGCGCGCTCCGGCGCCGTGGCCCGGAGGCGTTGCACGCCGCGTTCGACCGCGCGCTGGCGCGCATCCGCGTGAAGCTGATCGAGTACAATTCGTACCTGACGAGCGGCGTGCCATACGCATTCGCGGGTGGCGATCCGGTGCTGCGCGCGCGCGGCATCAGCCTCTACCGTTATCCGCGCCTCGGCGCCACTCGCGTCGCGCCGGTGCCGGACGGCGCCGGCATGCGCATCGACTTCGCGCGGGGGCCACTCGGTGAAGTGACGTCGTCGGGCTTCTTCCTGCCGACGGCGTTCGTCGGCGACCTCGACGTCGCCGCGCGCTACGTGCTGCGGCGCTGGCAGGCGGGGCCCGACTCGGCGTGCTTGGGGCTGTTTCTGCAGAACGCGGCGTCGAGCGCCCGCTACTACAGCCAGGTGATGAGCACCGCGGACCGACCGCACGAACGCACGGTCGCGGCCAGCCTCGCCGGGCAGGTATCCGCGCGCGTGCCGGCGCCGGCCGACAGCGGCTGGCTGCGGCTGGTGCGCCGCGGCGACACCGTGCTCGCGTTCTGGCGCGCCGACGCGGCGTGCCCGTGGCGGCAGCTCGGGGAATGCCGGCCCGCGACGAACGACCCGCTGATCGTCGGCGCCAAGATCTGGTCGAAGATTGCGTGCGATGGCCTGATCGCCGACATCGTCGAGCTGACCGCGCAGGGCCAGGTCGCGAACGAACAGGAACCGCTGCTCGGCCCGCAGCCCGATCCCCGCGGCTGACGCGTCACCGCACTTCGTGGCGCCAGACGCGCGACGCCGCCAGGTCGGCGTCGACGCGAGCAACCTGCGAAGGATCGCGCCACCACGCGTCGTAGACCGAGATGCAGCGGCCGCGCAACGGCGCGCTGGCATCGCTCGCCATCCACACCGCGAGCTCACCGGCCGCCGCGGGCGGACGCACGCTGGCGCGATCCGGATGCGGCACGCCGGTGCGCTGTTCGTCCGCCGCGACCTTCGCCAGCATCTCGGGCGACCACACGAGACCGGGATCGAGACCGTGCACGCGAATCGCCGTCGCGTACAGCTCGGCGGTCAGCTGGTCGACGAACCGGCAGATCGCCGCCTTCGCGCAGGCGTAGGCGAGCATCGGCGCTTCGAGCACAGGGTAGTAGCCGCCGCCGCCGGTGCACGCGATCAACGTGCCGCGGTTGCGGGCGCGGAACGCCGGCATCACCGCGCGCGCGCAGTAGAACGCCGAGGTGACGTTGGTGCGGAACGTCGCCTCCCACGCGTCCGGCTGCATGCGATCGAACGGCTCGTAGCTGCAGCCACCGCCGGCGATCGCGGCCATCACGTCGACCGCGCCGAAGGTCCGTTCGGTGAACGCGACCAGCGCCTCGACCTGCAAGAGATCGGTGACGTCGGTGCGCAACGCGCGGGCGCTGCCGCCTTCGGCGGTGATCGCCGCGACCGTCGCCTGCAGTCGCGCCTCGCCGCGCGAGGCGACGACGACGTGTGCGCCAGCGGCGGCGAACGCGGTAGCGACGCCGCGGCCGACGTTGAAACCGCCACCGGTGACGATCGCCACCTTGCCGAGCAGGGGCCGCGCCGTCGTCATCGTTGCCGCAGTCCGTTCACGCGTTCACGAGGTCGCCGGTGTCGATGCGAGTTGCCGCCGCACCTTGGCGCGGTGGCTGAACGACGCCTTGACATCCGGACGGCCTCGAGCTTGCTGTCGGCGAGGATCTGTTCGAAGGCCAACGGCCAACAGATGTCGGCGCCGAGGGAGAGTCCGATGTGGCGGGTTACGGAGGGCATACGAGGCGGAACGCGCCGCACTATACGCTGGTGTCGGCGAGTTCCAGCGGGTGGCAGTCGCGCGCGCTGCGCGGTGCAGTCGTCGGGGAGGGCGGCGGCCGATCGGCGCGGGCCCGCCAGCGCGCGACGAACGCCGCCCCGGCCGCGGCGGCGAGCACGAACAGAGCCGGCCGGAACGCATGCATGTAGCGCGGGTCCGGGATCACCGGCAGGTACGCGAGCGTGCCGAGGATCGCGACGAGGCCGAGCACCTGAAGCTGCCACGAGCGATGGCGGCGGTGCAGCAGCGCGGCGCCGAGCGCGCCGAGCGCGGCCAGCACCATGACCGGCACGTGCAGCCAACGCATGACCGTGTGCGTCGCCCGCATCATCGCCTGCTGTTCGTACGGCGAGTCGAGCACCTGGTAGACGAGCACGTCGTCGCCCTGCACGAGTCGCCACCCCCACAGCCACACCGGCTTCTCGCAGCCGTACCAGACGAAGTATCGCCAGGGATCCGCAGCGACGCGCCGGCCGAGCACTTCGCGCAGCGACTCCCAGGACGCGCCGAACGCCGGCTGTTCGGGATCCTCGAGGTACGGGTACCCGAAGCAGCGCGGATCGCGGAACACCATGCCCGGATAGCTGCCGTGGCTGATCGACGCGATCGCGCGCTCGCTGCCGGTGCGTTCGAGCGGCTGCACGCGATTGCGCACGCACCAGATCGCGAACGGCGCGAACGCCGCCAGCGTGAACAGCAGCGCCCGGCCGCGGCCGGTCCGCAGCATCGGCCACGCGATCGCGAGCGGCAGGAACACCAGAACCTCGTTGCACAGCACGGCGAACCCGCACACCGCCGCCGCGGCGACCAGGCGGGCTCGCGACGACGCGCCGGACACCAGCCACAGCGCGGCGACCACGACGAACGTGGTGACGCACTCGGTCAGCAAGTACTCGCAACCGACGACGAGGTGCGGGCTCAGCGCGCACAGCGCCGTCGCCACGAGCGCCGGCCAGAACTCGAGCACCGTGCGCGCCAGCCGATACACGAGCAGCACCGTCAGCGTGCCGAGCAGGACCTGGAGCGCAGTCGCGAGCAGCTGCCAGTTGCCGTCGCCGCCGAGCCACCGGCACAGCGCGAGGAACAGCGGGTAGCCCGGCGAACGGAACGAGTCGGGCACCGGGGGCACCGCCGCCGACACCGAGTACGTGCCGTGCATGCACAGGTTCTTCGCGTACTGCGCGTACTCGCCGGCATCGGCCCGCAACGGCACGTGGACGCGGGCGACCGACACGAAGCCGGCGCGCAGCACCGCCGCGACGGTAACGACCACGCCGACCAGGACGCCGCGCTCCGTTGTGCGCATGCGCCTTCATCGGCAGCAACGCTGCTGCCGATTGAAGCGGTTGCTCGGCGCGCCGGCGGCGCGTCCTCGCGCAACCTGTGGGCGGCCTCGCCGCCGCGAGCAAGGCCACGGCGCCGAAGCGCCGCGGGCTGCCGCACGAGCGGCAGAGGCGCGGGTCGTTCCGCCTGGTGCGGCGGCCGGCCCTCGAACAGCACCACGACGAAGCGTTCGCCCAGTCGCTGTCTTGCGGGGCCGGTGAGTTGCGGACTCGGGAGGGCGTTGACGCGAGTGCCGGCGAGGGAGATCGTGCCGGGGTCGGTTCCGGGCCGTCCAGAACCGCAGCTACCCTTTCCTATTCCCGCGCCCCTGGACCGCGCCGGCGAACGCCACTACGGTGCCGCGGCCCCGTCACCGTTCGTCCTCCCATGCCCGCCATGCTCCCGATCGTGTCCGTGGTCACCGCTCTGTCCATTGCCGGGTCCATTGCAGGTCTGCTCGGCGCGCAGTCGCCGCTTGCCGGTGACGCGACCGCGGACCCGACCGTCGCGGCGGCGTGGACGGAGTTCCAGCGCGAAGCGGGCAGCGGCTGGCTCGTGCAGTGGAACGCCGCGACCGGCACACCGCGCGCGATCTACGGCGCGGGGCTGACGCTCGCCGACTGGCGGCACAACGACCTCGACGAGGCGCGGCGGCACGCATGGCTGCAGCTGATGCAGCGCGACGCGCTGCTCGGCGTCGGCGCCTCCGAGCTCCGCGAACGCATCGCCGCGCGCATGGGGCGCACGTGGACGTTCACGTTCGACCAGTGGTTCCGCGGCCTGCCGGTGCTCGGCGGCCGCGTCGACGTGCGGATGCACATGCGCGGCGCGCTCGTCCACCTCGGCAGCACGCTGTGGCCGATCCCCGCGGATTTCGACACGCGTCCTGCGTTCGGCGAGGAGCTCGCCACCGGCGCCGCGTGGCTCGCGCTCGGGCTGCAGCCGTCAGCGCTGCCGCAGCCGGGCCGGCCGCGCACCACGCGGCTCGTGCTGCGCGGCGACGCGGATGCGCAGACGCGCGTGCCGTGCGTGCTCGCATGGGAAGTGCCGATCTCGGCCGTCGACGCGGCGGGCAACGGGCCGATCGGCTTCGCGTATGTCGACGCGCGCACCGGCGCCTATCTCGGCTTCACGAACGACAAGCACGTCTGCGGCCCCGCGTGCGCCGTCCACGGCGGGGGTGCAGGAGACGCGGCCCCGGGGTCGCCAGCCGCGCCGCCGCCGGCGACGTACACCGTGATGGGCTGGACGCATACGGGGTTCTCGCCGGTGTCGGCGCCGACCAACATCCCGCTAGCCGGCGTCGAGGTCGTGGTGCCCGGAGTGGGCACGCTGATCACCGACCTGAATGGGCAGTTCATCGCCGACCTGACCAGCCCCACCGCCGTAACGGTCGCGCTGAACGGCGTGCACAACAGCCTCGTCCAAGGCCCGAGCCCGCTGTCCGCCGCGGCGACGCTGCAACCGGGCGTCGCGGCGACGCTGCAGTTTGGCACCCCGGGCGCCAGCGAGTTCGAGCTCGCGCACACGACCTGCTACCACTGGACGTGGCGCATCAACGAATGGGCGCGCAGCATCCTCGGCAACACGCCCGAGCTCGCGGTCGCCGACAACGTGCTGCCGACGGTCAACATCGCGAGCACCTGCAACGCGTTCTACACCGGCAACTCGATCAACTTCTACGGGTCCGGTGGCGGCTGCAACAACACGTGCGCAGCGTCGGTCATCGCGCACGAATGGGGCCACGGCCTCGACGATCGCTACGGCGGCATCTCGCAGGTGAACGGGCTCAGCGAGGGCTGGGGCGACATCTGCAGCATGTACCTGCTCGACGACCCGACGATCGGCCACGACTTCTTCAACGGCGGCGGCGGCCTGCGCAGCGGCAACAACACGCAGCAGTACCCGAACGGATCGGGGCCGCACGATCAGGGCCTGTCGTGGATGGGCTTCGCGTGGAAGTTCCGGCAGATCCTGCGCACCGCGCTGGGTCCGACGCAGGCGCTCGCGATCAGCAACGACGTCGTGCTCGGCTCGATCGTCGCGAACGCGAGCAACCAGCCATCCGCCGTTCTCGCGGTATTCCAAGCGGACGACGACGACGGGCAGCTCGGCAACGGCACGCCGCACTACACCGAGCTCAGGAACGCGTGCCAGCAGCACAGCCTGCCGTACCCGCCGCTGTCGAACGGCTACCTGCTGCACACGCAGCTCGCGAACACGTGGCAGCAGGGCACGCCGCGGCGGATCGACGTCGACGCGATCCCGTTCGCGGGCAGCTTCGCGCAGGTCCGCGTGCACTGGTTCGATGGCGCGTGGCACCAGCGCAACCTGATCCCGAGCGGCGCGCCGAACGGATGGCAGGGCCTGCTGCCCGGCCAGTTCACGCCGAACACGACGACGTACCACGTCGAGGCGCTGCACACGCTCGGCTCGACGCACCGTCTGCCCGCGACCGGAGAGTGGGCGTACTTGACGCTGGCCGAGCACCGCATCTGGTTCGAGGACTTCGAGAACGGCGGCGCCGGCTGGACGCACGGTGCGATCAGCGGCACCGACGACTGGGAAGTAGGCGCGCCGGCCGGCCGCAGCGGGGCAGGCTGGGTCGACGCCGGCGCCGCTGCGTCGGGCACGCAGTGTGCCGGCACCGACCTCGGCGCGACGACCGACGGCGCATACGCGGCGGCGAGCGCGACGTGGCTGCGCACACCGCCGATCGACTGCACGGGGTTCAGCGGGGTCCGCATGCGGATCAAGCGCTGGGTGTCGTGCGCGGGCCCGACCGACCGCGTCGAAGTGCGCGTCAACGGCTCGTTGGTGTGGACGAACTCGTTCACGCTGCTGCACGACACTGGCTGGTCGACGCGGGAGTTCGTGCTGACGAGCGCCGACAACCAACCGAACGTCGTGGTCGAGTTCCGGCTGATCAGCAGCGGCCCGTTCCAGTACGGCGGCTGGAACCTCGACGACGTCGAGATCTACACGCTCGCCGCGCCGGTGCCGCTGGCGGCGACGCTGCGCGTGCTGCCGGAGCAGGTCGTGCAGGGCAGCGCGGCGTCGATCCAGATCGGCACGCCGCCGTTGCGTCCGTTCGTGCTCGTGCTCGGCGACACCGCGGGTCCGACGACGGTGCCCGGCATCCCCACCGTGCAGGTCGGTGGAGCGGGCCTGAGCCTGTACGTCGGCGCGACCGACGCCGCCGGCCAGTTCACGCTGCCGCTCGTCGTGCCGAGCGCGCCCCCGACGGGCACGTGGCTGTACTCGCAGGTGCTGACGCTCGACGCCAGCCTGCAGCTGATCGTGTCGAACCCGTTCGTCAACCTGTTCACGCAGTGACGCGCGCGGGCATCCGCAGCGGCGAGTCACGGTCCGCCCCGAGGCGTTGGGTGCGCGCCAGCACGGGCCGCACGGGCTCGGGGGGTGCGGCCTGAGCGAGCAGCGCCGAGACGGGGGGGAAGACAATGAGGAGCGCGGCGAGCGCGCGAAACAGCCTGTTCATGGGTCGCGATATCCGGGGAGATGTGCGGTGGGAATCGACTGGGGTACGCGGACCGATGCAAGGGAAGGTTGCTATCCCTGAAACCGGGTCCGGGGGAGGGGCGTAGGCTCCGATAGCCTCCCTTTTTTCGGCGGTCCCATGCTTCACGCCCTCGCTCTCGCCCTCGCGGCTGCCCTCAACCTCCAGCAGGCCGAGACGCAGACCGCATCCTCCCGTGACTCCGCGGATGCGGTACGCGACTCCGTGCGCCGCGTTCGCCGCGAGCAGCGTCACGAGCACAATTCGAGCGTGCTGCGCGCCCGCAA